>JAEAMF010001508.1_pt1 | contig 16374 bp, 12 predicted proteins | sample 8958721 | NCBI WGS metagenome assembly JAEAMF01 (sample SAMN16933255, study PRJNA681124) | bioreactor sludge metagenome | isolation source: anaerobic bioreactor treating anionic surfactant - SDBS | place: India: Bengaluru | collected 2019-02-28
ACCACGATAAAGTCCGCGCTTGAGGAGCCCGGAACGTTGGGACCGGTCAGCATGCCCAGGGCGGCCAGCAGGCTGGCGTAGATGGCATAGCCCAGCAGGAAAAAGACGGCTACCCAGAACACGGTGGAGAGATCTACCTGCACGCCCTCGGGCAGGCTCACCGTACGCCCGGTCAGGCGCAGCAGGCCATAGCCGGTGCCCGCCCAGATGACCGTCTGTACAAGCCCGACGATGCCCAGAGCGATGATCTTGCCGCTCAGCAACTGCCGCGGATCGACCGACAGCATCAGGATCTCCAGGACGCGGTTCTTCTTCTCCCCACCCATGCTGCCACGCAGCAGGCTCGAGTTCAGGATGATGGCCAGGTACAGGATCATGCCGGTGGCATAGGGCATCCAGTATACCAGACCCGATTCAACGTTGCGCTGGGTTTCGTTGCTCAGAGCGGTGACGAACAACTCCATGGGAGCCGAGACTCGCTGGGCAAGCTGGGCGTCGCCGTCCAGCAGGTTCACCAGCACCGCCCAGCGCATGGCCCACGACTGGCCCTCTGCGGAAAAGGCGCTAAAGTCGGGGGTAATGCGGACCAGCTCGCCGCTCTGCACATAATCCTGTGGAACGATATAGAACGCGGCAATCTGGCCGTCCTGCAGCGCCTGGCGCGCGCCGGCTTCATCGGCATAGGGCAACAGGTAGCTCCGCAACTCTTCCGGGATCACCTTGACCAGGCCGCTGTGATCCACGTACCCTTCCACAACCAGCTCGGTGGGGCTGGGGCTGGCGGTTTCGCCGGGGACAGCGGATGAGTCGTCCCTCAGCAGTTGCGGTACGAAAAAGATCAGCGACACAATCAGGGGCAGTCCAAAGGTGAGCAGCAGCCAGGACCGGCGACCCACCTGGAAAGCGATTTCGTTGCGGAGCACAAGCAACATCTTCTTCATGATTGTCTCCCCTCCGCCGGCTCGGCCGCCCGCGGTCGCAGCGATCCGGGCAGTAGCTCGCGCCAGTTCACGCGTTGGCCGTAGCGCAGCATCCCCAGACGAAATGCCCGTCCGGCCAGCCAGACAGCACCTATGGCACACAGGCTGGTAATCAGCACACCGGCTGCGACTTGCCACAGCGGCACGGTGTTGAAAGCGGCCAGGATGCAGAAAGACGTCAGTGCCGTCAGCGGGAAGAGGCTCAGCCCGATGGCCAGGGCACTCGTCGGTTGTTCCACCAGCGCAAACACTGCGTAGAGCGGCAGGGCGAAGGCCATGGAGAACAGGCCGCCGATTTGCTGGCTCTCCTGTGCGTCGGCCAGGCTAGCGCCGATTGCTACCATCAGCGCCGAAAACAGTACATAGCTGGGAATGGCCACTGCGGCGATGGTCAGCAGGATGCGCGGGTGCAGGTGGACTTGCGCCAGCCACTCCAGGCCCGCTACCTTCCCCGCCACCCACACCGCCAGGGCGCTGACCGCCAGCCAGGCTACCAGCTCGGTCAGGCCCATGGCGCTGATGCCCAGCACCTTGCCACCGACAAGCTGGCCAGGGGGCACGGAAGTGGCCATGACCTCCATGGTGCGATTCTCCTTCTCCTCCGCCATAGCCTGCATCAGGGTCATGGAGGTGGACATGAACAGGATCATGAAGGCGATGGCGATGAACAGGGGCAGGAGCATGCTCATGGGTGAATTGTCGTTGTATTCGCGTACGCCGTCCGGCGTGCGCACCACCAGATAATCGCCACCAATGGCCCGTCTGGCGACCTCGGGTGAGCGGCCGGCGAGGAGATTCGCCTGCACAAAGTGGCGAAACTGGGCCATGGCATTGTTGCCCGGGGGACGGTTGTACACCAGGTCAGTATGCCTGGTGCTGAAAAAGTCGGCTGCCAGAACGTAGTAAGCCTGAATTTCACCGGCATCCAGTGCGCTGCGGGCGGCCTCTTCCGCGCTGTACTCAATCAAGGCCACCGGCTGGTCGGCCAACAAGCCCTGCGGTGCCGGGCTGCTGTAGGGCGGAGGGTTCACCATCCGGCCGGTGTGGTCAACGTACCCGATGGCCTGGCTGCTCGACCTCATCTTCTGCGTCAGGATGCCCATACCCATGCTGAGGGCAATCAGCAGGGGCACGCTCAGAATGGCCAGGATAAAACTCTTGTTCAGCACCTGGCGCCGGTATTCGTGCCAGGCGACGAGCCACATCTTGGACATCATTCCCCTCCTCGCTAGGCCGCGAGCGAGGTGCTATCGCGACCCCGTCCTACGGCCTTGATAAAGACCTCTTCCAGGCTGGGCAGGGCGATCTCGAATTGCTCTACAGTGGCACTGCTGGCCACCAGGGCGCGCAGCACATCCTGGGGAGTCGTACCTTCGGCCAGGGTCCATTTGGTGCTGTGGTTGTAGGGTGTGGCGCTCTGCACGCCGGGCACGGATGGCAGCTCTCCGGCCACGCGCACCAGCACGGCGTTGCCCGCGTACCGGCGGCGGACCTCGTCTAGCCCGCCCTGTAGCACGATGCGCCCGCGGTCGATGAGCACGATGCGGTCGCATAGCTCCTCGGCGTGGTGCATCTGGTGTGTGCACAGGATAATGCTGGCCCCCGTTTGCCGCAGCTCGAGCAGCAGGTCCTTGACCATCTGCGTATTCACCGGGTCCAGTGCCGCGAATGGCTCGTCAACGATGATCAGCTCCGGCTGGTGCAGGATGGTGTTGATGAGCTGAGCCTTCTGCTGCATGCCCTTGCTCAGCTCTTTCACCTTTTTGGTTTTGTGCGCGGCCAGGTCGAACTGTTTCAGGTAAGCACCGACGCGCTGTCGCGCCTCGGCCGTGGAAAGCCCCTTGAGCGTGCCCAGGTAGACCAGGCAGCGCTCCACGGAGAGGTCCTGGTACAGGCCCCGTTCTTCGGGCATGTAGCCGATGCGATCCTTCTTCTCTTCCGTCATGGGCCCGCCGAACACGGAGATGGTACCGCGGTCCGGCTTGAAGATGTCGAGCACCATGCGGATGGTCGTGGTCTTGCCCGCCCCGTTGGGGCCCAGCAGGCCCAGGATTTCGCCTCGCTCGACTGCGAAAGACACACCGGCCACCGCCTGTGTGTTGCCAAACGATTTGGCAACCTCGGACACTTCAACCGGTCTTTGTTGTATCATCCGTCCTCCTTGGTTCGCTGCGCCGGCCCGCTCGGGGCTGGCGCCGTCTACTGCTCCCATCCTGAAGCCCGTCGCGAATGGCCGCTAACAGGCGCTCCGGTGGGTCCGACTTGCTGACAAAGGCATCCACGCCGGCCCGCAGGGCGGCCTGGCGAGCTTCCGACCTTCCGCTCAGGGCAATCACGCGCGGGGCCGGACGCATTGTACGCAGATTGGAGAGGGTTTCCAGCGAGCTCTCCCCGGGCAGTTCCCAGTCAAGCAGCACCAGGTCGGGGCAAGCTGGCTCGAGCTGGGCGCGCAGGTCCGGGCCGTTGCGCGCTTCGCCCACGACCTCGATGCCCGGCTGGCGCTCCAGCAAGGTACGCAGGGCGAACCGTACTTTGGGTTGATCATCGGCAAGCAGGATGCGCATGCGGTGGGCTCCCTGGTTACAGGCTTTAGTTCTGCTCCCAGTGTACTGCACAAGCAGGGCCGCTGCATCGGCCACCCGGCGAGTCCGGACATTGGCCAATTGGACAATCTTGGCGACGGAGAGGACGGGGTTGGTCTGGCTTGCACGGGAACGGCATGTGTTGGGCCCGGGAGATTTGACTCAACTTGCTGCTGCGACCTTTGCATGCTGTACTAGGATTTCCCTGACACCAGTCTCTCGATACCCTCAGGGAGGCTAGGTGCGGGCCTGACCTGCGGGCCACGCAGGGCCGCCTCCCATGCCAGCTCGGCCACTTTGTAGGCGGCGCGTGGATTCCCCAGTCGTGTGGCATTCTGGCTGCGTTGAGCCAGCATCGCGCCCCCGTCTGCGAGCCAGTGGTACACTGTCTCCAGGCCCTGCAGCGGGTCGTACACCAGCTCGCCCGCGCCTCCGGCGACCACATATTCGGCATTGCTGGTCTCCTGGCCGGCGATGACGTCCGTCAGCAAAACCGGTAGACCGCAGGCCAGGGACTCGGTGACGATCAGCCCGCCCGCCTTGCACACGATGCAGTCAGCCGCGTGCATCAGGGCCGGCATGTTCTCCACATAGTTGTAGATGTGAGCCGGAACATGCCATTCTACCTTCTGGAGTTGGTGGTACAACACATCGTCTCCACCGGCTACCGCGGCCAGTTGTAGTGGCAAGGCGGAATGGTTCAGTGCCTGCAGAACACCGGACAGGTTCTTGACCCGTTTGCTGCCGACCGCCAGTACCGTGGTCAGCTCGGGCGCCCAGCCCAGTTCGGTGCGAATGGCCGTCGCAGGCCGGTCTTGACGGACGAGGTCCGGATGGACAGGTATCCCCGTGACCCTGACTTTGTCCGGCGCAAGGCCGTACTCGATGGCCTGGTCGCGTACTTCCGGTGTGGAGACCAGGCACTGGTCGGCCGCCTTGTGGAACCAGGTCCGGTGTACCCGCGCCAGGTCGGTGACGACGGTGAGCAATGGGATTCTGCGCATGCTGAGGGTAAATATCGCCCCCAGCGAAGCCTGATAGAGCGGGTACGGTGTGACAATGGCGTCCGGCTGGCATTGTCCGATCAGGTTGTTCATGACTTCGAACAGCATCGCTCCCACCGCGTCCTGCACGATGGCGCTGGGCAGCCCGGTGTCGGCTACCTCATACGCCGATTCGTACAGGCCGGGAGCCTCGCGTACCAGCCGGTCATAGTCCGACCCGCTGTTGCGCAAGATGGCCGGGACACGCTCATCCTGCATGGGGTTGAGGATGTCAACCACGCACTCTGCCGGGTGCAGCTCCTGCAGAGCCGCCGCGATGGCGTTGGCCGCGCTGCGGTGGCCGAACCCCGCGTCGGCCACCAGTATCAGGATGCGTTTCTTGTCAGTCACGAGCACCGCTCCAGGGGGCTCAGGGTACCAGGTGGTGCCTGAGTGCCAGAGAGATGGCTTCCGCACGGTTGGTCACACCCAGCTTGGACAGGATGCTGCTAACGTGGGCCTTGGCTGTGGAGCGTGTCACCACCAGCCGCTCGGCGATGTCGGGATTGTTCAGCCCCTGTACCATGAGCGCCAGCACCTCGCGCTCGCGGGCGGTCAGGTCAAAACCTGGCGCTGGCTCTTCGTTGGCAGACTGAACCAGGGCCTGCATCGCCTCCGGCGCCAGAGTCGAACGTCCGGCCCAGGCGGCGCGAATGGCGCTGGCCAGCTCGTCCGCCGTGATGTTCTTGAGCAGGTAGCTGATTGCACCGGCCTCCAGGGCTTCCCGTACCAGTTCCTTGTCCTGGAAGCTGGTCAGAGCAATGATCTGGACGCGTGGGCATTTGGCGCGGATGGCCCGTGCGGCTGCTGCCCCGCTCATCGCCGGCATGACCAGATCCATGAGAATCACATCCGGCTGGAACCGGTCGCACAGCAGCAGGGCTTCCTGACCGTCGCCGGCTTCGCCCACGTACTGCAGACCGCTGCTCGCTTTCAGGAAAGCGGCCAGCCCTCGCCGGACCATGGGGTGGTCATCCACAATCATCACGCGGATAGGTTTTGCCTGCGGCTCACCCTCCGCCGGGCGAGATGAAACAGCGGGTTCCTGGTCTGCTCGATATTCCGTCATCGCTTTCTATCCTTTCCAAACCACGAGTACCTGTGTGCCCTTCCCTCGCCGGGTGACGATGTTCAGTCTGGCGCCAATCGCCTGCGCGCGCTCCCGGATGATCCCCAGCCCCAGATGATCGGACGAAACAGTGCCGGGGTCAAATCCGCGGCCATCATCGCTTACCTGCAACTGCACTCTCTGGCATGCATGTGTGTTTCGATCGCCGGGTTGGCAATGCAAGCTGACCACGACGTGTGAGGCGCGGGCGTGTTTGATGACGTTGTTCAATGCTTCCTGGGTAATCCTGTACAGGGCAACGTGCACATCGGGCGGCACCGGACAATCGCCCTCGACGATGGCCGTGATGGGGATGCCGCGTCGACCGGCGGCGGCTTCCGCAAGTTGTCGCAACAGGTCGCCCAGAGCCGCTTCAACCAGGGCAGCCGGGCGCAGCTCCAGCAGCAGGGCGCGCATCTCGGCCATCGCCCCGCGGCTTAATTGCCGCAGCTCCTTGAGCAGCTTGCGCCCCTCCGCCTGATCCGACTCCCACGTTGCCGGCAGTACCTCCGAAATGAGGCTGGCCGAGAAGAGCGTCTGCGTCACGGCGTCGTGCAGGTCTCGCGCCAGCCGGCTGCGCTCCGTCTCGGCCGCCACTTGCTCCAAACGCTCGTGCAGTTGGGCATTGGCGATAGCCAGCGCCGCGTGATCCGCCAGCGTCAGGCCCAGCTCGAGGTCCTCGGCCGCAAAGGACCGTTCCTGGCTATAGAACAGCACCATGCCGCCGAAGGTGCCTGCGCCTGCCGAAACCGGCACACCCAGTACGGCGTGATAGGGATCCAGCGATGGCGCTTTCTCCTCGGAACAGTCAGGGCGGTAGCTTTCGGGGCTGGGGATGACCAGGGGCTCACCCTGATTGAGGCACCACTCGATCCACTCTACCGTGTCCGGCGGCAGGTCCCACTCCGGCACGCGTTCTTCGTCTGGCTGGACTGTCGCCTGCACCTGACCGCTACAGTATGTACCCAGAGTGAGCGGGCTGGCAAGCGAGGGGTCAGGGTGAAAGATGACGGCTCGCACCGCGCCCGAAAGTTGTGCCGCCTGGCAGGCAATATGGTCCAGACTCTCTTTGAGCGAGCGGTTCGAGTTCAGAATGACCAGGATCTCCCGCAGGCCTTCGGCAACCAGTCTGCGGCGCTCGATCTCATAGGTCCTGTCGCGCACCAGAGTCTCCAGCTCGCGGGTCCGGTTCTCGATGCCCCTCACGCGTAGCCGGAAGCCGGCGATCACAGCGCCGGCCAGCAGCAAGCCGGCAGCGCTGCGGAACCACCAGGTATCCCAGACAGGAGGTGTGACGGTTAGCTGGATGGCGACACCTGTCCTGTTCCACACCCCATCATTGTTGGCGCCCCGGACGCGAAAGACGTAGCGACCGTTGTCGAGATTGGTGTAGCTGACGTAGCGCCGTGTCCCGGCGTTCACCCATGCCGGGTCAAAGCCCTCCAACCTGTAGACATACTGATTCTTGTGCGGGGCTGTATAGTCCAGCGCGGCGAACTCGAAGGAGACCATGGTGTCGCGGTAGGAGAGGCGGACCTCAGTGTCCTGCGCTACGTCGGCCAGTATCGTCTGGTCGAACTTGCTCACCGTACTGATAACGACCGGCGGCACGTGCGGATTGTCCGCCACCACTGGCGGGTACAGGGCATTGAACCCATGGATGCCTCCGAAAAAGAGCTCGCCGCTCGCGCTCTTGGAGTAGGCCCCCATGTTGAACTCGTTGCTTTGCAGGCCGTCGGTGACGTCATAGTTCCTGAACCGGCGCGAGTTGACATCCAGCCTGGACAGTCCCGCGTTGGTGCTCAGCCACAGGTACCGCAGGTTGTCCTGGACGATGCCGTAGACGACGTCGTTGGGCAAACCATCTTTTTGCCGGAAGTGGGTGAACTGGTTGTTGCTGCGATTGTAGCGATTCAGACCCCCGCCCCAGGTGCCAATATACAGCCGGAAGAGGTAATCCTCGGCAATGGCAAACACCACATCGTCGCTTAGACTGTTCGAATTGCGTGGATCATGACGGTAGCGGACAAAGTGCTCTCGCGCCGGGTCCAGCGCGTTGACCCCTCCGCCCATGGTGCCAATCCACAGTACGCCATCGGACGTCTCATACAGGCAGGTGACTGCATTGTGGCTGAGCGTGTCCGGGTTGTTGGCATCGGCCTGGTAACGCCGGATGCGCCCGCTCTGCGGGTCCAGTTGGTTGAGCCCGCCTTCCAGGGTACCAACCCAGAGCATGCCGCCGTGGTCTTCATGGATCACCGTGATATCGTTGTCACTCAGCGTCCGGGGATCGTCCGGGTCGTGCCGGTAATGGCTGAACTGCCGGTTGCTGCGATCAAACCGGTCCAGACCGTTCGCCGTGCCCACCCACAGATTTCCACTGCCATCCTCGTAGATCGAACGGACCGTGTTGTCGCTGAGGCTGTGCGGATCGGCCGGGTCGTGCAGGTAGTGGATCCACTGCCCCGACTCGCGGTCGAACCGGTTCAAGCCGCCATTGTCGGTTCCCACCCACAGCACTCCCTGGTGATCCTGGCGGATAGCCCAGACCGAACTGCCGCTCAGACTGTTGGGGTTGCCGAGTTCCTGGCGATAGAGGGCGAATTTCTGGTTGGTGGGATTGGCCTTGTTCAGCCCGGTGCCCAGGGTGCCCACCCACAGCACGCCACCGCGGTCCTCGTAGATCGACCGTACACTGTTGCTGCTCAGGCTCTGCGGGTCATACGGGTCGTTCCGGTAGTGGATAAAGTGGTCGTTCTCCCGGTCATAGCGGTCCAGGCCCCCCCCTTGTGTGCCGACCCACAGCACCCCCGCGCTGTCTTCAATGATCGCCAGGACGTGGTCGTCGCTCAGGCTGCGCGCGTCTGCAGGATCGTGCATGTAGCGGACGAACGTGCCTCGCTCGCCATCCATGCGGTTCAGCCCGCTCGCACTGGTACCAACCCAGAGCACGCCCGTGCTATCTTCGTAAGCCACCGAGACCGAGTTATCGCTCAGGCTCTGCGGATCATCAGGCTGGTTCTGGTAGCGGTGAACAGGCCCGTGTCGCGCTCCAGGCGATTGAGGCCTCCGCTCCACGTCCCTGCCCAGAGCCGGCCATTCGAGTCCTCACGGATGGAGAGAACCGCATAGTCGCTTAGACTGTACTTGTCGGCCGGATTGTGTTGGTAGTGGATGAAACGCCCGGCCGTGGGCTCAAAGCGGTCCAGTCCGGCGGCGGTGCCCACCCACAGCGTGCCGGCCCGGTCCGTATAGAGGCAGAGGACATTGTCATGGCTCAGGCTGTCCGGGTCGTTGGCGCTGTGCCGGTAATGGGAGAACTCGCCAGTTGCCGGGTCGAGCCGGTCCAGGCCCGCGTTCCAGGTCCCGACCCAGATCGCCCCCGCGGGGTCCTCGTGGATGCAGCGTACAAAGCTTTCACTGAGGCTGGCAGGGTCTTGTGGGTCGTGCCGGAATACGGTGAAACTGTACCCGTCGTACTTGTTCAGGCCGTCTTCGGTGGCGAACCACATGAATCCTTTGCGGTCCTGGAGGATGCCGTTGATAGCACTCTGGGACAGACCGTTCTCTACCGATAGACGATCAAAACGGATATCATTGTCCCGCGCGCGCGGCGTCCAGGCCGCATAGCGCGGCCGGCTGGCCAGATCCGGGTCATACTTGGAGGGGTCGGTGATGGCGGTCGGAACGGCAACAGGGGTGAGCGTCGGATCCTGGGCCCGGACGGCGCCGGGTGCCTGGCCAGGCCCCGTTGCCAGTAGCATGGCCATGCCCATGCACAGTGCCAACAGGCTACGCCGTGCTACCCGGTGCTCCCCCACAACCGGGTGGCTCGGCGCAGGGTCCACTCTCCGCGGGCGATCATGGGCATCGCCCCTGCTTTTCCCGCACGAGCGGGGTGGAGTACCAGATGGCATAATACTGTCCCCTGTGAGGCAAAAAGCCGTTTCCTCTTGTGGCCATTCTACCACGTTCTCCGCATCTTGTCCAGAGCGCCACGGCATGGCGGGTTTTTCACCCCAGGTGGCGGAACGGGTATAATGGCGTGGTCGAAATATCTACTGAAGCGGAGGAGTCGATCATGGCCGGAGGACACATTGGCCGCTATTTGCAGGTTGATCTCACCACGGGGCGCATCAGCGCCCATGCTCTGGACGAGAGAGATGCTGAGCGCTTTGTCGGTGGCAGCGGGCTGGCGGCGCGATTGCTATCCCGGGCCGTTTCCGCCGGACCTGACCCGCTCGGCCCGGACAACCCGCTGGCCTTTACGACCGGGCCACTGGCAGGTACACCTGCGCCGTTTTCGAACCGCTTTACGGCCGCGGCCCGTTCCCCGCTGACGCTGCTCTGGGGCGAGGGGGATTGTGGCGGGCACTGGGCGTCGGCGCTCAAGTCGGCGGGTTACGATGCCGTTCTGGTTACCGGCAGAGCCGCCAGTCCGGTCTACCTGCACATCGAGAACGGCGAAGCCGAGCTGCGCGATGCCGGCGAGCTGTGGGGTCTGGATACCTACGAACTCGACCTCGGTGCACCTGCGGTCTGCATCGGGCCGGCCGGCGAGCGCGGGGTGCTCTACGCCAGCATCATGCATGATGGCCGCGGTGGGCGGGCTGTGGGCCGGACCGGCCTGGGTGCCGTGATGGGCTCCAAGCACCTGAAGGCCATCGTTGCCCGGGGCGATGGTCGCCCTGTGGTTGCGCAGCCCGCCGCCCTCAAGGCCTCCGTCCGCGCCATCATCGGCACCGTGGTGGAAAAGACCAAGGGCTTTGGCCTGCATGGCACGGCCAGCGGAGTGGAGAACTATGAGCGGCTGGGCAACCTGCCGCTCAAGAACTGGAAGCAGGGCTCCTGGCCCGACGGAGCACACAAGATTACGGGCATGACTATGAGCGAGACCATCCTCACCGGGCGCTACGCCTGCGGCGGCTGCCCTATCGGCTGCGGCCGCGAGGTGGAGGTCAAACAGGGCCCTCACGCTGGCGTGCGCGGTGCCGGCCCTGAATACGAGACCGTGGCTGCCCTGGGCTCGCTGTGCCTGATTGACGACCTGGAAGCGATTGCCCATATGAATGAAGCCTGCAATCGCCTGGGGATCGACACCATTAGCGCCGGCGGCGCGCTGGCCTTTGCCATGGAGGCGCGCGAGCGCGGTATCTGGCCGCAAGGGCCCGGCTGGGGCGATGGCATGGCTGCCCTGCACCTGCTGGAGCAGATCGGGCGTCGCGACGGTGAGGTGCCCACCCTGCTCGGCCTCGGCACTCGCCGCGCAGCGGAGGCGTGGGGCGGCCTGGCCCGCGAGTTCGCTATCCATGTCAAGGGGCTGGAACCGCCCATGCACGACCCCCGCGCCTATGTCAGTGCAGCCATCGGCTACGCCACTTCGACGCGCGGCGCTGACCACCTGCAGGCCTACTCGCACCCGTTTGAGCGTGTACTGTCCGCTCCCAGCCTGGGCATCCCGGAACCCATGCCTCGCGATACGGCGCAGGGCAAGGGGGCCATGGTGGCCAACTTGCAGAACTGGATGGCGCTCATGGACAGCCTCAAGCTGTGCAAGTTCTCGGTGATGGGGGGCTTCCAGCCCGAGCACATGGTGGAATGGGCCAATGCAGTCACCGGCTGGGGACATGACCTCGCGGGATGGCTACGCACCGGCGAGCGCATCTGCAACCTGCGCCGGGCCATCAATGCCCGCCTGGGCGCTTCGCGTGTGGATGACACTCTGCCCGCCCGGCTACTGTTCCATCGCCGCGGGGAGGGCGGCGCACCCGACTCGCTGCCGCCCTTCGGACCTATGCTGGCCGACTATTATGCCGCCCGGCACTGGACCGAGATGGGCCTGCCCACGCCCGAGCTGTTGCGCGAGCTCGACCTGGCGGAATACGCCGGCTGGGTGTAGCCCGGGCGAGGGGCCACGCAAAGTGGCACCTGAAAATACAAAACGGCTCACCCCACCGGGTGAGCCGTTTTGTTGCCTTGGTTACGGCTTCCAGACCGTCCAGACCTTGCCTACCAGGTCTGGCCCTGGCTTGAGGGTCTTTTGCCCTGGCTCCCAGCCGGAGGGCGTCACCTCGCCTGTGGCCGCGACATGCTGGAATGCCTTGAGCTGGCGAATCAGCTCTTTCGGGTTGCGCCCGACTTCCGGCGTCAGCACTTCCATAGCGCGGATAACAAAATCCGGGTCGATGATGAATCGCCCGCGAATGTCGACCCCGGCGCTTTCATCGTATACCCCGTATACTGTTCCGATCTTGCCACCGGCATCGGACAACATCGGGAACGGAACCCCGCCGTCCACCATCTTGGACAGCTCTTCCGCTTGCCAGATCTTGTGGACAAAGCGGCTATCGGTACTCATGGCCAATACTTCAGCTCCCAGTGCTTTGAACTCACCATAGAGTGCGGCGACCGCCGACAGCTCTGTGGGTCAGACAAAGGTGAAATCACCGGGGTAGAAGCATACCACGATCCACTTGCCTTTATAGTCCGAGAGCTTGACGGGCTTGAAACCCACTCCGGCCACAAAAGCATTCGCCTCAAAATCCGGCGCTTCCTTGCCTACACGTGCCAACACTTTCTCTCCTCCTCCTGATGGCGCAGCCGCAACGGGGGCCCCGGCCGGGGCCGCGGGCGCAATGATCCCGCGTGCGGGCTTGACGCATCCCTCTTTCTCTGGCATTCTGCCCTCCTTGCTGTATGCAAAACTCGAATCTTGATGTAACGCCTACTCCTGCGCTCCTACCACCTCCTTTTGCCTGTGTCCTGAGTTGGCCTCTGCACGCTGGCAGTCCGGGCAAAGGCCTATTCCCTCCACACGCCAGTGGCGAACCTTCCAGGTACCTTGCCGCGTTGCGCTCAGACCGTCGGGGGCCTGCAGGGGGTGCAGTGGAACGAAGCGCGGGTCCGCGTCCACGACAACGCCGCAGCGCTGGCAGACGAGGTGCGGGTGTGGCTCCAGCCCCGTACCGTCGTAATGGGTGTGCTCGCTCTGCGTCGACGCAACGGCGATCTCACCCAGGGTGGCCAGCAGATGAACGGTCTGGTAGACGGTCATCAGGCTCATGGTAGGGAAGCGTTCGGAGAGTGCCGCGTAGATTTGTTTGACGGTCGGATGCTCATCACTGCGGAAAACATGCTCCACTATCGCCAGGCGTTGAGGCGTGATTCGGTACCCCTCATGCCGCAGCCGCTGGCAAGCATTCTGTATTCTGTTCTGCAACTGGAGGTCCTTGTCCATAGTCATTATTATTTAGACATCATACAACAGGAATTGCACCCTGTCAAATTCATGGCCGCAGCCATCCATCCCAAAACGTGGTATAATCCTGATGTACATCACGAGAATGGAGGGAATCCCAATGTCAACTGTGTATGGCGACCTCAATCCGCCAGTCAGATTGCTGCTGGGACCCGGGCCCAGCAACGTGGACCCGCGGGTACTGCGGGCCATGGCTATCGCGCCCATCGGCTATCTGGATACCGAGTTGTTCAAGATCATGGATGAGACCAAGGCGCTGCTGCAGTATGCCTTCCAGACTCAGCACCCGCTCACTCTGGCCGTCTCCGGCACCGGCATGGCCGGGATGGAGACCGCCTTCGTGAACCTCATCGAGCCGGGCGACGCTGTGGCCGTATGCGTCGCCGGCTACTTCAGCGACCGGATGGGCGATATCGTCGAGCGCTGCCAGGGCAAGCTCATCCGTATCGATGCCGAGTGGGGCCGCATCATCGAGCCGGAGCAGGTCGAGTCCGTCCTGAAACAGCACAAGGTCAAGGCAGTAGCCATCGTGCAGGCCGAGACCTCTACCGGCGTTCTACAACCGCTGGAGGACATCAGTCGCCTGGTCCACGATCATGGCGCCTTGCTGGTGGCCGACACGGTAACGTCGCTGGGCGGTTGCCCGCTCAGGGTGGACGACTGGAACCTCGATATCGTCTACAGCGGAAGCCAGAAGTGCCTGGGTTGTCCACCTGGAATGGCCCCGGTCACATTCTCGCCCCGCGCCGAGCAAGCACTCCAGGCGCGCAAGACCAGGGTGCAGAGCTTTTACCTGGATATGACCATCCTGGGCCGCTACTGGGGTTCGGAGCGTGTCTACCATCACACCGCGCCCGTCAACCTGTACTATGCCCTGCGCGAGGGCCTGCGGCTCGTCTACGAAGAGGGGCTGGAGGCGCGCTGGCAACGGCACCGGCTGAACCATCAGGCGCTGATGGCCGGCTTGCAGGCCATGGGCCTGCAGCCCTTTGCCCAGGCTGGCCACTGGCTGCCCTCGCTGAACCCCGTGCGCGTGCCGGAGGGAATCAATGACGCCAGGGTGCGCGGCAGGCTGCTGCAGGACTATGGCATCGAAATCGGCGGTGGGCTGGGCAAGTTGAAGGGCCAGATCTGGCGCGTGGGGCTGATGGGCTACAACTCGACCCGCAAGAATGTGTTGACCTTTCTCAACGCGTTCGAGGCTGTGCTACACGCCGAGGGTTTCGCGATCAAAGCCGGCGCTGCGTTGTCCGCGGCGGAGGCGGTGTACGCTAAACCATGAAACCACTTTCCCTTGCGGGCATCTACCCGCCCATTCCAACTCCCTTTGACGCAGAGGGCAATGCCGTCGTGCATGACCGGCTGGCGGAGAACATTACCCGGTGGTGCGCTGCGCCCGTGGCCGGTCTGGTGGTCCTGGGCACCAATGGCGAGTTCACCCATCTCAATGACCAGGAAAAGCTCGAAGTATTGCGCACGGCCCGCGCGGCGATCCCCCGGAACAGGATCTTCATCGCCGGCACAAGCTGCGAATCCACCCGCTGCACCCTGCAATTGACCGAACAGGCCGCTACCATTGGCGCGGACGTGGCGGTGGTGATCACTCCCAGCTACTACAAGTCCAGGATGGACGCCGCCGCCATGCGCCGGCATTTTCTGCAGCTGGCTGAACACTCGCCTTTGCCGGTCACGATTTACAACATGCCCGCCAATACCGGGGTGGATCTCTCCGCCGAGACCGTCATCGAGCTGGCGCAGCACCCCAACATCGTGGGCATCAAAGACAGCAGCGGAAACCTGGCCAAGCTGGGTGAGATCATTCGCGCCGCTCCGTCCCACTTTCAGGTGCTGGCCGGGTCGGCCAGTTTCCTCTATGCGGCTATGCTGTTGGGTGCAGTGGGTGGGGTGGCGGCTCTGGCCAACATCGCTGCGGAGCAATGCTGCCGGCTCTACGATCTCGCCAGAGAAGGACGCCACGAGGAAGCGCGACAGTTGCAGCTCAAGTTGATCCCACCCAATACGGCCGTGACCAGCCGCTGGGGTGTGCCGGCAATCAAACAGGCGCTGGATTGGCTCGGCTACTACGGCGGGCCGCCGCGCTCTCCGCTGGGTCCACTCGATGCGGTGCAGCAGGCCAGTTTGAGAGCGATTCTGGCCGAAGCTGGAATTCTGTAGGACGTTGGAATCATTGAATACACTGAAGAAGGAAGATGAAGACACTGAACAAGATGGCCCAGTGTCTTCAGTGCTCCTCAGTGCATTCAGTGGTTCAACCGCCTTGCGGACGAGGAGAGACTCGATGTACAACAAAGTAGACGCTGAGGTCATTGCCGAGCTGCGCCGGATCATGGGGGGTGGGCAGATGCTGCTGGGGCGCGAGGAGCTGGAGCCCTACAGCCATGACGAGGTGGTGGGCCTGCGCGCCGATCCCGAGGTGGTGGTCAAGCCCACCAGCGCGCAACAGATAGCCGAGATCTTCAAGCTGGCTCAGCGCAAACGGATACCGGTCACCCCGCGTGGCGCCGGCTGGGGGCTGAGCGGTGGCGCCGTGCCCGTCTGCGGCGGAATCGTTCTGTCGCTGGAAAAGATGAATCACATCCTGGAGATCGACAAGGACAACCTGATGGTCACTGTCGAGCCGGGGGTCATCACCGGCAACATCCACCGCGCGGTCGAGGCCGAAGGCCTGTTCTATCCCCCGGACCCGGCCAGTCTGGATTCGTGCTCGATCGGCGGCAACATCGCCGAGGGCGCGGGAGGGCCGCGCGCGGTAAAGTACGGCACCACGATGCACTTTGTCTGCGGCCTGGAGGCGGTGCTGCCCTCGGGGGAGATCATCACCTGCGGCGGCAAGTTGGTCAAGAACGTCACCGGCTACAATATGGTGCAGTTGCTCATCGGTTCCGAGGGCACGCTGGCTATCGTCACCAAGATCATCCTGCGCCTGCTCCCATTGCCCAAGGAGCAGATTGACCTGCTGGTCCCGTACGACGACCTCCAGGCCGCAGCGGACACGGTCTCGGATATCATCGCCCAGCGCATCGTGCCCACGACCATCGAGTTCATGGAGCGTGACAGTATGCTGGCCGTGGAGCAGTTGCTGGAGCGGGAGGTACCGTTCCGCGACGCGGCGGCGCAGTTGCTCATCCAGCTTGACGGCAACCGTCGCGAGCAGGTCGACGCCGACATGGAGGTTGTGGGTGATCTCTGTCTCAAGCATGGCGCGCGCGATGTCCTGGTTGCCCGCGACCGGCCCACACGCGACCGGCTGTGGGAGGCGCGGCGCAAGATCATCGAAGCGCTCAAGCACGCCAGCCCCATCAACCACATGGAGGATGTGGTGGTGCCCCGCTCGGAGATCCCGCGCCTGATGAAAGGGATCCACGAGATTGCCGGGGCATAC
>JAEAMF010001511.1_pt1 | contig 16363 bp, 7 predicted proteins | sample 8958721 | NCBI WGS metagenome assembly JAEAMF01 (sample SAMN16933255, study PRJNA681124) | bioreactor sludge metagenome | isolation source: anaerobic bioreactor treating anionic surfactant - SDBS | place: India: Bengaluru | collected 2019-02-28
TAGCGTGAGGCAGTAGACCGAATACCGGATACCGAAGACCGGGCAGAGGCGGGCGATGAGCCCGCCTCTGCCTGTGCAACAGCCGGATTTTGCGGAGATGACTCCGAGTTACTTCCCTAGAGTGAGCATCGCCGGAATGATGGCGTATGCCGACCAGCGGTGGCTGGCGCGAATTGTCCCAACAAGGACAACCGCCAGCAGTCTCGGGTGCCCCGGTATCCCGCTGATAATCAGGCAGTTAGACGACAAGTCGGGGTCTGTGACACTACACCCGGGGAGCTGCCTGCCGGTTTGCCTTTCGGTTTGGGCTCGACCTTTGCTGTCTGACCGGCTCTCAGGCTTCTTTTCTGTCTGGCTGTCCTTCAGGTTGTCCTGCTGGTTGTCGGCTCATTTCTCGACTTCGGTGTCGGCTTGGCTGTCAGCGAACGTGTCGTCCTCGCCGTTTCGCTGGCTGTCGCCCAGGTTATCGCCGTGTTTGTGCGGCTAGGTTTAGACTTGCAGGTCGCGCTGCCTGAACCGCTGCCTGCGGTTGCGTGTCTGCGTGATGGCGCAGCCGGGCCAAAGACTACAGACCGTAGACCGACGTCAACACGCCGGACGGCGGTTTGACGTTACAAGCGGCCGGGGGTATAGTGTTGTCAAGAGTCCAAGGAGATACCGATGCTGACTATTGCCGTTTTGCTGTCGCTGGCCGCGCAGGCCGAACGCCCGATTCCCTACTATGACCCGCTGGGCCGCAAGCCGACGACGTATGCCGAGTTTGCGGCAGAACAGACCGACGCGCCGTTTGAGTCCCGTTGTGTCGCGCGCGTCGAGGGCAGCGACGCCCGGCTGGTGCTGGTGTTCGTGAACAGCTACCTGTACGAGGGAATCCAGGCCGAACTCTCGACCTACCTGGCCGACCTCGTGGCCGACGGTTTCTCGGCCAAGCTCATTACCGCCTACGGCGGCCGGGCTCAGAACCTGCGCCAGGTTCTGCAGGCGCACCGCGATTCGAGCCTGGTGGGCACGGTGATGGTCGGCGACCTGCCGGTCGCGTGGTGGGAGTGGTCGAGTTCAGGCGAGGACTTCCCGCTCGATCTGTTCTTCACCGACCTGGACGGCACGTTCTCGGACGCGGACGCCGACGGCATGTACGACGGCCATTCGGGTAGCCGCGCGCCGGACATCTGGCTGGGACGCATCTATGCCTCGCGGCTGACTTACGACGGCGAGGAACGGCTGGTGCGCGCATTCTTTCAGCGCAACCACCTGTACCGGACCGGCGGGCTGGCGGTACCGCGCCGGGGCCTGGTGTACAACGAGGTGACGTGGTACCCGAACAATCACGGGATGGCGAATCTCTACTCGGACATCACGATGTTTAACGACGCGAACACCACCGTCGCGTATCACTACAAGAACCAGCTCGGGCTCGGGTACGAGTTCGTGCACCTGATTTCCCATTCCTCGCCCTGGGTGCATACTTTCTTCCTGGCCGGCGACGTGCCGGGCGGCGGGTCAGTGTTCGGGTTCGAGCTGCCCGCGCTTGCGCCCAAGGCCTCCTTCTACTTCCTGAACGCCTGCATGTGCGGCCGTTACACCGAGCAGGACAACCTGGGCAACTGGTACCTGTTCGCCAAGCCCTGGTCCCAGGCGGTCGTCGCTTCGGCCGAGCTGATGTACGGCGTCAGCGACATCTCGTCCATCTACTCGGCACTGGGCCACGATTCGTGTTTCGGCGACGCGTTTCTCAAGTGGCACAAGACCAACTACTCGTCCTTCTACGGCACCGGCATCCTGGGCGACCCGACGGTGGCGATGAACCGGGACGCGCCCCGCGCCGCCCGGCCGCCGCTATTCGAGCGCGTGCCCGACGCGGAGCAGGACTGGACCGAGTACGCGGTCGAGAATTCCAACTTCGTCAATACCCGGCCGGCCATCGGGTTCTCGCAGGGCCGGGTGCGGGTCGTGTTCGACTCGGGTCGCAGGGTTCGGTCGGACAACTTCATCTCGTCTTTCAACGGCTCGACCTTCAGTCAGCCTGAGTCCATCGCCTGGCACGAGTACTACGACATGTTCTCATCCTGCTGCACCGACGCGGCGGGCCGGTTCTGGGTGGCCTGGCAGAGCTTCCGCGACTACAACAGCGGCTTGGACCATTTCCAGGTGTTCAGCAGCTACCTGTACAACAGCTCTTGGTCCAGTCTGGCGCGGGTCGGGCCCCAGGCCGGGTACCACGATATCCAGCCCGCGCTCGCGACCGGCACGGATAACCGGGTCTGGTGCGCGTTCAAGTCCTGGCGCAACGGCCAGGCCGACGTCTGGGTGTCGTATGCGGACAACGGCGGCAGCTGGACAACGCCGGTGCGGCTGACGACCGACTCGCTGGACCAGGTGGACCCGTGCGTCACGGTGGACCACGACAACCACCCGTGGGTGTTCTGGTCGTCGATGAGCGCGGGTCGCTGGCACATCCAGGGCCGGACGTACGACGGCACCTGGCAGCCGGCGTTCGAACTGGACACGCTCGGCGCGAACGTCCATCCGCGGGCGGCGGTGGACGGCGCGGGCCGCGTGTTCGTGGTCTGGCACCGCTGGCAGGGCGATGAGTCGGACATCTACTACTCCTGCCGCGACGGCGCGACGTGGAGCCCGCCGGCGACGCTGTGCTCAGACCCCGCCGACGACCAACTGCCAAGCATCGCCTGCGCGCCGGACGGCACGGCCTGGGTGGTGTGGCAGTCGCGGCGCAACGGGCCGTGGGACATCTACTCTTCGAGCTTCTCGGGCGGCTGGACCGAGGCGGCCCGGGTAACAAGCGACTCGGCCGACGACTATGACCCGGTGGTATGCGCCGACTCGTCGGGCCGGGTCTGGACCGCCTGGTCGTCGAACCGGCGCGGGTACTGGAACATCTACGCGGCGTCCAGCCCGCTGACCGGGATGGCGTCAGAGCGACCGGGCACGGCGCAGCCGCTGTTCCGGGCGTTCCCCAACCCGTTCGGCCGTCAGGTGACGTTCTTCTGTCCGGCGGGCCGGGCGGTCGACGTCTTTCGCGCCGACGGCCGGAAGGTGGCGCGGGTCAGCGCCGGCGCGACGTGGTCGCCGCGCGGCCTGCCCGGCGGCATCTACTTCGCCCGGGCCGAGGCGGACGGCCGGCGGTACGAGACCAAGCTGGTTCACTCCGAGTAGCCCGCGCCGCGGCGGTCCCAAGAACCGATATAGACCATCGGGGAACCGCAAAGAGCGCCAAGCAACGCAAAGCGAAGAGAGAGCGCCAAGACCGAAGAGACGACCGATAACGGCCGCTGTCGGTGTCCGCGCCGGACGGGGGGAGGTGTTCTTCTTGGCGTTCTTGTTGTCCTGTCCGGCTCTGCGGCCTTTGCGGTATGTCCTATGTCGGTTCCGGGGGTGGGCGCGCCTTTTGACCCCGGGCCGGGACTGCCTAGAATTACCTCACCCCAGAGGAGACACACTATGATACGTGCCGTATTGTCGGTTCTGTTCCTGGTTGCCGTGATAGCCTCGGCCCAGCCGATGACCGAAGGCAAGTGGTTGGCCCGGCCTGAGCCCCAGCCGGTGTTGCTGCGCGACTCGACGCATCATTTCGACGTGCGGTTCTACCGGATTGACCTTTCCACGACCGTGCTGTCGGGCGCGTTCACGGCCCGGTGCCGGGTCGAACTGACGCCCCGGCACGATGGCTTCGATACCTTCAGCCTGCACCTCGTGAACCTGGTATGCGATTCAATCCGGCGCGACGGCAACGCCTGCACATTTACCACGCCGTCCGGCCGGCTGCTGGTGGACCTTGACCGCCCGTTCGCGAACGGCGAGTCGCTGGGCGTGGACATCTACTACCACCGCAACTCCGGCACGCAGAACCGGGGATACTACTGGTATGCCAAGGGTTCGTCGGGCATCCCGCACGCGGTGGCGTACTCGGTGTGCGAGACGGACGACTCGCGCTACTGGTTCCCGTGCTTCGACCAGACGTGGGACAAGGCCGAGCGCGGTTGCCAGATAAACGTCGCGGTGCCGGACAGCTTCTCGGCCTGCGCCAACGGCTCGCTCGACTCGGTGAGTTCCAGCTTCGGCACCAGGAAGTACTGGTGGACTCACCGCTACCCGGTTTCCACTTACCTGATGTGCTTCGCCGCGTCGAAGTTCACCAACTGGCAGTACTGGCACCACGAAGGCCCGGACTCGATGAGGGTGCGCTACTACGTGTGGCCGGAGGATTCGTCGCTGGCCGCGGGCAACTTCAGCCGGATGAGTGATATGATAAGCTTCTTCTCGCAGGACGGCATCTACGGGCCGTACCCGTTCTTCTCCGAGAAGTACGGGATGGTGGCGGTGTACCCGTATCCGTGGGGCGGGATGGAACACCAGACGATGACCACCGTTCACCGTAACTGGGCGCGCAACGGCTCGGTCAACGGCATCGCCCACGAGCTGGCGCATATGTGGTGGGGCGATATGGTGACGTGCGTGGACTGGCGCAACATCTGGCTGAACGAGGGGTTCGCGACCTACTCGGACGAGCTGTACGACCTGCACATGAACGGCCGGTCGTCATTCGTCAGCCTGCTGCAGTCACGGGCGCAGAGCTACTTCACCGAAGAGGCGTCGGACCCGCACCCGATATTCGACCCGCCGGCCGGCCACGAGTTCGACTGGGGGCACAGCTACATCAAGGGAGCGTGGGTCCAGCATATGCTCCGCTACGTGGTGGGCGACACGACCTGGCCGGCGACCGGCGTGTTCTTCGAAGGGCTGCGCCAGTACGGTGAAAGCCTCAAGTTCCGCAACGCCAACACCGACGATTACCAGCGGATCATGGAGCGGGTATCCGGGCTGGACCTCGACTGGTTCTTCAACGAGTGGGTGTATGACCTGGGTTACCCGAACTACACCTGCGGCTGGCAGGGCCGGCAGACTCAGGACGCCTGGGAAGTGACCATCAACCTTTCCCAGTCAAACATCAGCGGCGCGCCGGCGGTGTTCCATATGCCGGTCGAGGTGCGGGTGCAGTTCGCCTCAGGCGACACTTGCATCCGCTACCCGGTGACCACGAGCCCGCAGCGCAACACCTTCCCGGTCCGGGCCCAGCCGACCAGCGTCACGTTTGACCCGAACGAGTGGATACTGGACAAGAACACAGAAGTGGTTGGCATTGAGGACCGGCCGGCGACGCCGCTGCTCTCTGTCGGGCCTAACCCGGTCCGGAACGCCGCAAGGCTGTATGTCCCGGTTGGACCGGCCGATGTGAGCATCTTCGATGCCACCGGCCGCCACGTATGGCAGCTGTCGGTGCCCGGCAATGGGCCGGCGAGCATCAGTTGGGGCCGGCTTGACCAGCAGGGCCGGCGCGTGCCGGCCGGAGTGTACGCGGTTCGGCTGACGGCCGCGTCCGGCTCCGCCACGGCGAAGCTGGTGCTGGCCGACTAGTCCGTAACTACGCCCGCCCGCCCGTGCGTTGACCGGCGCGGCCGCAGGGCTATCATCCCGCTGACCGATGAGTGACGTCATCCACGGCCCAAGCCTCTTGACCGACTACGACGTCCACCTGTTCAGAGAAGGCCGGCATTTCCGGCTGTATGAGAAGCTGGGGGCGCACGTTCTGAAGGCCCAAGCACAGGCTCAAGCACAAGCAGGAGAAACCGGAGTTCTGTTTTCGGTCTGGGCACCGAACGCGAAGGCCGTGTCGGTGGTCGGCGACTTCAATGACTGGAATCCGGGCGCGCACCCGTTGGCGGTGAGATGGGACTCGTCGGGGATATGGGAAGGACTTGTCCCGCAGACGAAGGCAGAAGTCAGAAACCAGAAGTCAGAATGCAGAATGCAGGAAACCAGATACAAGTTCCACATCACCACGCACAACGGCATGGAGTTCGACAAGGCGGACCCGTTCGCCCGGTTCGCCGAACTGCCGCCCCGGACTGCGTCGGTGATATGGGAATCGCGCCACCGGTGGCGGGACCGGGAATGGATGGAGCAGCGAACGAAGCAGCGGCCGCACAGAGACCCGGTGTCCGTCTACGAGCTGCATCCCGGCTCGTGGCGGCGCGGGCCGGACAACCGGTTGTTGGCCTGGCGCGAGCTGGCGGAGGAACTGGTTCCGTACGTGCAGGAGATGGGTTTCTCCCACGTCGAGCTGATGCCGGTGATGGAACACCCGTTCTATGGCTCGTGGGGATACGAAACCCTGGGTTATTTTGCGCCGACCAGCCGCTACGGTACGCCCGACGACCTCAAGTACCTGATTGACAAGCTGCACCGGACCGGCATCGGCGTCATTCTCGACTGGGTGCCGGCGCACTTCCCGGACGATGCCCACGGACTGGCCCGGTTCGACGGCACCTGCCTGTTCGAGCACGCGGACCCGCGCCAGGGACGGCACCCGGACTGGGGCTCGCTCATCTTCAATTACAGCCGGAACGAGGTACGCTCCTTCCTCATATCCAGTGCCCTGTACTGGCTGGACGAGTTCCACGCCGACGGCCTGCGCCTGGACGCGGTCGCCTCGATGCTCTACCTCGACTACTCGCGCAAGCCGGGGGAGTGGGTTCCGAATCGAAACGGCGGCAACGAGAACCTCGACGCCATCGAACTCCTGAAGGAGCTGAACCGGGCCGCCTACCGGGAGCACCCGGGCATCCAGACGTACGCCGAGGAATCGACGGCCTGGCCCGGCGTGTCGCGGCCGACTGACTCAGGCGGGCTCGGGTTCGGGTTCAAGTGGAACATGGGCTGGATGCACGATACGCTGCGCTACTTCGGGCGGGACCCGGTGCACCGCCGCCATCATCAGAACGACCTGACCTTCAGCCTGCTCTACGCTTTCAGCGAGAACTTCGTGCTGCCGCTGTCGCACGACGAGGTGGTGCACGGCAAGCGGTCGCTGCTCGAAAAGCTGCCGGGCGACGACTGGCAGCGGTTTGCGAACCTCCGGCTGCTGCTGGGTTGGCTGTACGCCCACCCGGGCAAGAAACTGCTGTTCATGGGTTCGGAATGGGGCCAGCGCGCGGAGTGGAACCACGACTCAAGCCTGGACTGGCACTTGCTTGAACACAAGCCGCACCGGGGCGTGAGGCAACTGGTGCGCGACCTGAACCGGTTCTACCGCGGCGAGCCGGCGCTCCACGAACTCGACTGCGAGCCCGATGGTTTCGCGTGGGTGGACTGCTCAGATGCAAGCCAGAGCGTTCTGGCGTTCCTGCGCCGCGCGGGCCCGGAACCAAACACCAAGAGCACCAAGGGTGAATCCGGAATGCAGAGTCCAACATTACTGGTCGTCGGCAACTTCACCCCGGTTCCGCGCCACGGCTACCGTGTCGGCGTGCCGGTCGCCGGCCCGTGGGAGGAAGTCCTCAACAGCGACGCCCGCGACTACGGCGGCTCCGGGTTGGGCAACCTTGGCCGTGTCGAATCCGCGCCGGTGCCGATGCACGGATATGACCAGTCCCTTACGTTGACCCTGCCGCCGCTCGCAATGGTTATCCTCCGAGGCTCCAAGCCTCAAGCTTCAAGCCACAAGCTCAAGACCCCGGACCCGAGACGTGATGCGTAGGGCGTGATGCCTCACGTAGCCATCCACGGCCACTTCTACCAGCCGTGCCGGGCCAACCCGTGGACCGGGGCGATCGACGAAGAGGACTCGGCTGCGCCGTACCACGACTGGAACGAGCGGGTGGCGGCCGAGTGCTACGAACCGAATGCCCGCGCGCGCCTGCTCGGGCCAGACGGCGCAGTGCTGGCCGATATCAACAACTACGAGCGGCTGAGCTTCGACTTCGGTCCGACGCTGCTGGAATGGCTCGAGCGGTACCGGCCGGAGACATACCGGGCCATCCTCGACGCCGACCGCGTGGGCCGCGCGCGCCACTCGGGCCACGGCCCGGCCATCGCCCAGATGTACAATCACACCATCGCGCCGCTCGACTCGGACCGCGACAAGCGTACCCAGGCGCTGTGGGGGATAGGCGACTTCGAGTACCGCTTTGGCCGCCGGCCCGAGGGTATCTGGCTGGCCGAGACGGCGGTGGATGTTGCCACGCTCGAGGTGCTGTCCGAGCTTGGTATCAGGTTTGTGATCCTCGCCCCGCACCAGGCCGGGGCCGTGCGCCGCATCGGCGAGCGCGAGTGGCACCCGCTCTCCTTAATCCAGAATCCACAATCCCAAACCCAAAACTCCGCCCTGTCCTGTCCTTTGCCTTCGGGTCGCAGCATCGCGCAGTTCTTCTACGATGGCGTGCTGGCGCACGACTCCGCATTCGGCAGCCTGCTGCGCGACGGCCGGGCGCTCGCGGACCGGCTGATGAAACCACAGATGGACACAGATGAACACGGATACTCCGCCACCGAGGACCTGGAATCGGCAATCCGGATTGCTGGTTCAAACCCCAGTCCGAAGTCCCTGATCCCCAGCCCCTCTCCTCTACGCCACATCGCTCTTGACGGCGAAACGTTCGGCCATCACCACAAGTTCGGGGAGATGGCGCTGGCGACTTGCCTGGCGCGCGTCCAGTCGCTGGGCGGCCGGCTGGCGGTTTACGGCGAGTACCTCGAACAGCACCCACCGGAGTTCGAAGTGCAGGTGGCCGGGAACACCTCGTGGAGCTGCTGTCACGGGGTCGAGCGCTGGCGGTCCGACTGCGGCTGCAGTTCGGGCGCGCACCCGGGCTGGAACCAGCGGTGGCGGGCGCCGCTGCGCAGCGCGGTCGACTGGCTGACCGACCGGCTGGCCGGCGTATTCGACGAACTCGGCCGGCCGTCGCTGGCCGACCCGTGGCAGGCCCGCGACGACTACATCGCGGTCATCCTCGACGACCGGCTGGAGAACGTGGAGAAGTTCATGCGCGAGCACGGCTCGCTCAACCGGCGGCAGCAGGATGAGGCCGGGACCCTGCTCGAGATGGAGCGGTTCGTGCTGCTGGCGCGCTCGAGCGACGCGTGGTTCTTCGATGACATATCGGACCTGACTGCCATCCAGTGCCTCCGCTGCTGCCGGCGGGCGCTGGAGTTGTGCCGGGACGCGGGCGGGCCGGACCTTGAGCCCGACTTCGCGGCGCTGCTCGAACCGGCGCGCAGCAACGTGCCGGAACTGGGCACCGGCCGTGACATCTTCGAGCGGTTCGCGGCGCGGAGGTACTGAACAAGGACTGACACTGACGAACATGGACGGACACCGACCATTGTGACAGACCGCGCCAGCGGCGTGCTGCTGCATATCTCTTCGCTACCCGGTCCAGGCAAGCGCGGCAACTTCGGACCAGCAGCGTACCGCTTCGCCCGGTGGCTGGCGGCGGCCGGCCAGCGCTACTGGCAGGTGCTGCCGCTTGGCCCGACCGACCCGGTCTACGGCGACTCGCCGTACCGCAGCCCTTCCGCCTCTGCCATCAACCCGGCCTTCCTCACCTCGTACCACGCGCCCCGTACCACGTTCCTCTCGTTCCACCGCTTCTGCCTTGACAGCGCCCACTGGCTTGACGACTACGCCCTGTACCGAGTGCTCAAGCGCAAGTTTCGGGGACTGGCGTGGACCAGCTGGCCGACGCGTCTGCGCCGCCGCGAGCCGGCGGCCATCAGCGAAGTCGCCGATGTATTCAGCAACGAGGTCGCCGAGGTCCGGCGCGAGCAGTACCATGCACACGTCCAATGGCAGGCGCTCAGGCAGTACTGCCGCCGGCTCGGTATCGGTATCATCGGCGACATGCCGATATACGTCAACGACGATTCGGCCGACGTCTGGGCGAACCCCGGGCTGTTCAAGCTGGGCGGTGACGGCCGGCCGACTCACGTGGCGGGCGTGCCGCCCGACTACTTCTCGCCGACCGGCCAGTTGTGGGGCAATCCGCTCTACCGCTGGCGCGAGCACGTCCGGACCGGTTTCGCTTGGTGGCTGGGCCGGGTGGAACGTCAACTCGCGCTGTTCGACCTCGTGCGCGTCGACCACTTTCGCGGGCTGGTCGGCTACTGGCAGGTTCCGGCCCGCGACCGGACCGCGGAACGCGGCCGCTGGGTCCGTGCGCCGGGGAATGCGCTGCTCGCGGCCATCCGGCGCCGTTTTCCTCAAATGCCACTCATCGCCGAGGATCTGGGCGTCATAACGCCAGCCGTCGCGCAGCTGAGAAAGCGGTTCGGGTTGCCCGGGTTGCGTGTGCTCCAGTTTGGGCTCCACGGTGACGACAGCCCGCATCGGCCGGAAAGCGTGCTCGAGAACTGCGTCTACTACACCGGTACTCACGACAACAACACGGCTCGCGGCTGGTTCGAGCACGACGCGACGCCCGGGGAACGCCGGGAGCTTGCGCGGCTGCTCGGCCGCCGTCCGGACGCAAGACACGCCGCCGATGAACTCGTCCGGCTGGTACTCGATTCGCGCGCGCGGCTGGCGGTCCTGCCGCTCCAGGACGTGCTCGGCCTCGGCGAGGAAGCCCGGATGAACCGGCCGGCATCGACCGATGGCAACTGGCGCTGGCGCGTGACGGGGCGGCTTCTGACCACCGGCGCGGCCCGGCGGCTGGCGCAGGCGACCCGCGCCTCGGGCCGGGCCGGCGCTTCTTGACCGTCGATGCTTGCGGGGTAGGATTCTGGCGCAACCATGGTGAGCACTGACGGCCGCGAGCTGCTCCTCAAACTGCGGCAGGAACTGGTCGGGCTCGACGTCGCTGTCCCGGTGCTGTCGGGAGGCACGCGCCGGTACGTCAATCTCGACAACGCTGCCTCGACGCCAACGTTCAAGCCGGTGGTCGAGAAGGTGGACGAGTTCCTCGAGTATTACTCCAACGTTCACCGCGGTACCGGGTTCAAGAGCCAGATAGCGTCCTGGGTATACGACGAGGCGCGGAAGGTCGTCGCCCGGTTCGTGCGCGCCAACCTCGGGACCGAAACGGTCATCTTCACCAAGAACACCACCGAGTCCATCAACAAGCTCAGCCGGCTCTACCCGTTCCGAGAGGACGCGGTCGTGCTGACGACGATGATGGAGCACCACTCCAACGACCTGCCCTGGCGGCGGCGCGCCAAGGTGGTACACGCCGGGCTCAAGCCCGACGGCTCGCTGGACGTCGACGACTACGCGGCGAAGCTCAGGGAGCACGCCGGCCGCATCGACCTGGTGGCGGTGACCGGCGCGGCGAACGTATCGGGCTGGGTTAACCCGATCCACCAGCTTGCCCGGCTCGCCCACGAGGCGGGCGCGCGCATCGTGGTCGACGCCGCGCAACTCGCGCCCCACCGGCCGGTCGACATGAAGCCGCACGGCCATCCCGAGCACATAGATTTCCTCGCCTTCAGCGCCCACAAGATGTACGCGCCCTACGGGGTCGGAGCGCTCGTCGGCGACCGCGAATCTCTGCTGGCCAACGAACCGGATTCGGTCGGCGGCGGGGTGGTGGACATCGTGACCGTCGAAACGGCGTACTGGCGCGACCTGCCGGAGCGCGAGGAGGCGGGTACGCCCGACATCGTCGGCGTCGTCGCGCTGGCCGCGGCCATCCGGCTGCTGGAAGCCGCGGGCTGGGAGGCGATCGTCGAACACGAGAATGAACTTACCCGCTATGCGCTCGAACGGCTGGAGCGGATCCCCGGGATAACGGTCTACGGACAGCGGGCGGCCCGCGGCCTGGCCGACCGGCTCGGCGTGATCGCCTTCAATGTCGCAGGCCATCCACACGAGCTCGTCGCCGCTATCCTGTCCTACGAGGGCGCGATCGGCGTGCGCAGCGGCTGCTTCTGCGCCCACCCGTACGTGCTGTGCCTGCTGGGCGTCGACGAGCCCACTGCCAACCGGGTGCGCACCGACATCCTCGCCCGGGACCGGAGCAACGTGCCGGGCGCGGTGCGCGCCTCGGTCGGCATCTACAACGACCAAAGCGATATCGACGCGCTATGCGACTGCCTCGAGATGGTCAGCCGCCGCGCCTACCGGGGCCGGTACACCGTCTGCAAGGAAACCGGGCACTACGTGCCCGAGGGCGTGACCTGTTTCGACTTCCCGCGGCACTTCACGCTTGACCCGCGGCTGCCCGGCCGCGGCTAGCCGGCGCGACCCGCGCTGACATTGTCCCGCGACATCCTCAGACTTCTGGTCGGCGCGACGGTCATCAGCTTCACCGGCGTGCTGGTGAAGCTCTCGCACCTCGGGCCGACCAACACCGCCTTCTACCGGATGCTCGCGGGCGGGCTGATGCTCGTCGGGCTCGCGGCCGCCACTAGGGCGCGGCTGTGGCACGGCCGGCGGGCGTTCCTTTGGGCGGCCGCCGCCGGGCTGGTGTTCGCCATCGACCTGTCTTTCTGGCACCGCAGCGTGCTCTATGTCGGGGTCGGGCTGTCGACGATGCTCGTCAGCCTGCAGGTGTTCTTCGTAGCCGCCTTCGGCGTCCTGTTCCTGCGCGAGCGGCCGGGTTTCCGGCTGGTCGCGGCGATGGTGCTGGCCGTGGCCGGGCTGGCGCTGGCGGTGCGGTTCGACCCGGCGCGGCTCGAACCGCGCTACGCCCTGGGCGTGATGTTCGGTATCATCCCGGCGGCGTGCTATGCCGCCTACATCATTATCATGCGCCGGCTGGAGGCGGACACCGGGCCGCAGGCGACAGTCGGCAACCTGGCGGTGGTGTCGCTCGCCGGCGCCGCCCTGCTCGGGGTCGAAGGCGGGGCGCTGTCCGAGAGCTTCGCCATCCCGGACCCGGTGACGCTGGCCGCGGTGCTGGGGCTGGGACTCATCGGCCAGGTGCTGGGCTGGATAACCATCACCCGGGCGCTGCCCAAGGTCAACGCTTCGACCGCCGGGCTGGTGTTGCTGCTCCAGCCCGTGCTGTCGGTGTTGTGGGACGTGCTGTTCTTCGGCCGGCGGTTTACCCCCCCGGCGCTGGCGGGGGTAGGCATTGCCATCGTCGCCATATACCTGGGTACGGCCAGCCGGCCGGCGCCGGGCTGTTAGGCCGGTAACAGCCGGGTGGTTACAACGCGTCTGCCTGCGCAATCTTCCTGCTTGACAAGGTATCCGGGCTGCCGATAATCGTTCTGCGAGTTAAGGGTTCAGCCGAGTACCCGCGGGGTTACCGGGTACGCGGCCGCAACTTGATGATGAATTGTTCGAGGACCTGAAGGTCCCCGCCCGCACGGGCGGACGCGCGGCGTCCGTCCGGCACGGTATCGAGGCATTGAACGAAGAGGAGGAGCCGAAATGAAACGGTTAGTCGCCCTGGCCGGATTGCTCGTGCTGTTCCAGACCGGAACAGCCGCACTGCTGTACGAGGGTTTCGAAGGTACGTTTCCGCCGCAGTACTGGACTGTCTACAACGCGGACGGCGGAGTCGAAACCTGGAAGCAGCTAAACCATCACCAGAACAACGGCATTTCCTGCGCCGCGTGCTTCGACGAGACGGACCGCGACAACAACGACTGGCTGGTCACGCCGTCGCTAATACCGATGGGCGCAGACACGCTGCTCGACTGGTGGTACCGCGGCCAGTCCATCGGCCACATCGAGAGTCTCGAGGTCTGGATATCGACGACGACCAACGAGCTCGACAGCTTCAAGACGCTGGTCAGCGGCCACGCGATCAACTCGAACACCTACCTGCCCGAGACGGTGTCGGTCGCACCATGGGTCGGCCAGCGGATTTACCTCGCCATCCGTTACTGCCCGACCCCGAGCCAGCTTAATATGTACTTGGACGACATCGCCGCGCCGGTCCGGCTGTTGGACGACGTCGGCGCGGTGGCGATACCGGTGCCGGCCGACACCGAATATGCGGGCTTGGCGGTTTTCCCGACCGTTGACGTGCACAACTGGGGTGACTCGGCCCACACCAGCATCCCGGTGTACATCGTCATCCGCGATTCGGCAACCGGGCTGCCGGTGTTCACCGACACGACCCTTTCGGGCCGGGTCGGGCCGGAGTCCACTGCAGCGGTTACCTTCGCCAAGAGCTGGACCCCGACGATCGGAACATACTGGGTCCAATCCTGGACTGCTCTTAACGGTGACCTGCGGCCCGAGAACGACACGACGATGGACAAGACTATCGTTATCCGGCTCGACGTGGGCGCAACGGCCATCCTGGCGCCGGTCGGCACGCTCGACTCGGGCACCGTGGTCACGCCGCGCGCCGTGGTCTACAACTACGGTTCGCTGCCGGCGACGTTCCCGGTGACCTTCCGCATCGGCGGCGTGTACGACGAGACCGTGACCGGCATCACGCTGACCCCGGGCCAGTACGACACTGTCGACTTCCCGAACTGGGTGGCGCAGCCGGTCGGCGACTACATCACGATGTCGTTCACCAACCTGGTCGGCGATGCCGACCGCTCCAACGACACGGTGTTCGGCGCGGACACGCTGCACATCGTGTACCCGCCGCGGCACGACGTGGGCGCGACGATGATCCTTGAGCCGGTCGGACAGGTGGATTCGGGCTGGGTCATCACGCCGCGCGCCGAGGTATACAACTACGGCAACCGCACCGAGACCTTCCCGGTGACGTTCCGGGTGGTGGGCGAGTATGACCAGACGGTGACGGGCATCACCCTGACGCCGGGCCAGTACGACACCGTCGACTTCCCGACCTGGGTCGCCCAGCCGGTGGGTTCGTATACCACGCTGGCGTTTACCAACCTCGTCGATGACATAGACCGGTCGAACGACACGACGACCAACGAACTCGAGGTGCTCTACCCTGAGCGGCACGACGTGGGCGCGACGATGATCCTTGAGCCCATCGGCCAGGTCGACTCGGGCTGGGTGATGACGCCGACCGCGGTGGTGCATAACTTCCAGACCCGGACCGAGACGTTCCCGGTGACGTTCCGGATCGGCGGCGTGTACGACGAAACGGTGACGGGCATTACCCTGACGCCGGGCCAGACCGACACCGTCTACTTCCCGACCTGGGTGGCGCAGCCGGTCGGCTCGTACGGCACGATGGCCTTCACGGACTTGACCGGGGACGAGAACCGGTCCAATGACACGGTCTTCAATGAGCTACTGGTCAACTACCCTGAGCGGCACGACGTGGGCGCAACCGCGATTCTCGAGCCGGTCGGGACCATTGACTCGGGCTGGGTGATGACCCCGACCGCGGTGGTGCATAACTTCCAGACCCGGACCGAGACGTTCCCGGTGACGTTCCGGATCAGCGGAGTGTATGACGAGACCGTCACGGGTATCACCCTCGACCCGGGCCAGACCGACACGGTCTACTTCCCGACCTGGGTGGCGCAGCCGGTCGGGTCCTACACAACCATGGCGTTCACCTATCTGACGGGTGACGAGGATCGCAGCAACGACACCACGCAGAACGAGCTCGAGGTTCTTTACCCCGAGCGGCACGACGTGGGCGCGACGATGATCCTTGAGCCCATCGGCCAGGTCGACTCGGGCTGGGTGATGACGCCGACCGCGGTGGTGCATAACTTCCAGACCCGGACCGAGACGTTCCCGGTGACGTTCCGGATCAGCGGAGTGTATGACGAGACCGTCACGGGTATCACCCTCGACCCGGGCCAGACCGACACGGTCTACTTCCCGACCTGGGTGGCCCAGCCCGTCGGTCTCTACACCACTATTGCCTTCACCAATCTGACTGGTGACGAGGACCGGTCGAACGACACCACGACCAACCGGCTCGAGGTGCTCTATCCCAGCCGGCACGACGTGGGCGCGACGATGATTCTCGAGCCGGTCGGCCAGATCGACTCCGGGTGGGTAATGACGCCGCGGGCGGTGGTGCGGAACTTCCAGACCCGGACCGAGACCTTCCCGGTGACCTTCCGCATCGGCTCGGTGTACGACCAGACGGTTTCGGGCGTCACCCTGACCCCGGGCCAGGTCGACACGGTGAGCTTCCCGACGTGGGTGGCGCAGCCGGTCGGCAGTTACTCGACGATGGCCTTCACCTACCTGACGGGCGACGAAGACCGGTCGAATGATACTACCACCAACGAGCTCGAGGTGCTTTACCCCGAGCGTCACGACGTGGGCGCGACGATGATCCTCGAGCCTGTCGGGACCATCGACTCGGGCTGGGTGATGACTCCCAGGGCGGTGGTGCAGAACTTCCAGACCCGGACCGAGACCTTCCCGGTCACGTTCCGGATCAGCGGAGTATACGACGAGACGGTGACCGGCATCACCTTGGTCCCGGGCCAGACCGATACGGTGAGCTTCCCGACGTGGGTGGCCCAGCCGATCGGCAGCTACACGACGATGGCGTTCACCAACCTGACCGGTGACGAGGACCGGTCGAACGACACCACTCAGAACGAGCTCGAGGTGCTCTATCCCAGCCGCCACGACGTGGGCGCGACGATGATCCTCGAGCCGGTCGGAACGATCGACTCGGGCTGGGTGATGACTCCCAGGGCGGTGGTGCAG
>JAEAMF010001512.1_pt1 | contig 16361 bp, 18 predicted proteins | sample 8958721 | NCBI WGS metagenome assembly JAEAMF01 (sample SAMN16933255, study PRJNA681124) | bioreactor sludge metagenome | isolation source: anaerobic bioreactor treating anionic surfactant - SDBS | place: India: Bengaluru | collected 2019-02-28
CCCCTACCACGACTATGTAAAAAGAGACTTGCTTTTCAACATAGAAGGATGACAGCTCCTGCGTCACAGGATGACGATCTATGATGGAGGGCCATGCTCCGTCATGGCCGCCTGCTATAACTGATTGTGGTCACCAGCCTGCTATTCCAGCCTGAACAGATTCAAACCTACTTCTTCGCTATACACCCGGTCAACATCACCATCCATGATATCGATGATCACCTCGCAGGTCCCGCTCACCACCGCCGCGTTGAGGTGGCCGCCGAAGGCGGCATAGCTCGCGTCTGAAAGGGTGGCATGGACATGGAGGTACGGCTTTCCCTCCATGGTCGTTACCGTACCTGAGAGCTGGGTGATTTCGTATTCGCCGACCAGCTCCTTTGAATGATATTTTTTCGCGGTCGTATCAAATAACCCGATGGTTGCCCGGCCGGTTGCCCCGATGCCGCTTACCGAACCCAGGGTAATGCCGCAATCGCCGCACACCTTCAGCAGCGTGTCTATGATTTCCTCACCCTTGTCAATCCTGACTACCAGCTTGCTGCCGCACCGCTTATACCGCATGGTCATCAATCCTCAGTCACTCTGCCCTGCCCCGCAGGGCCTCACCACATATGCAGATTAATCTTATAGACTCGTCATTCTGCGGCTCGACCGCAGAATCCAGTTGCTATAATTTTTTATTGGATCCTGCGATCAAGTCGCAGGATGACCGCTCATGCATCGCCGGATGACAATTGATACTGGCGGGCCATGCTCCGTCATGGCCGCTATCATATTTGGTCGCAAGGAAGCGCGTTCCTCCATTCATCGTCCTCTGCCGGCATAATATATTCCGACTTTTCCCCCCTCACCCCAACCCTCTCCCACAAAGGGGAGAGGGGGCTCATTGATTCTCGCTTTTTATTAGGACATCGAGGAAAGCAAATAGTTCCCTCGCCCCATCGGAGACTGTGTCATAATCCCCCTTTTGTCATTTCGAGGGCATCCGAGAAATCTTATACAATAATGAAATCAATTATATAAGATTCCTCACGGAGTTTATCCTGAGCGACGGCATGGAGATTCTTCATTTCGTTCAGAATGATAGAGCGAAGGATTCGGAATGACAACTCTCTCTATTATGACACAGTCTCTCGAGGGAGATGGTTAAGGTGAGGGGGCATCCCCTATCTGTTTTCATATTCATGTACGTGCAACCCGCCCGCTCAACCCCGTGACACCGCCACCGCCATGCGGGCGCCCATGGCAAATGCCAGGTTCAGATCGGCGGGCTTGTCTTTCACCGCCCCTTTCTCCAGGTTGAACATGCTGAACACCTCGCCCACCTTCTTCATCTGAAAGTCCTTGATGTTGTCATCCATTATTTTGATGACCAGCGACGAGGAACTCGGCCAGGGATCTCCCTGGCTCACCACCATCACCGCCTTTTTGCCCCTCACCAGCGGCTTGGACTGGGCGTCGATAATGTTACCGGCGGCATCCCGCACCACCTCCATCTTGAGCAACGGCATCATCCGCGCGATAAAGTTGGTCATGGCCGCCGATATGGTGCGGCCGTGATTGGGCGTTCCGAAGATGAATGCGTCGGCCGCGATCATCCGCTGGAGAATCCCCTCCATGTCGTCGCCCAGCGGACAGTCCTTGCTCCCCTTCAGCACCGTGTGGGCCCCGCAGCCATTGCAGTACTTGATGTTGGCCTCGTAAAGGTAGATTTTTTCCGCCTCCACCTCGGTCTTGCTTTTCGCCCCTTCGATCACCTTGTCAATCAGGATGTCGGTGTTGCCGCCCTTCCGTGGACTGCCCACAAACGCCATTAATTTCATCTCGTTTCTCCTTTCACGCTGCCGGTTTTCTCTTGACAAAAGCGCGCATCTATATGCTAATAGCTCCACAAAAACAGATGTCCGCTCAAGATCTTTCGGCATCTATACCCCACTTTTCCATTCTTTTCAACCACCTTATGTTCGGCGCTCGTTTTTTTACCGGTTCAACACCGATAGGAATACTCAAGGTCCTGGCAGCTATCGCGGTCGCATTCGCGATCGGCGGTTACCTGGCCTATCGTCTGGCCTCCCTTGAGACCAAGGTTGAGCAGGCGGTTGACGTGGACATCCCCGGGATGCAGGGCACGCTGAAGGACAGCGCGCTCAAGACGGATAAAATCACCGCCGACGTGGATATGATGGCCCGGCGCATCAATGACGAGCTGATGAGTCAAATCGAACAGCTGGGCAAAGAGAGCAAGCAGGGCGCGGAGCAAACAAAGGTCCTTTCGGAAAAAATCGACGCCCTCTCCGGGCAGTATGTGCACTTCCTCAAGCTGGCGGAAGACAAGATCATTGTTTCCGTTCCGCCCCGCTGGGTTGACGAGCTTCCCCGCCGCGACGGGACCATTTTTTCCATGGGCATCAGTACCGGAGCCGGCAAGCTCGGCAAGGCCCAGAAATCGGCGGTCGAGCAGGCGGTGGCAGCCCTGTCGAAGATGCTGGAGCGAAAGACCTTCGCCGCGGTGGGCTACACCATCCGGTCCGCCGGCAAAAAGCCGCCCGCCAGCTTTGATGAATTATCACCGGAATTCAAGAAGAACATCGCCGGCGCCATCCGCGAACTGCTGGACAATTACCAGGTGGAGAACTACTGGGTTGACCCGGCGGGCTACGTCTACGCCCTGATCTCGCTTCCCCTCAAAGAGGTGATGGAGAATTCACAGCTGGGCATGCTCATGGAAACCTTAAAGCTCACCCAGCTCAGCATCACCGACGCGCTCAAGGACGATTTCAAAAAAAACCTGCAGCTCGAGCTGACGCGGTAACAATCTCATTACAATGTACTGCCATGGACACGTCATTCTGCGGCTCGGCCGGAGAAACCAGTTCTTATTTCTTATTGGATCCTGCAATCACGTTGCAGGATGACAGACTACGGGTCTGTTTTTAAGTTGTCATTTCGAAGGAGCGGAAGCGACTGAGAAATCTTATAAGATTTCTCACCTTCGTTCGAAATGACAGCCACCTCTACTACAACGAGAAAAAATTTTAAGAATCTGTCCCATAGCGTATTTATCGGAACCGCAATCATGACACAACCGCAGACCATCAATGAACTCAAGGAATCGGGATATAATCCCCGGACGGTCAAGGCCGAACTCCGCGCCAACCTGATCCATGCCATGCAGCGGGGGGAGCGGCTCTTCAGCGGCATCATCGGCTATGATCACACCGTGCTTCCCGAACTGGAAAACGCCATCCTCTCCGGCCATGACATCATCCTGCTCGGTGAGCGGGGACAGGCCAAAACGCGGATCATGCGCTCCCTCACCGCACTGCTGGATGATGAGATTCCGGTCATTGCCGGCTGTGAAATCAACGACAATCCTCTTCATCCCCTCTGCAAGGGCTGCCACCAGCGGATTGCCGAACGCCAGGGGGACACGCCAATCGCCTGGCTGCCCCGCGGGATGCGGTTTTCCGAAAAGCTGGCCACGCCCGACGTCACCATCGCCGATCTCATCGGCGACGTTGACCCGGTGAAGATCGCGGAAGGCCGCTACCTCTCCGACGAGCTGGCCATCCATTACGGGCTGGTCCCGCGCACCAACCGCGGCATCTTTGCCATCAACGAGCTCCCTGATCTGCATGAAAAGATCCAGGTGGGGCTCTTCAATCTCCTGGAGGAGCGGGACGTGCAGATCCGGGGATACAAGGTGGCCCTGCCCCTGGATATCATCATCATCGCCACCGCCAACCCGGAAGACTACACCAGCCGCGGGCGCATCATCACCCCGCTCAAGGACCGCTTCGGCGCCCAGATACGCACCCATTACCCGCGGAGCCTGGAGGATGAAATCCGCATCGTGCGTCAGGAGAGCGCCCCCTTTGACGCCGAGGGGTTCCGGCTCATGCTCCCCCGCTTCATGGAGGAGATCGTCGCGGAGATCTCGCGCCTGGCCCGGACGCGGCCGGACATCAACCACTACTCCGGCATCAGCGTGCGCATGAGCATCCACAACCGGGAGAACCTGATCAGCAACGCCTTCCGCCGGGCAATCCGCCTGGGCGAAGCGGAGGTGACGCCGCGCATCTGCGACCTGGCGCACCTCGCCTCCTCCATGAAAGGCAAGATCGAGTGGGACTTCGCCGACGAGACCGGCGAGCCGGATAAAATCAACCAGCTGGTAAAGGACGCGGCGGGGCTGGTGTTTAAAAAACACTTCCCCCGGGAACCGTTTGTGGATTTTTTGACGGCCTTTGCCACCGGCGATGGCATCGACGTTTCTGAAGCTGATGCCTCTTCCGCCTATGCTGCCAAGATCAGCGCCTATCCGCAGCTGGCGGCAAAGGCGGCGGAGCTGGCGGAAGGCGGCTCACCGGCGCTCCTGGCCTCGGCCGCCGAGTTTATCCTGGAAGGACTCGCGGTCGGCGGGAAAATTAAAAAAGAGGTGCGGGAAACCGGCGCCGCGTACAGCTCCCGGCCATGAAACGCATTCACTACAAACCCCTCGACGGCGACCCATCCCTTCCCCCGCCGTCGGACACCCTTCCCATCGAGGCCCTGAGCGATGTGGTCTTTCGCAGCGCCTCCCTTGAAGAAGCCCTGGAATCCCTGAAGCGCGAAGGATACCGCGACCCCTCCGGCAACACCGTCGTGGTGGGCATCGCCGACCTGCTGGAAAGCCTGAAGGCGTTGCGGGAGCATCTGTCCGGAACCGACAGCCGCAACGAGATGCCGGCCGCCGGCGGTGAGGGACCGGTGAAGTCGGGATCGCCGCGAAAACGGGGGCGCGGCGGGAAATCCGCCCGCATCATCCCCCACAGCCCCGACGGCCGAAAGCCGCCCCTTGCGCCCGGGAAGGGAGATCCGACCGGGAATGAACGCGCCCGGCTTGATCTGCTGGAAAAGGCATTGCGGCGCGTCTACTGGGGCTATGATCCGGCAAGCGTCGATGAGGGGCTGCTGGAAAAACTTCTCGGCAGCCAGGCGCTGCGCAACTGGCAGGCCATCAAGGAGCTGAACGCGGCCGTGTTCCGGCAGGGGCTGGCCACGGCGGGAGCGGGTTCAGGGCTGCGGCTCACCACCGCTGCATTGCACAAAATCGCCCGCAACATACTTAAAAACATCTTTAAGCCCGCCCGGCGTGAACCGGCCGCCCGCCGCGACACGGCTGACCTTTCAACCGAGCCCTACCTTGGTTCAGGCGTGCGGCCCTACCAGTTCGGCGATCCGCCGCTCATCGAGCCGACCCAGTCGCTGCTCAACGCCATCCGGCGCACCGGAGCGCGCCGCCCGGTACAGGTTGCCGAGGAGGATCTCATGGTGTACGACCGGGAACCGCTCTCGCGCTATGCGACCGTCATCCTGCTCGATCTGAGCCGCTCCATGCGCTTCGAGGACAGCTACATCGCGGCAAAAAAAGTGACCCTGGCCGTGCAGGGTCTCATCGAGCGTCGCTATCTTCGTGATCGCCTCTCGGTGGTGGGGTTCTCCACCAAGGCCTACGCCATCAAGAGCAGTGAAATCCCCTTTCTCACCTGGGATGAAACCAACCCCTATACCAACATGGAGGAGGCCCTCGACCTGGCCCAGGGGATTCTCTCCCGGCAGAAAGGGTTTCGCCGCCAGCTCTTTCTGATCACCGACGGCGAGCCCACCGCCCACCGCGAGAACGGGTTTCTCTTCTTTCAGTTCCCGCCCCATCCCACAACCATCGCCGTCACCCTCAAGCGGCTCCGGACGATTTCCCGCAGCGGCATCGCCGTCAGCATTTTTCTGCTCTCGCAGGAGCAGGAGCGGGTCCGCTTCGCGCACCGCCTGGCGGAGAACTGCCGGGGAAAGGTGTTTCACCTCCGCCCGGGGGACCTGGGACGGTGCCTGCTGATGGATTACATGAAAAAGAAGAGCCGGTGGCTGTAACAACGTTGTGGCGTCACCAGCTCCTCCCCCTTCAGCCTCCAAAACACATGAGGGCGCCTACCGCAACAGGAAAACCAGGCAGAAGAAGGAAAACACGATCAGGGCAATCATCACACCCGCCCCGATGGCCTGGCGGTGGACATCGGCGTTATAAGGGGCAGGATTGACCTTTTCCCCGCGCAGGCCGCCGCGCAATGCAAGGACCGGATTTGCGCTCATGGCGCCGAGCCGTGCCACCACACCGGACGCCCGGTTCTGAACGGCGGAGCGCGCATCGGAGAACGCGTCGCAGGCGCGCAGGAAGAGAGCGCCTCCCTTGCGGTAGAACCAGTCCGTGTCCAGGCTGATGGTCGCTTCGGCCTGGAGCTTGTTCCGCAGCAGAAAGAATGCCAGCGTCGCGAATGCGGCCAGCTGGATTACCCCGATAACCGTAAAGGCAGTATACGGGGTATAGGTTACCGGATAGGGAAGCAGGTCATACAGCAGCTTCGGATACAGGCCGGTGAGAATGCAGAGAAAGGAGAGCAGTCCCATGGCCACAAGCATGTTGAGGGGAGGCTCTTTGGCTTCGACCCGATCGAGCTGCTCGCCGGGCCGGGCCCGGCCGAACCAGGCGCCGTAGGGGAGCTTCAGCGCGGTGGAGAGAAAGGTGCCGATGGAAGCCAGATGGAGCAGCAGATGGATGAGCGGCCGGTGCAGGTCCGAGGCCGCCACCACGATCATGGGCTTGCTGATAAAGCCGTTGAAGAGAGGAATCGAGGAGATGGAAAACGCCCCGATCATGTATAGGGTAAGGCACACCGGCATGGTGCGAGAGAGGCCCCTCCCCTGCAAGTCGGTTATCTTGCTCCTCCCGGTCACTTCGATAACCGCGCCCGCCCCCATGAACAGCAGGGCTTTATAAAGGATGTGGCAGAAGGCATGGGCGGTGGCGCCGTTGAGGGCCAGGTCGGTGCCCAACCCCGCGCCGCAGACCATGTAGCCCACCTGGCTTATGATGTGGTAGGCAAGCAGCCGGCGGATGTCATTCTCCATGAGCGCGTATATGACGCCGTACACGGCCATGATCGCCCCCAGCCAGGCGAGCAGCTCCAGCCCGGGAAAGGCGCGGAGCAGCACGTACACCGCGCTCTTGGTGGTGAAGGCGGTGAGAAAGACGCTCCCGGTGGGCGATGCCTCCGGGTAGGCGTCGGCCAGCCAGGCGTGCAGCGGCGGCGCCGCCGCATTAATTAGAACGCTGATGAGAATCAGGACGGATGAGAGGCTTCCGTAATCGAGCCGCGCAAACTCGGTCGATCCGGTCTCCAGCACATGCATGGCCACGCCCGCCAGCAGCAGCGTCCCCCCGAACAGGTGAACCATGAGATACCGGAACCCGGCGTTGTAGGCCCGCCGGCTTTTTCCGTACCAGACCACAAACACCGACGAGACCGCCAACAGCTCCCAGAAGACGAAGAGGGTGAACAGATCGCCCGCATAGACGATGCCCAGGCCGCTGCCCACGGTGAGGGAGGTCACGGCGTGCTGCCCGTAGTGCCTGATGTGGAGGGCATACAGGGAGCTTACGAAGGCCACGATGACGAAGGCATAGCCGAAGCAGCGGCTCAATGCGTCCACCCGCGCGAAGACGAGCGGGTAGCCGAGAAATGTGTGCGCCCCGCAGGTTCCCGAAGGCATGGCCACAAGGCTTGCCAGGGCCGCGAGCGGTATGCAGAGCAGGAGCGCCTGCTTCACCCCCCGCCCGGGGATGAGCGGCAGCAGCAGTCCGCCCAGGATGAAGATCAGCGCGGGATGCACCGGGCTACTCATCGTAATAATCCTCCCGCCTCTGCACAAGCAAGCGGCCCACGGCCTTGGCGGCCAGGAGCAGCAGCAGGCATCCGGCGAAGCCGAAGGCGGCCTCAAAGAAGGGAAGCTTCTCCATGCGGGACCCGACCTGATCCGGCGGCACGATAAATCCCAGGGCCAGCACCAGCGCCAGACCGACGGTGGTTATGATGAGCCGCGGTTTCATGTCACCTGCCTCCGAAAAGACTTTTCACCGCAAGATCCCCCAGGGTGTACAAACGGAGAAACCCGTCCGGCCGAATGAAGAAATAGAGGCACAGCAGCGCGGTAACCGCAAGGGGGGCGGCCACCACAACCGGGGCCTCCTTCACCGCAGCGCCGGGGTTTCCCGGTTCCGGCTTGAAGAACGCGCTGAACACGATGGGGAAGAAGTAGGCGGCATCCAGGAGGGCGCTCGCCAGAAAGACCGACAGAAAAAGAATCTCGCCCGCCTGTAAAGCCCCCAGACAGAGATACCACTTGCTCCAAAAGCCGCACACCGGCGGGAGGCCCACCAGGCCGGCCGCGCCGATGGTAAAGGCGGCCATGGTCAGCGGCATCCGCCGCCCGATCCCGTCCATTTCACTGACCAGCTCCTTTTTGGCGGCCACAAAGATTGACCCGGCGCACATGAAGAGGGTGATCTTCATGAAGCCGTGGAACGGCAGATGCAGCAGGGCGCCCCGCACGCTCTCATGGGTGAGCAGCGACGCGCCCAGGATGATGACCGCCAGGTTGTTGATGGTGGAGAAGGCGAGCCTCCTTTTGAGATTGTCCTGGGTGAGGGCAAACAGATTGGCGACGATGACCGTGCAGGAGACCACCCCGGCCAGCGTGGTCCAGAGCGACAGGTCGGCAAGCGTCCCCGGCCCGTACACGTACAGGATGACCCGCAGGCAGCAGAAGACCCCTGCCTTCACCACCGCCACCGCGTGAAGCAGGGCGCTCACCGGGGTGGGCGCGACCATGGCCGACGGGAGCCATTCGTGCAGGGGCATGATCGCCGCCTTGGTCCCGAAGCCGATGATGAACGCGGCAAAGATGACCCGCAGGAAACCGGCGGAACCGCGGCCGCCGACAAAGCCCCCGGCGACAAACTCCAGGCTCCCGGTCAGGCAGTAGATCGCCGCAATCGCGAAGAGGACAACGACCGCCCCGCCCAGCAGGTAGACCAGGTATTTGCGGGCCGCCCGGATCGCTTCGGGGGTCTCCTTGTGGGCCACCAGGGGAAAGGTGGCGACGGTGAGGATCTCGTAAAACAGGTAGAGGGTGATCAGGTTTCCCGACAGCGCCACGCCGGATGCGCCGGCGAGGGCCATGGCAAAGCAGAAGTAGAACCGGGTCTGGGCGTGCTCCTGCAGGCTGCGCATATACCCGATTGAGTAGACTGAAACCACGATCCAGAGGAAGGATGAGAGCAGGGCGAAGATCATGCCGAAGGGATCAACCCGGAGTTCCAGGGCAAGGCCCGGACCGAGCGGGACCATGGTGCAGGTGAGCGTCTGCCCCCCGATGACCTGCGGGAGCATGGCGAAGACCGCGGCAAACTGGCCGGCCGAGGCGAGCATGGTCCACAATTCCCGCACATTGGCCCGCCGTGAGCCGGTCGCCAGAACCAGCACCGCGCCAATCAGGGGACACAGGACTGCAATCAACGGCAGGGGCGAATGGGTCATGGCTCGTCACACCCCCGGGGGAATGGCATGGGTGATGGCATGCTGGACAATATAGCCGCTGAAGAGGCCGAGCAGGAGCACGACGACGGCCATGAACACCATCGGTATGAGCTCACCCATGGCCATGCGATCCGCCTTCGCACCCGCTTCCCGCTCCCGGTGCGCAGGATCATGCGGCGCCTCGAAATAACATTTCTCGAAGATCCTGAAGAAGAGGATGGCATTGAGCAGGCTTCCCAGCAGGAGCGCCCCGGCACACAGCCATTGCCCGGCCTCAATCGTCCCCAGGATCAGGTACCACTTGCTGAAAAATCCGCACAGGGGGGGCACGCCGATGACCGAAAGGCCCCCGACCACCAGCGCCGCCGCGGTGACCGGCATGCCGCGGTGGAGGCCGGTCAACCCGGAGATGTTTCGGGTCCGGACATGCGCCTGGATCGCCCCGACCACCATAAAGAGGAGCGCCATCATGAACATGTCGTTGACGACATGGAAGATCGCGCCGGTGAGGCCCGGCCGGTTGCCCGCGCCGATGCCGATGCCGATATAACCGATCTCGGTGACGATCAGATAGCAGAGCATCCGCTTGAGGTCAGTCTGGGCAAGCGCCATGATGCTGGAAAAAAGGATGCCCGCCGCCGCCACCCAGCCGATCAGCGCGGTCACCGGAAGAAGGGTGATCGAACGTGCGGGATCAAACACGCTGAAGAGCACGCGGATCATGACATACGCCCCCACCTTGGTGAAGAGCGGCGCCAGGAGAACGCTGACGCATGACGGCGCGAGGGTGTAGGAATCAGGAAGCCATATATGAACCGGGAAGAACGCCATCTTGATCGCAATGCCCAGGAGCAGAAAGGCAAGCCCCACCAGCAGCACCCGTGAGGAATAGAGGGGAACCAGGATCTGCCGGAGGTCGGCCATGTTGAGCGAACCGGTGCTGATGTAGAGGTACCCGACGCCGAGGAGATAGGCGCAGGCGCCCAGGGTCCCGAAGATCATGTAGCGGAAGGCGGCGAAGGGCGCGGCCCCCTCCCCCATGCCGATCATCGCGTATGCCGAGAACGAGGCGATCTCCAGGAGCACATAGAGGTTGAACATGTCCCCGGTCACGGTCATGCCGAACAGGCCGGTCACCTGGAGCAGGAAGAGCGCATAGAACGGCGCGTGTTTTGCGGCGGGAATTTCCCGCTTGACCAGGGCGCGGGCATAGATCGCCGCCAGCAGGGAGACAACGGCGATGGCCGTCAGCACCAGGCCGTTGAGGTAATCGACCACATACTCGATCCCCCAGGGAGGCGCCCACCCCCCCAGGTGGTAGTGCACCGGCCGGCCGGTGGTGAGGACGGTCCGGAAGGACCCCGCCGAGAAGACGAGACAGGAGGCCAGGGTGGCGACCACCAGGGGAAAACACACCCGCCGCTGAAACAGCCCGAAGGCGAAGACGAGAAAGGAGAGAAGCAGGGGAACGACCACGATGAGGACGGGGAAATGAACGCTCACTTTTTCAGCACCTCGAGGATCTCATCTTCCTCCAGCGTTCCATAGGTGCGGTATATGAGGATGAGCAGGGCAAGGGCGATGCCGGTGGTGGCCACGCCGACGACGATGGCGGTGAGCATCAGCACGTGGGGAAGCGGATTGATATAATCGACCGCGCGTATGGCCGGGTGCAGGGAAGGATCGACCACCGGGACCGTCCCCCCTTGTTTCGAACCGATGGAAATATAGAAGAGGATGATCGACCACTGGAAGATGTTCATGCCGATCAGCTTCTTCATCAGGTTGTTTTTGGCCATCATCCCGTAGAAGCCGATCAAAATCAGCGCCACATAGATCCAGTAGTTGAATGTGCCGACGATGAATTCCATCATTCCCTCTCCCTGGGGATTTCCTCCCCCCTTCCCGCCGTCACCAGGTCGACGAATATGGAAAGCATCACCGCCATGACCGTGATCTGCACCCCCAGCTCGATCAGGGCCATGCCGTAATAGCGCGCCTTAACCGGGTCGGTCGGCAGCAGGTTGCTCAGCGTGCCGTAATCGAGAAAATTGCCGGACGAGAGAAAGGCAAGATACCCGGTGCCGGTGTAGATGAACACCCCCAGGGCGCACATGAGGGCATTGTTCCGCTCCCGGAGCCGCTTCCCGACTTCCTTCAAATTGAAGGCGACACCGAGCAGGATGAAGCTTGCCGCCATGATGCAGCCTCCCTGGAATCCGCCCCCCGGGCTGCCGTGCCCGTGGACAAAAACGTAGAGGCTGTAAATCTGCAGGAAGGGGACCAGGATCCGCGAGACCGTTTTGATGACCACATTATCGAGGTCCTGTACCATCAGCGCGATCTCCTCAGGAGCATCATCACCGCAATCCCCGCGGTAAATATGACGCTGGTCTCAAACATGGTGTCGTACCCACGGTAATCGGCCAGCACCGAGGTCACCGCATTGGGGACCCCGGTCTCGGCCAGGGTCTTCTCAATGTACCGGGGAGACACATGCCGGCTGGCCGGCTGCTCCGGGTCTCCCCAGGAGGGGAAAAAGGCGGTGCTGTAAACAAGGAACCCCCCGGCCACCAGGGTCGCCAGCAGGGCGGCAAGCTTGTTCAATCTTTTGACCTCCGGTTGGTATGGTACAGCGCCGCGACGAAGAAGGCGGTGCTCACGCCGGCCCCCACCGCCGCTTCGGTGAAGGCCACGTCCACCGCCCCCATCTCCGTCCATATGATGCACATGAAAAAGCTGAAGGCGCTCAGCAGCACGATGGCGCTGAGCAGGTCCTTGACGACGAGGGCGGCCGAGGCGGTGATCACCGCGCCGAACAGCAGAAAAAAATTGAGCTCGGGTATCATGGCGCGCCTTCTCCCTCCTCCCGTTCTCTGACCGGGATGCCGTCTTTGGTCCAGGGCATGACCCCGCTCACGAAAGCGGAGCGCAGCAGCGCGTGGGTCACCGTCGGGCTGGCGAGAAACCAGAAAACCGCAATGGACATCACCTTGACGCACTGGACCACCCCCAAATACCAGGAGGGGTGGGCGGCAATATTGTAGATGCTCAAGCCGATACAGCAGAGGAGAATCCCAAAGGTGTCTCCCTTGCCGGTGGCGTGCATGCGCGAATAAAAATCAGGAAAACGCAGGAAGCCGACCGCGCCCGCGAAAAAGAAGAAGATGCCGGCGGACACAAAAAAAATCACCAGCGGCAGCGCGACGATCATCTTGCTCCTCCCCGGACAAGGTACTTGGAAATGATCAGGGTCCCGATGAAGCTGAGGATCGAATAGACCAGGGCCAGGTCGACGAACATGTCCAGCCGCTTATAGATAAACCCGATGAGCACCAGCAGCACCGCGGTCTTGGTGCCCACGAACCCGGCGCCCACAACCCGGTCAAAAACGGTTGGGCCGAACACCGCCCGGTAGAGCGTGAGAAAAATGATGAGGCAGCAGGCGATGGCGGCCCCGAGGAAAAATCGTTCCACTCAGCTTTCTCCGTAAATGCGAGCGACCCGGTCCTCCATTTCCCCGGGCAGGGAATCCGCGAGGGACTTGTCCAGGGCGTGCACGTAAAAATAGCCGTCCTTGATGTCGACGGTGATGGTGCCGGGGGTGAGGGTGATGGAGTTGGCAAAAGCGGTCAACGCCATTTCCGATTTGAGCCGGGTTTTGAACTTAATGATATGGGGAAATATCCTGGCGTCGAGGTTGCGCCCGAGCGACACCTTGACCACATAGATGTTGGCCAGATAGATCTGGTAGAGAAGCCAGGGAAGGTAGCCCACGAATGCGCGGGTTTCCTTCAGCCGGGTGCCGGACATGAATTTTTTGAAGAGGAGGTCGCTGGACAGGTAGGCCACCAGGGCGCAGGACACTATGCCCAGGCCCAAATGCCAGGCATCGAAGAGGCCGGACATGAATATCCAGAAGGCTACCAGAATGGTGAACGTGGCGAGAAAACCCATCAGCACCTGCCTATTGGGGCAGATTGGGAAAAGAGAGAGAAGCTGCCATGAGATTCAGATGGTGGCTGCTCTTGGATAAAATTACATTTTGTCATCCGGCGGTCAAGGAAAAACTTCAACCCGTTGACGCAATCGCTTGCAATAACCCGACATCCTTCAGGGAACCTCTAATTATTCATTTTATGGTCATTCCCCGACTTGATCGGGGAATCCAGGTATTTGGTTTTTATGGATTCCCGCTTTTGCGGGAATGACATGGATTGTGCGTCAGGTTAATTTTTAGAGGCACCCTTCATTCTTCCGCAATTTTAAACAAAAAAGGCGTATAGCAATACGCCCCAAACTTCAAATCCAAAATCCCAAATCCCAAACAATTTCAAAATCCAAATATCAAATGTTCCAAACTGCAACCACGAGGCCCACGAAGATCTTCACTGTCGACTGCGGACCGTGGACTGCAGTTTGTCTCTCTTGGTATTTTGGTAATTTGGATTTGTTTAGGGCTTGGGATTTTGTGCTTAGGATTTATTTAACCCTCAACCCCACCCCCCTTTTACACCCCCCTCCTACCTCATATCCTTTAAGATGAGGTCGGCCACCTTTTCCCCCGACAGCAGCATGCCGCCGAACACCGGGCCCATGCGGTAGTTGCCGAAGGTGGCGTTGGCCGACATGCCCGCCACGAACACCCCGGGATAGACCTCGCGGGTGTTCTCCAGGGTTGCGGTTTCGGCCACTTCGGCCCAGAGGGATTTCTCCCCCACCACCCCGCCGGTTTCGGTAAACAGGTGCGCCCCCACCTTGCGCTCGATCACCTTGATCACCTCGGTGGCGTGGCCGGTGGCATCCACCACGTACTTTGCCGCCACGCAGAGCGGATCCACGTGCAGGTTGGCCATCTCCACCGCGGTCCAGTTGAGCACCACGCCGGTCACCCTGCCCTCGCGCACCATCACGTCCTCGACGCTCATCAGGTTGAATATGCGCGCGCCCGCCCGCATGGCCTGGGAGCAGAGGGTGGAGACCGTTTCGATGGAGTCGGCGGTGTAGTATCCCTTTTTATAGGGCACATGGCGTATGCCCAGCTCCTGCAGTATCCGCCTGCCCTCCTCCTGCACCACCAGCTCGTTAAACATCATGCCCCCGCCCCACATGCCGCCGCCGATGGAAAGCTTGCGCTCGAAAAGCACCACCTTCTTCTTTTTCTTTGCCAGGCGAATCGCCGCCATCAGGCCGGCGGGGCCGCCGCCCACGATGGCAACGTCAATGCTCAGGCACTCCTTCAGCTTCTCGGTAAAGCGGTCAATAATCGCCCGTGTAATAATGGTCTCGTCAAGTTTCATGGTTCCATCCTATGATATTTTTTTATGCCCGGGAATTCGGGCACACACCATATACTAACTTTTGCTTGAAAAGGGAAGATTTTTTTGCAGAGAGGGCGTATGGCCATACGCCCCTGCAACAACAAAGCAATTGCATCCTATCTCTTTGGAGGGCAATCCCCGTAATTGTAATTCGGAAGGGCGACCGGCCGGTCGCCCCTACAAAGAACAATGTGGATGCATGCCGTTTGTAGGGGCAGACACATGGGTCTGCCCCTACGGCCTTACGATAATTTCAATGGAATAGCCTCTATCCTGCTCACAAGGTATACGAGGGGTTCTTGATGCCCCATTCCGGATCAACCTGGAAGGTCAGGGAGCAGATGTAACCGAAAATCCAGCATTTGTCTTCATACTCCTTGGGCGCGGGATAGCCCCACTGCACCTTCAAGTGCCAGACCGCCGGGCGGGTGATTGTAAAGCTGCCCGTGCCGTCCTCATTGAGCGGCTCCTTGTCATAGAGGAAGTCATCAAACCCGGAAGAGCGCCCCTGGTCCTGCGCGTAGAACGAACCGCCGGGCTCGGTCAGCGGCTTGCCGTCCTTGAGCACGGTAAAATTGACCGTATCCCCCTCCCTGTACTCAACCGGGTTTTTATCCAGCATGATTTCCATTTCCTGGCCCACCGGTTTCAGGGCGTTGTCATCCGGCTTGCCCACGGTCATGATGGCCTTGGTCCACTCCCAGTAGCGCAGGGAGATAAGTATCTTTTCCACTTCCTCGGGATGCTCCATGGTATCCAGCGGCTCGGTAAAATGGTGCCATTCGCCGTTCTTCGTCTGGTAGATAGTGTAATAACCGGTGGGAATATGCGATGAAAGCCGGTAGGTACCTTCTTTCTTGCACAGGTAGGGTATGGTTACGAACCCTCCGTTTTTCTCCCCGTCGATCGACTCATGAATAACGGTGCCGTCAGGCTCATGCACTGTATATTCCTTAACCCACTGCTTGCCCAGGGAACAAATGGGATCATGCACCGGCAGGTGATGTCCCCAGCCGAAGAAGAAGTTGGTTTTCCGCCCGGGCATAATGTTGTACCCGATGGACGACTGCATCCAGAGGGTATGCCCCAGCATGAAGGGAAAAGCCACACCCAGCACTTCCATCAGCGGATCAGGCATGTCCGCCGCCATGAGCAGGAGAAAAGCTGCCGCGCCAACCAGTGCTCCGCCGGTTACCAGTATCCTTTTTTTCATATGCCCATACCTCACATCATTTGATTCCTGTTATTGTTATGTCCCGTTATCATCTGGCTTGTAGGGGCGACCGGCCGGTCGCCCTACCTGTAAATAAGAATTTTTCAAGCTTCGTAGCGCCCCAGGAGCATGAATGCTTAATACGCAGACCTATAGCACAAGAACCTGCGGCGGCGCAAGGAAGAGATGGTTCACGAGAGAACTGATATCTTCTCTTTAGTTTTTTTTAAAACTCTGCTAGTGTCATGTCCCAGAAGTTCATTCCATAAGAGGACACGATATACACCGTCGTTGCGAGCCCTTCGCGTTCGCTCAGGATAAACTCCGCGAAGCAATCTCACACGGTGTAACATGCTGCATTTATTGGATGAGATTGATAATCATATAAAAGGCACCTCATTAGTTTACCAG
>JAEAMF010001513.1_pt1 | contig 16348 bp, 12 predicted proteins | sample 8958721 | NCBI WGS metagenome assembly JAEAMF01 (sample SAMN16933255, study PRJNA681124) | bioreactor sludge metagenome | isolation source: anaerobic bioreactor treating anionic surfactant - SDBS | place: India: Bengaluru | collected 2019-02-28
GCACGGCAAGTCGTTCAGCCTCTACATGTTCCACGGCGGGACGAACTTCGGCTTCACGGCCGGGGCCAACTTCGGCGAGGCCTACCAGCCGGACGTGACCAGCTACGACTACGACGCGCCCCTCGACGAGGCCGGCCGGCCGACGCCGAAATATTCCGCCATCCGCGACCTGCTGGCCCGCCACCAGCCCAAGGGGGCCGTCCTGCCGCCCCTGCCCGCGCCCCTGCCGGCGATCACCGTCCCGGACATCGGCTTCGACGAGAGCGCCTCGATCTTCGACAACCTGCCGCCCGCCGTCCGCTCGCCCCAGCCCGGGCCGATGGAATCGTACGGCCAGAACGCCGGCTTCATCCTCTACCGGACCCGGCTCCTGGGCCACCGCGGCGGCAAGCTCACGGCGACCGACCTGCGCGACTTCGCCGCGGTCTTCGTCGACGGCCGCCTCGTCGGGACCATGGACCGGACCAAGGGCGAGACGGCTTCGATCGACATTTCCAAGGCCGAGCCGGCCAACGAGTCGCTCGACATCCTGGTCGAGGCCATGGGCCGCGTCAACTACGGGCCGCGCCTTCTCGACCGCAAGGGCATCACCGACCGGGTCACGCTCAACGCCATGACCTTGATGGGCTGGGACGTGCACCCCCTGCCCATGGATGCAGATTACTTAGAACGGCTGCGCTTCGCCCGCCGGCCGGTCGAGAGACCGGGGAACTTCTTCCGCGGCCGGTTCGAGCTCACGGCCGTCGGCGACACCTACCTGGACATGAGCGGCTGGAAGAAGGGCGTCGTCTGGGTCAACGGCCGCAACCTCGGCCGCTACTGGGAGATCGGGCCGCAGAAGCGGCTGTTCTGCCCGGCCCCGTTCCTGAAGGCGGGGACGAACGAGATCGTCGTCTTCGACCTCCTCGCGCTCCGGCCGGCCCCGGTGGCCGGCTTCAAGGACCTCGAGTAGCGTGGCGTTTTAACGGATAGCCGGGCTAGAGGTCCTTGGAGACCTCGACGGGCGAGCTCTCGAGGTTTCCGAGGAGCTGTAGCCTGGCTTATTCGCGAGCCGAGGCGGCTGCAGATGCGAGGCGTCAAAGGCGAAGCTGTACTCGGAGTACTGCGAGCCTTGGCAACGATGCAGATGCGGCTGGATCGGCTTGCCCGAAGGGTTAAAACGCCGGTCTTCGTTCTTCTTGTCTTGTGAAAATGGCCGGCGTTTTAACGGATAGCCGGGCTAGAGGTCCTTGGAGACCTCGACGAGCGAGCTCTCGAGGTCGTTGACGATGCGGAAGCCGCGCTTCTCGAAGACGGCGATCATGCGCGGATTGTCCGTGGTCGTGATGGCCGTGACGGTGCGGACGCCCCAGTCCTTGGCGATGCCCAGGCAGTAATCGGTGATCAGGCCGCCCAGCCCCTTGTCCTGCCAGGCGTCCTGGACCAGCACGGCGTACTCGGCCGTCTCCCGGCCCGGCTCGGCGGCCAGCCGCCCGACGCCGATCAACCGCCGCCCGGCGCCCTCGCCGGTCTCGGCCACGATGGCCAGCTCCCGGTCGTAGTCGATGTAGCAGTAGCGGCTGGCCACCTCGTGGGACTGCCAGAAGAAGAAATAGCGGAAGCGCGAATAGATGGACTCGCGCGAGCAGCTGCCGAGCAGGTCCAGCCACAGGGGCTCGTCCTCGGGCTTGACCGGCCGCAGGGTCAGGGCCGTGCCGTCCCTCATGCGGATCTCGCGGACGAACTCCTCGGGGTAGGGCCGCAGCGACAGGTGGGCGTAGGGGCGCTTGGGGTCCTCCGCGACGCCGCGGTCGCCCAGCACGCGGGCGTCGAGGGCCACGACGCCTTCGGCCGTGACCAGCAGGGGATTGACGTCGAGCTCGGCGATCTCCGGGAAATCGGCGGCCAGGTAGGACAGCCGCACCAGGACCTCGACCAGCTTGTCGACGGCGGCGGCGGGCCGGCCGCGATAGCCGTAGAGCAGGGGCCGCATCCGCAGCTGGTCGATCAGGCGCCGGGCCAGGCGCTCGTTGAGGGGCGGGAAGCCGATGGCCCGGTCGCCGTAGATCTCGGCCGCCGTGCCGCCCATGCCGGCCATGACCACCGTGCCGAAGGTCGGGTCCTTCTTGATGCCCAGGATCATCTCCAGGCCGTCGCCGGCCCGGACCATCTTCTGGACGGTGACGCCCTCCAGACGCGCGGCCGGCGCCCGCCGGGCCACCGTCTCCATCATGGCCCCGAACGCGGCCCGGACGGCGGCCCCGTCCCCGAGGTCGAGGGCCACGCCGCCGACGTCGGTCTTGTGGGTGATGTCGGGCGACAGGACCTTGAGCACGACGGGGTAGCCCGCGGCCGCCGCGGCCCGGACGGCCTCGTCGGCGGTGGCGGCCGGGACGGGGCTGGTGACGGGGATGCCGTAGGCGGCCAGCAGCTCCTTGGACAGCGACTCGGACAGCGCCCCTTCCGTCCCCGCCAGGAGGCCGGCGAACCGGCCCCGCAGGACGCCGCGGTTGACAGGGACGTCGACGGGGATGTCTTTGGGCGTTTCGTAGAGGGTCTCGAGGTTGCGGGCGTAGGAGACCAGGGTCATGAAGGCCTTGACGGCCTGTTCGGGCGTCGGGTAGGTCGGGATGCCGGCCTCGTTGAGCAGGCCCGTGCCCTCGCGCATGGCCGCCCCGCCGAGCCAGGCGGTCAGGACGGGCTTGGGGGTGGCGGCGGCCTGGGCCGCGACCTCCTTGGCCACGGCCGTCGGATTGGTCATGGCCTGGGGGGTGACGATGACCAGAAGGGCGTCCACGCCCGGGTCCTGGAGCACGATCTGGGCCGCCTTGGCCACCAGCTTGGATTTGGCGTCGCCCAGGACGTCGACGGGGTTGCGGTGCGACCACTGCGGCGGCAGGGCGGCGTCGAGAGCGGCCAAGGTGGCCTCGGACAGCCGGGCCAGGGCCCCGCCCGCGGCGACCAGGGCGTCGGTGGCCATGACGCCGGGGCCGCCGGCGTTGGTCAGCACGGCCAGGCGCGGGCCCTTGGGGACCTTGGGCCGGCCGACCAGGTCGGCGACGTCGAAGATCTCGCCGATGTTGAAGACCCGGGCCAGGCCCATGCGCTGGAAGGCGGCGTCGTAGACGGCATCCTCGCCGGCCAAGGCGCCGGTGTGGGAGGCGGCCGCGGCGGCCGATTCGGGAAAACGGCCGGCCTTGTAGGCGACGATGGGCTTCATGCGGGCGAAGGCCCGGGCGGCGGTCATGAACTTGCGGGCGTCGGAGATGGACTCGATATAGAGGAGGATGGACTTGGTGGCCTCGTCCTCGCCGAGGTAGTCGATGAGGTCGCCGAAATCGACGTCGAGCATATTGCCGGTGGAGATGAAGTGGGAGAAGCCGAGCTTCTCCTCGGCCGCCCAATCGAGGACCGACGTGCACAGGGCCCCGGACTGGGAGACGAAGGCGACGTGGCCGGCGCGGGGCATGGCCCCGGCAAAGCTGGCGTTGAGCGGCAGGCCGGGCGAGATGACGCCCAGGCAGTTCGGGCCGAGGATGCGCATCCCCTCGAAGCGGCGGGCCTCGGCCAGGATGGCCTGCTCCAGGGCCAGGCCGGCCGGGCCGGTCTCGCGGAAACCGGCCGAGACGATGATCAGGCCGCGGACGCCGGCCTGGCCGCACTCGCCGACGAGGTCCGGCACCTGGGCCGCGGCGGCGCAGATGACGCCGAGATCGGGCGTTTTGGGCAGCGAGGCGACGCTGGGGAAGCAGGGGATGCCCATGACGGCTTCGACCGACGGGCTGACGGGATAGACGACGCCGCGGAAGCCGCCGCCGACCAGGTTGGCCAGGATGCGGCCGCTGACGCTCTTGGGATTGGGGCTGACGCCGACGAGGGCGATGCGCTGGGGCTTGAAGATCTTGTCGAGGGTCTGGATGTTCATCGGCCTTCCATTTTCGTCCAGGGCCGACTGATTTTCAAGGCCGTCTCCCGTTGGATGACATTCCGGCGCTCCGGCCGGCCCGTAGCGTACTCATGGGAGCGGAGGTCAGAATCACGGCCGAGCACCCGAGGCCGGGATTCTGATGGATATCTAAGCAAAATTCCTGAAGCGAATATCCAGCTATTTTTCAGAGTGTCAGGCGGAAGCCGGTCCGGGCCGTGAGGCCCGGGGAGCCGTAGCCCCAGACTGTCTCGTAGCGTTCGTCGAGGATGTTGTCGACGCGGAAGAACAACGCCAGCCGCGGGCCGATGGGCGCGGTGACGACGGCGTCGAGGAGGAGGTAGCCGGGCAGGGCGACCGTGGCGTAAGGGTAGACATTGTAGTCCCGGTCGAAGCGGCGGCCGACCCAGAGGGCCTCGGCGGCCAGATCGAGCCGGCCGAAGAGACGGACCCCGGCTTCGGCCGCGAACTTGTCCCGCGGCCGGCGGACGAGCGCCGCGCCGGTCTCCGTGTCGCGGGCCGACAGCCGGGTGTAGGAGGCCCGCAGCCGGGCGCCCTCGGCCGGCCTGGCCTCGGCCGAGACCTCGAGCCCCTTCGACCGGGCCCGGCCGATGTTGACGTAGCCGGCCGCGTAGTCGAAATCGACCAGGTCGCGGAAGGCGGTCTCGAACCAGGTCAGGCCGAAGAGGGCCCGGCCGCCGCCAACGCTCTGTTCCACGCCGGCGTCCCAGCCCAGGGCCCGTTCGGGCCGGAGCAGGGGATTCCCGACCGGCCCGAAGGACGTCGGCGGCGCGAAGAGCTGATAGAGCGAGGGCGACTTGAAGCCCGTGCCCAGCGTGGCCTTGATCCGGGTGCCCGTGGCGGCGATGACGTAGGCGGGGGCGACGCGGAAGGTGACCGCCCCGCCGGCCCGGCTGTGGCGGTCGGCCCGGACCCCGGCCGTGACGAAGAGCCGGTCGCGGACCTCCCAGTGGTCGAGGACGTAGACGCCGGCCGTGCCGGCCCGGGCCGCCGGGAAGCTCGAGGCGTAGGGCCCGTAGGCGCTCTCCGAGACATAATCCGACCGCCCGCTCTCCTCCTCGAACTCCAGTCCCGCCGTCAGCGTGTGGGCGGGGTGGAGGAACAGGTTGTTCTGCCAGTCGAGCTTGAAAAGCCCGCTCCGGTAGCGGCCTTCGTCCCGTTCGTCGGGATGGGCGGTGTCGAAGCCGTTGGCGTTGTCGCGCCGGGCGCCGAGCCACGACACCGACACGGTCCGCTCCCAGCGGCCGCCGGGCGAGAGGTCCCGGTACTGGCCGCGGACGAGGAGGCTGCCGTAGTCCTGGACGTTGTTGGGGTCGTCGCCGCCCGGGCCGCCGAAGTTGTCGAGCTCGGTCCGGGCCCGGCCGGCCCGGACCGTCAGGGTGACGCGGGCGTTCGGCCGGAGCGCCAGGCCGACGCGGCCGGACAGGTTCAGGTCGCGGTAGCCGTCCTTTTCCGCGTTCCCGGCGTAGGCCGACGAGGCCGCCGAGATGCCGGCCGTCCGCTCGTGGAAGAGGGCGAAGGCGTATTCGGTCCTGGCGCCCGACTCGGCCAGGGACAGGTCGGCCGAGACGGAGCGGAGCGTGTCGGTCGACGAGGCCAGGGTCAGGCGGGGACGGCCGCGTCCGGCCCGGGTGATGATGTTGACGACGCCGCCGAGCGCGTCCGAGCCGTAGAGCAGGCCCTGCGGGCCGCGCAGGACCTCGACCCTCTCGACCTCGCTCAACGGCAGGTGGGAAACGTCGTAGGACCGGGACGGGTTGATGGGGTCGTTGAGCTCCAGGCCGTCGAGCAGGAACAGGGTGTGCTCGCTGTTGGCGCCGCGGACCGAGACCGAGGCCGTCGCCCCCGGCCCGCCGTTGCGGACGATCGTCAGGCCGAGGGCGGTCTTGAGGGCGTCGAGGACGAAGGCCCGCCCGGTGCGGACGAGCTCCTCGCCGCTGATGACGGTCAGCGAGCTGCCGACCTTGCGCTCGGGGGTCTCAAGCCGGGTGGCCGTGACGACCACCTCGTGACGGAGGGGCGGGGCCGCCTGCGCCTGCGGCTCCTGCGCCGCGAGGGCCGACGGGATAAGAACGAAGGCGAGAGGGAGGAGCGCGGCGAAGGCCGCGCCAAATCGCGCGCGTCGTGCCATGGCAGGGGCCCCGATCCGCCCCCGCCGCTTTTTTCGCCCGCCGTCTTCCACCCGAAGACCGGTCGACCGTGGCCTCGACAAGGTATCCTGACTCCCGGATCGTCCTCCTCCCGAGCCTTCCAGCCTCGCGGCCGTGGCGTCCCTCGGGATTCGTCCCCGGATACAGTAGCGGGGGCTGTGTCCGCTTGAACGGACTTCCCTTCGTTAAAGGCCGCCGTCATGATAGGCCGTTCGCCCCCGCGGGTCAAATGCAAGATCGTCCGCCCTTTTCCCGGTCCGGCTGCCGCTCGAGCTCCCCGCGCACCTGACCCAGGACGGCAGCGCCGGTCGTGTCCAGATAGGGCATGATCCCGGCGTCGAGCAGGAAGACCCGGGCCGGCGCCATCGGTCCCCTCGCCGGCCTCGGGAAGGGGGACGGACAGGGGAGAAAGAGCGATCAGGCTTCCGGCTTACGGCATGAGGGAGACTGCCCTGGCCTGCGCCTTCAGGTCAGGGCAGTCTCGAGGGGGAAGGAGTTCTATCGACGATATCGAAAAGGAGGTCTTGGCTGGCCATTCTCGTCACTCATCGGATAATACCGGGCCGGGTCCGGTTTCGTTGCATTCCGAGGGCCGCCCCCGGCGATATGGGGTCACGGGCCGTCCGGCTCAGGGGACCCGGAGAGAGGCGCCCGCAGGTGCGGTCCGCCGGGCGAGGCCGGGGAGATGGGGAGGCTCGGACCCACGACCGCGGCGGGAACGGCTTCAAAGAAGCGAGGGGCAGGCCGATAGAGGTAAAGGAATCCCTTTTTTCGATTTTTCTATTTGCCCCGCCGACTGACCATTTCGAATTATACCACAACTCCGGCCGGGATACAAGACCTTTTTTAAAATGACGCGCAAATCGGCCTAAGTCGCCGTTCCCCGCCGCCGAACAGGGGAAAAAGACGCGTTTTCGCGAAAAAGCCCACCGCGCCGCCTTCCCGGCCCCGCTTCCTGGCGGTTTCCCCTGAAAAATTGTATAGTGAAAAGCGGGCCGGGGAGGGGGAGGGGCGCCGGAAATGAGGAGTTGGGCATGAAAAACGACGAGTTTCGGCGCGCCGGGCACCAGTTGGTGGACTGGATCGCCGAATATTTCGAGAATATCGAGAAATACCCCGTGGTGTCCCGCCTCGAGCCCGGCGACGTCAAGAAAATGATCCCGGCCGTGCCGCCCAGCCGCGGCGAGGCCATGGAGACCGTCTTCCGGGATTTCGAGGACCTCATCCTCCCGGGCGTCAGCCACTGGCAGCACCCGGGCTGGTTCGCCTACTTCCCGGCCAACAACAGCCCCGCCTCCGTTCTCGGCGAGCTGCTGACCGCCGGCCTCGGCGCCCAATGCATGTCCTGGCAGACCTCGCCGGCCGGGACCGAGCTCGAAGAGGTGGTCATGGATTGGCTGCGCCAGATGATCGGCCTCCCGGACGGGTTCGCCGGGGTCATCCAGGACTCGGCCTCGACCGCCACCCTCTGCGCCATGCTCTCGGCCCGGGAGAAGGCCACCGGCTACGACGCCAACGAATCGGGCCCGCCCCGGACCCTGACCGCCTACGCCTCCGAGGAGGTCCACTCCAGCGCCGACAAGGGCGTGCGCATCGCCGGTTTCGGCAAGAGGAACTTCCGCCGCCTGCCCACCGACGGCCGCTTCGCCCTCGTCCCCGAGAAGCTCGAGGAGGCCCTGGTCCGCGACAAGGAGGCCGGGCTCGTTCCCGCCTTCGTCATGGCCACGGCCGGGACGACCTCGTCCGGGGCCGTCGACCCGCTGCGGGCCGTCGGCGAGATCTGCCGCAAGCACGGCGTCTGGTTCCACGTCGACGCGGCCTGGGCCGGAACGGCCGCCATCCTGCCCGAAAAGCGCTGGGTCCTCGACGGCGCCGAGCTGGCCGATTCCCTGGTCTTCAACCCGCACAAGTGGATGGGCGTCAACTTCGACTGCTCGGCCTATTTCGTGCGCGACCCGGGCGCCCTCGTCCGGACCTTCGAGATCCATCCGGAGTACCTCAAGACCGGCGCCGACGCCCAGGTCAAGAACTATCGCGACTGGGGCATCCAGCTGGGCCGGCGCTTCCGGGCCCTGAAGCTGTGGTTCGTTCTCCGCAGCTGCGGGGTCGAGGGCCTGCAGACAATGGTCCGCGAGCACATCCGGCTGGCCGGGCTGGTCAAGGACTGGGTCGAGGCCGACGCCCGCTTCGAGCTCCTGGCCCCGGTCGAGCTCGGCCTGGTCTGCTTCCGGCTGAACGACGGCCGCGACGAAGCGGCGCTCGACGACCTCAACCGCCGCTTCCTGGCCCGGATCAACGCCGGCGGCACGATCTTCCTGACGCACACGACGCTGCGGGGCCGCTTCACGCTCCGCTTCGTCGTCGGGGCCCGGACGACCGAGGAGCGCCACGTCCGGGCGGCCTGGGACGTCGTCGCGGCCTCGGCTGAGGCCGTCCTCAAACCCTGACCCGGCCGCCTATTCCGGCTTCAGGGCGTAGCGCAGGACGCCGTCGGGGTCGGCGAAACGAACGTAGAAGCCCCAGCCGCCCGCGCCCTGCAGGTCCTTGATCAGGACCCTGTTCCAACCCTTTTTCAGCGTCACGGGCACCCGGTCGAGATCGGGCTCGGCGGCGCGATACGTCGGGTTCGTGTGGACGAGAGCGTCGTTAATCCAGACCCGGACGCCGTCGTCGCTGCCCAGCAGCAGGGTGGCCGGGCCGTCCGCGGGCGAGAAGACATAGGCCAGCCCGTAGACGATGGCCTGCTCGTTGGGCCGGATGAGGTCGTCCAGGCGGACATAGCCCGACTCGCCGGCCCGGAAGGTCCGCCACCGGACCGCGGCGCCGTCCTTGCCCTTGTAGCTCTTGGCCGGCGCGGCCTCCGTCTCGGGCGGATAGACGGTCGCCAGGTCGTCCATGTCGGCGGCCTGAAAGGGCCCGACGAGGTTCCAGTCGCGGACGAAGCGCCGGGCCGCCGGCCGGAGCGCGTAGCCGACGAAGAAGAAGTCGTAGCCGGCGCTCCGGGGGTCCTTCCCGGCGATCTCGAAGGTCAGGGCGTTCGGCCCGGCTTCGAGCCGCAGGTCCTTGAGGACGACGGAGGCCATGGCCGTTTCCCGGGCATAGCCCTCGAGGCGGCCGCGGGGCTCGTTCTGGCGCGGCAGCTCGAGCAGCGTCCCCCCCGCGCCGGACGGCGTCCCGCCGGCCCAAACCCGAAGGTCGCCGGCGGACGGCGACCTCAGGACATAGACCTCGACGTCGTAGCGATCGAGCACCGCGACCGGGAACCGCAGCTCGGCCCTGGTCCCGTCCGCCGCCCCGTCGGTCCGCAGCACGGGGTAGCGGGCCCCCGTGGCGCCGTAGAAGGACGAGAGCGCGGCGGCCAGCCGCGGGGCCGTCATCCGCAGGCCGGCGGCCGGATCGACGAACGTCCCGGCCTCTCCCGGCGCCTCCTCCCGCCATGACGGCAGGACGAAGCTCTCGGGCGGCTCGAAGGCGAACGGCAGGCGCTCGGCCGCCGCCGGCAGGGCGGCGAAGGCCCGGTGCGGCTCGGTCTGGTACCAAAAGGCCACCGACGAGACGAAGTCGCTCCGGTCGTTGGCGTGGCCGTGCTCGATGGACACCTCGATCGATCTCTTGAAAGGCACCGGGTCCGGGATGTGGAAGCGGTGCACGGTGGCCTTCGATCCGGCCTGGAAATCCTCCTCCTGCAGGGGGCAGCCGTAGAACAGCTTCTGGCCTTCGCGCATCCCCCAGGCGTCGGAGAAATAGTCCTCCGACCCGGTGCCGTGGAGGGACGGCCGGGACTCGCCGTCCACCCGGATGCGGTCGTCGCCCTCGCCCCACCAGCCCATGGCCCGTTGCAGCACGCTCAAGCTGCAGCCGACGTAGTGGCCAGCGCCCTCGGCCTTGAGGAGAAGATAGTCGCGCCGTCCGTCGGGCGGGAACTCCTGCCGGTACTGGGCGTGGAACGCCGGCGTCCCTTCGGGCAGGTCGGCCAGCTCGCGGTAGTCGACATAGTAGTAAAAGGCGTCCACCGGCCGGGTCCCCTCGTTCTTGACCGTGATGCGGCAGGAGCCGCGGAAGGGCATGTCCCAGTAGCAGTTCCGGGCCCGGCCTTCCGACGAGCAGGCGATGGGCAGGGAGTCGATGTCGCGGTTCAGGCCGTGGCCGACGCCGAAGAAGTCCCCGAGCGGCGCCTCCACGGACGGGGACTTCTCGCCGTCCCAATAGATGCGCAGGACGAGCTTGCGGCCGTAGAAGGGCTCGGCGGCGGCCGTCGTCCAGATGTGGTGGATGGCCGCGGGGCCGTCGATCTCGGCCAGGACGGCCGTGCGTCCCGGCTCGATGACGATCGAGTCGCGGTTGCCGCCGGAGCGGTCGTACGAGGAGACGCGGCGGCTGCGGTAGTCCTGCTCCCGGCCCAGGCCCTTCAGCAGGTCCTGGCCGGCCAGGGGGGCGGCCAGAGCGAGCGCGGCGGCCAGGACGAGCGGCGCGGCGAGGATGGGGCGAGTGCGCATGATCGAACCTCCTCCGCCGCCCCGCCGCGGGCCGCGGAGCGGGCCGGCGGTCCTTCCCCGGTCAGCCGGTCCGGATGCGGGACTTCCGGTCCCGGCTCGTGTAGGGCTTGATGTCGAGCACGGGCGTGCCGTCGACGAGGTCGAGGCCGGAGACACGGAGGACCCGGCCCGTCCGGCCCAGGAGCTTGAGGACGCTCAGGCCGATCGGATTGGGCCGGTGCGGCGAGCGGCTGGCGAAAACGCCCCGGGCCTCGGTCTGGCCGGGCGGGACGACCTTGAGCTTGGCCGCCCCGGCCCGATGGAAGTGGAACAGGACGACGATGTGGGAATAGCGCTCGAGACCCTCCAGCCCGGCCGCGAATTCCGGCCGGACCTCGATCTCGCCCCGGGACCGTTCGAAGAACCCGGCCGGGGCGAAGGCCGGCGGCGGCAGGTCCTTCGGCTCCTTGTAAGGCGAGCGGACGACGCCGATCGGGCGGAGCGCCAAGCCGCGGCTCATTTTCCGACGTAGGTCAGCCACTTCTCGAAACGGGGCAGGCGGCCGGAGACGGCTTCGGCGAAGGCCTCGGACATCCGCCGGGCCACCGGGCCGGGCTTGCCGGAGCCGATGACGTGGGCGGCGCCGGGGGCGTCCGGCGTCGAGCCGTCGGTGACGGCGACGATGGGGATGACCTCGACGGCCGTGCCGCAGTAGAAGGCCTCGTCGGCGCCGAAAAAATCCTCCTTGGTGATGGGGCCGACCTGGGTCTTGTAGCCCAGGTGCTGGCCCAGCTCGAGGAGGCTCGTCCGGGTGATGCCCTCGAGCGCGGACTCCGTCCGGCCGTTGGTGACGAGCGTGCCGTCCTTGACGATGAAGACGTTCTGGCCCGGGCCCTCGGCGATGCGGCCCTCCATGTTCAGGAAGATGGCCTCGTCGAAGCCCTTCTCGCGGGCCTCCAGGCCGGCGATCGTCGACTGGACGTAGACGCCGCCGAGCTTGGCCGACATGTTGAACTGGGTGTGATGGACGCGCCGCCAGGGCAGGATGTAGGCGTTGACGCCGCGGGCGGCGTTCTCGCCGAGGTAGGCGGCCCACTCCCAGGCGAAGACGGCCATCTCGACCGGGCAGGCCTTGGGCACCAGGCCCAGGTTGCCGTAGGAGTAGAAGAGCAGGGGGCGGATGTAGCAGCAGTCCAGGCCGTTGACGCGGAGGGTGCCCAGGATGGCCTCCGTGATCTGCTCCTTGGCGTAGGGCACCTTCATCTTGAGCACGCCGCCGGAGAGGAGGAAGCGGTCGTTGTGCTCCGGCAGGCGGAACACGGCCGGGCCCTTGGCCGTTTTGTAGGCCCGGATGCCCTCGAAGACGCAGCTGCCGTAATGGAGGGCGTGCATGGTCGGGTGGAAGCCGCCCTCGGACCAATCGTAGAACTTGCCCTCGTACCAATACTTTTGCGCTTTGGGAAAATGGGTGTTGAGGAACATGGCTGGCTCCTTGGCGGACCTATCCCCGGATGATCGCGGGGATCCTCGGCAGGAAAGGTCCGCTCGATGCGGGATCGATCGATGTCAGTGTATAGAAGGCACGACCTCGTCTAACGATGGGTTACGGTCCCGGCCTTCGTTAGGGGGGATGCTATCACAAGGCCGCGGGTCAAGTAAAGGCGGCCGGGGCGTCCTCAAGGACGGACGACCGGCCCGCCGGAGAAGTAGGTCCGGCCGCCGTGAAGCCGTTGCGTCACCCGGCCCCGCTCGAGGAGCGCCATCAGGGTCTTGAGGACCTCGTCGTGATGGCGGCCCAGGGCCGCGGCGATATCGGCGGCCGTCTGGGGTCGCCGCCGGACGGTGGCCAGGACGGCCTTTTCCAGGGCGGCCGCGCCCCCGGCCGGGGCTTGTTTCCTTTTGGCGAAGGAGGCCACGATCTCCGCGCGCGGCCCGAGCCGCTTGCGGATCCTCTCCAGGGCGGCCGGGCCGAGCGGGGCCGCGCGGCGCTCGGCCGGCGGCCGGACGACGGTGTTGAGCTCGATGCGGTCCGGGCGGATGCGGGCCACGGCCTTCTCCAGGGCTTCGAGGGCCGCCGGCGAATCGTTGACCCCCTTGACCAGCATGACCTCCAGGCGGATCTGGCCCTGGAACTCGTCCCGGAAGCGGGCCAGGGCGTCGACGATGCGGCGGTTGTCGAGCGAGGCGTGGGGGCGGTTGACGCGGCGGAAGACGGCGGCCGGCACGGCGTCGAGCGAGGGCACGACGACGTCGGCGGCGAGAAGGTCGCGGCGGACGTCCCGACGGGTGAGCAGCGTGCCGTTGGTCAGGACGACGACCGGGACCTTGGTCATCTTCTTGATGGCCCGGATGAGCGCGCCGAGGTCGCGGCAGAGGGTCGGGTCGCCCGACCCGGAGAAGGTCACGGCGTCGATCCGCTGTCCGGACGAGAGGGCCTCCCGGACCTGGGCCAGGATGTCCTCGGGCGGGAACCAGCGGCCGCGGCGGACCGTGGTCCGGCGGGTCGACCCGAGCTGGCAATAGACGCAGTCGAGGGTGCAGGTCTTGAAGGGGATGATGTCGACGCCGAGGGAGAAGCCCAGACGCCGCGAGGCCACCGGGCCGTAGACGTATCGCCGCGCGCTCATCGGGCTTCGTCCTTGTAGATCTCGATGAACCGTCGCAGGGACCTGTCGTAGGTCCGCTCGTCCGGGTTCGGGAACAGGCAGGCCGGCAGCTCCCGGTTCCGCCAGTGATACGCCAGGCAGTCGCAGCAGACGCCCTTGCGGGCGCAGGGCTCATAGGTGCAGTTGCAGCGGGACCTGTTCTTGGCGCTCTTGCATTCGCTCATCCTGGCCCTCTCGTGACGGGATCTCTTCTTTGTCTCTTCCTTATTATAGGGAATCGCGGCATTCGAGGGAATGTCGGGCGAAGCCGGTCCCCGAGGCCCCTTCGCGGCCGTTCCCGGTCCAACCGGGGGGTGGTGTCCTAATTTGGGGAAAGGCAGAAATGTTGAATGAATAGAAAAAGTTTAATATTATGGATGCATGCGGACTTGGATTCAATATCCAGGGCTATTGCTACTCCGGGCCGTAGCCATAATGACGGGAATTCTTGCTGTGCTTAGGGAAGCACTGTCTATTTTTGCTCCCGAACTCGCTCCGGCCAGGTCGTTGTTCTGGAATTGCGTGATAATTGCTTTTATTGTTTCTGCTTCAATTCTTTGGTATCAAGAACATAAAAAAGCAAAGAAAAGAGAACCCATACTTAGAGCCAAGTTTAACGTTGTGTCATCTGCCCCAACTGGAGACCACAATACAGACTCTTTGGTCTTAATTACCGGCGCTATTTTCAATACTGGCGCGCCGAGCATAGTCGACGGTCTTGGCCTTGAGCTTACGATAAAAGACAAGGTATTCATAGGGGAGCGCCCCCTCTTGCCAACAGATAGAATTACGTTCCACTCAGACGATGGGGCGGCCTTCGTCTTTAAAACAGAGGACTCCCTTCCCAAAAGATGCCTGTCCCAGCCAATTCCGACGGGGGGATGTGCGGGAGGGGGTGCACTTTTTTTATTCCGCAAAGTGCAGAATGGAGAGATTTCTGGCCCAGGGACAATCGTTACGCTGACGTTTAAGGATGTGGTGGATAAGGAATATCGGTTCACTATTAATGCCCCAACCGTTGGCCGGCCATTCCCAGACGTTACAAAATTACAGAAGCCCGAAGATCACAAAAGCTCAGCGATTCCCCAAACCTGATTGGCAATTCCCGCCTCCATTGCGGGTGTCACTCGAAGGGTCGAATGAATCCGACAGAAGTTATAGTGTGCGAAATGGAGCGCAACCGCCGCCTTGAGATTTTCCAGCTTCTTGCTAAACCCATTCGTCAGGCGGGTAAATCGCCGCATCTGCATCCGCATGGTCAGATTGTTCCGCTCGACGTAAGACGTAGAAATGCGCTCAACTTGCGGTTGACCGGATATAACAAACCGGTCAGCCGCGATAACCTTTGGCGGGGAATACCGTCCGGGTCCAATAGCTTCACCTTCATAGGTTTTTACGACTTGGCCATAATCAACGCTTGCCCCAAAGGACAATTCCACGGCCTCAACATAGGCAGACATTGAATCGCTTGAAAGCTGAACGCGGTTTGTCAGCCGCCCTGATAGGTCGGCCAGGAAATCAATCGTTGTGGCTCGGTCACGCTTGCCAATCTTATAGGCGGGGATTAACTTGCTTTCCGCGTCTATTGCCACGAATACCCATTGATCTCCCAGGGCAATATGATTGTCGGACTTTTTTAAGTGGCGTTGTTTCTTTCCGACATAGCACCAGATTTCATCAAGCTCAAGATATTGACAGGATAGGCCCCGCATGGCCTCATCTAGCAATGTTTCGCAGTTCTTCCCAACCCGGAGCATGAGGCGCATGATTGTATCCCGGTGGATTCCCGTCATTCGCTCGACAGATCGGATTGACGAGCCCTCGACCAAAGCGGCGATGGCCACTTCCTGCTTTTCTTTGCTTAATATGTTCATTTTAGTATCACAATTATTTTCCCAAACTGTGTTAATATACTGTTTTGGACCGCTCGGGAATCGAACCCGACAGCCTGGGGTGTAAAGTCCTGGCGGGCGAACCTGCGCGGCCCTGCAAGTTGCCACGGCCCCAAGCCGGTGCCTGATTTGTTGGTGCCCCGACTTGGGGCCTTTTCTTTGCCGCCCCTACAGACGGCAACTAAACGGTCCGCAGGGGCTGACGCCCTCCTCATGGCGATTCTCCCCGCACAAGAACGTTCATCGTCACCCGCAAGGCAGACTCCAGCGGCATCAAATCTTGACTTACTCGGTCTTAATGCGCCCCCGGCACGGCCAACGGGCACATATCGATCATTTAGCATGGCGCATCTTAAGCCGAAAAAATCGCTTGTCAAGGGATTCAGAAAAAATAATTCCCGCAAGAAAATAAGGGGCGGCTTGGGGCGTTTTGCTAAATGATCGTTATGCGGGACGGGGCGAAATGCCCCGCGTTTTTTGGCGGGACCCCAAGCCGCCCCGGCTCCTTGACTAAGCTTTTTTATGCGCCTAGAATCGGCTGGTGAAAGAACTGGAAAATATTGATGAATTGCTGGTCGTTGTTGAGAGGCTATTTGATAGCCCCGCCTCTTTTCTTGAGAACGTCGGAGTAATTGAAAAATTTGGAAACAAGACCGTTTGGCAAGGCGTGGTTTCCGTCTATTCCCTGATCGATCATCGGGGGGCAAATAAATGCTACGCCTGGGCCTCCACCGATGCCGCATCAGGAAAGACGCGCTATTATGCCGTCCTCCATGTCCCGCCGATAGATTCCCCGGAAAAGGCCGTCCGCGCCTCAATCGTTCAGGATTATAGATCGTCTCAAAAATAGTCTTCCCCGCCTCCCGTTTTTGCGCTAATATCTTTGATAAGTCGGCGGGAATAGAAGACAGCCCACCGCGCCAGGAAGCCATGGCCCAAAATGCTTTGCGACCAGCAGAGATGCCCGGATGGCGAAACTGGCATACGCAGTGGGCTGTCATTCCACCGCCCCGAAAGGGGCGTGCGAGTTCGAGTCTCGCTCCGGGCATCCCCACTAATAATTCTCTTGACAATGGGTTTGGAAAGAGTATCTTAGGAAAGGAATGACAGCCCGGCGCGTATGCGCCGACCGTGGCCAAGCTAGGGAGCTTGGCCTTTTTTATTTTAGGCATCATCCTTTCCCCCGTTATTCAAATTAGGACACTACCAACCGGGGGGCCTTCTTGTCCGCCCGGGCGAATTCGTGTATCATGGCCCGGTT
>JAEAMF010001505.1_pt1 | contig 16330 bp, 16 predicted proteins | sample 8958721 | NCBI WGS metagenome assembly JAEAMF01 (sample SAMN16933255, study PRJNA681124) | bioreactor sludge metagenome | isolation source: anaerobic bioreactor treating anionic surfactant - SDBS | place: India: Bengaluru | collected 2019-02-28
TACGACTACTACGTCTACGTCGCCCTGTCCGGCGCGGGCAAGGTGGCGGCCTTCTCGATGAGCTCCTCGTCGGGGGCGCTGTCCGAGATCGACGGCTCGCCGTTCTCGGCCGGCAGCCAGCCGATGGGGATCGCCGTCGATCCCGCGGGCAAGTTCGCCTACGTGGCCAACTACTTCTCCGACAACGTGACGGCCTTCGCCATCGATCAGGACATGGGCGGGCTGACGGCCGTCGCCGGCTCGCCGTTCGCCGCCGGGCTGGGGCCCCGGGCGGTGGCCGTCGAGCCCTCGGGCAAGTTCGCTTACGTGGCCAACGCCGACGGCGGCAACGTCTGGCCGTACGTGATCGATCCCGACACGGGGGCCCTCTCCCCCTTCGGCTCGCTGGCGGCCGCGGCCGGGGCCCATCCGAGCTCGATCGCCGTCGCGCCGTCGGGCCTGTTCCTCTACGTCGCCAGCGAGTATTCGGGAGACATCTCGGGCTTCGCCATCAACCCCGGGTCGGGGGCGCTGGCGGCCCTGGCGGGCTCGCCCTTCGCCACGGGCGGATTCCCGCGGGGCGTGGCCGTGGACCCGGCCGGCAAGTTCGCCTACGCCGCCAACACCACGGCCCGCAACATCGCCGCCTTCTCCATCGACGCCGCGACGGGGGCGCTCGCGGTCGTGCCCGGCTCGCCCTACGGCGCGGCCGAGAACACGGCGGCCGTGGCCGTCGACCCCTCGGGCCAGTTCGTTTACGCCGCCAACGAGGACTCGAGCGACGTCTCGGCCTATGCCATCAACACCACGACGGGGGCGCTCTCGACGGTGGCCGGCTCGCCCTTCGCCGCCGGCGCGGCCCCCGTGGCCGTGGCCGTCGACCCCTCGGGCCGCTACGTCTTCGCGGTCAACTATTGGACCGAGGACATCACGGTCTATTCGCTGAACACCTCGACCGGGGTCCTCTCGGAATTGAGCCGCTCGCCCTACGAGCTGCCGGCCGGGTCGCACCCGACGGCCGTGGCCGCCTTCCGCATCGAGCGCTAGGACGGACGCAACGGACGGCGATCAGCGCCGGTAATGCGCCCGGGCGGCGACCGCGGCCCTCACCGGGGACCGGGGATCGCCGGGATCGGCCGCCCTGGCCGAGAAGCGCTCGACCGTCCACAGGCCGGAAAGCTCGACCAGGCCGCGGAGATACCCGGCCAGCTCGTTCCAGCTCCCCGTCAGCTCGACCTCCACGGGCAACGAGGCCGTGAACTCCCCGGACGTTTCGGCGCCGGGCCCGAAGCGCGTCATCTGCAGTCCGGCCTCGAGGGCCAGCCGCTGGAGCTCCCGCAGGAGCGGCGCGCTTTCGGGCCGCTCGGGAACGAGGGCGACGAGCTCGGCCAGGCGCGCGGCAGGGTCCGCGGCCGGTCCCAAAGCGGGCCCCCGCGCACCCGCCGAGGCCTCGAGCCCGAATTCCCAGGATTCCGCGCCGCGGTCGACCTTCATCGACGAGCCGGCCAGGGTCACGCCGGCCAGGGCCGGGCTCTGCTCCAGCCGGGCGATGTAGTCGGCCAGGAGGTCGTTCGTGGCGGCCGTCCCCTTGACGCGGGCCCGGCCCGCGTCGTAGGCGATCTCCGTCGGGCGCACGCCGTCCGGCCGGGCCACAAGGAAGGCGCCCAGGACGGCCGAGGCCCTCGGCCGGGCGGCCAGCAGGCCCTCGAGGTGCTCGACATGGCGCTCGATCCGCGCCGCCTCGTCTCCGGCCGACGAGGCCGGCCCCGAGGACGGTCCCGAACCGCAGGCCGCCAGGATCAAGCCCGCCGCCAGGGCCGCCGCGATGATCGCCCCGATCCGCATCGTGTCGCTCATGCTCGCTCCCCTCACAGGGCTATCATAACCCCTATCCGGACGTCCGGGAAGATGAGACGATCGAGCCCCCTGAAACGTCCCTATTCGTGGCGGCATCATGGAGCCGGACCGGGCGCCGCCACTAACGACCGAAGGCGGCGTAATAAGGCCGTGGTCTACTTGCAGATCAGCGTCGGGAGCATTCACTCCCCATGAGACTGGTAGTTTTTGCTTTGCTATGAACCGGAAGTATTCTCTTTGCCTTCACCGTGTCGGGAGCGGTCTTGACAGGAAATGCTTTACTATATATTATATGTAAAGCGTATATAGTTTAGTAAAGGATATCTCATGACAACCGCGACGGTATCCTCGAAAAGCCAGATCACCCTGCCGGCGGCGGCCTGCCGGGAGGCCGGCATCAAGGCCCACGACCGGGTGCTCGTCGAAGTCCGGGACGGGCTCATCGTCATCCGTTCCGCCCCCGACCTGATGGCCTTCGAGGGCGTCCTGGGCCGGGCCCTGCCCCGGTCCGTCGAGGTCCGGAAGGCCGCCCAGGCCGCGGCCGGCCGATCGAAGAAGTCCTCATGACCTCCTGGTTCGTCGACGCCAACGTCTTCCTGCGATTCCTGACGGAAGATGACCAGGGCCAGCACGACCGGGCCGTGGGCCTGTTCCAGTCCGCCCTCCGCGGCGAATGCGCCTTGGTGACGGGACCTCCCGTGCTGTTCGAGCTGGCCTGGACTCTCCGGGCGGCGTACAAAGTGCCCCGGGCCCGCACGCTCGAGATCTTGAGCGCCGTCTTCGCCATGCCGGGCATGACCTTGACCGACGCCCGCCTCGTCGCCGAGGCCCTGACGCTGGCCGCCTCGACAGGGTCCGAGTTCGCCGACGCCTATATCGCCGCGAGCGCCCGGGCGGCCGGCTGCGCCGGCGTGGCCACGTTCGACCGCGGGGACTTCGCCAAGCTGGGGACCGAGCTGGCCCGGCTCTAGCGGCGCCAGAGGGCGGACGCGGCCAACGTGGCTATCTGACCGTGCCGAAGCCTCCTTCGGTCTCCGCCCCCTTGGCATAATCCTTGGCCGACTGCAGGAACGAGATCCCCGCCTTCGTCGCGTCGGGGCAAGCCTTGAAGCCGTCGCTGAAGGTCTTGGCCGCGGCGCCGAAGCCCTTGACCTTGGTCGAGAACCCCGCGATGGCGGGCGCCGCTTCCTTGGCGGCGGCCGACAGGGCCGACCCGCCGGTCTTCGTGGCGGCGCCGAGCTTGCCGAAGACGGCGCTGATCTCGTTCAACGTGGACGCGTAGCCGGCCGCATCCTTCTGGAAGCGGTCGACGCAATCGAGCAGGTTGCCGAAGCCCGTGCTGATCGAAGCGAACCCGTCGGGGTCCTGCCTGACGGCCAGCTCCTTGCCGCAGCCGCAGTCGCCCGGCTCGTAAGGCAGGCCCACCTGCCGCGGCGGGGCCGGCGGCGGCTGGGGCGGCGGCGTTTCCCCGGGCGGCGTCGGAGGACCTTCATCGGGACCTCGAGGACCGCCGGCAGCTTCTTCTGTTCGATATCGTAGAGCGGGATCTCGGGAATGGCCGCGCCGCCGTTGATCGACACAAGCCGGGCGGAGGCCACCGCGTGCGAGGCTTCGGCGGTCTTGCCCTCGGGGGTGGTGTATTCGACGAAGAGCGTGCCCTTGTCCGGGGAGCCGCCGGTCAGCGTGGCCGTGGCGCCCGAGGCCTGGATCTTCATGACGTCGGGAGGGATGACCCGGAAGCGGTAGGTGCCGCCGGCCGGCTTGCCCGCCGCCGTCACCTGGCCTTGGCCGCCTTCGCCGACCTCGAAGCAGCCCTCGAGCGCGACCGCGGCGGCCCCGGCGAGCTGCCCGCCGCGGAACTCGACGCTGATCCGGAGGGCCCCGCCCAGAGGCCCGCTCAGGGTCCGGGCGTTGATCTTGCGCAGCGACGCCCAGCTCTTCAGCTCCTCGTTGGTGAACTTGAAGGTCAGGACCTCGGGCAATCCTTCGGCCTGGTTGTCGGCCTGGAAGATGCCGAAATGGTCGCCGTAGCCTTCGATCCCCGTATCGGGCAGCGACAAGCGCAGGACGGCGCCCGCCGCGGTCCGGAAGATCTCGGCGTCGGTGTTGGCGGCGGGGCCCATGGCCGGGTTCGAGGATTGGTCGCGGCTGTTGTCGTAATGTCGGGCGTCCTCCCCGCTTCCGATGTTGAAGCGGAAGTAGCCCGGGCCCAGCGTTTCGACGGTCCCGGAGGTGCCGCCGCTGTCGGAGGCGGAGCCGGTCTTGCGGGAGAGGTAGAGCTGCAGCACCTCGTCCGGCCTCAGCCCGGCGATGCCGCCGCGCTTGGCCAGCATGGCCTCGGGGGTGGCCGTGGTCATCGCTCCGAGGACGGAGACCCCGTCCGGCGCCAGGCCGCCGAAGCGGCCGCTGTTCCAGGTGGAGCAGGGAGAGTATCCGGCTTCGAGCGTCGACTCGAAGGACATGCCGTCGAGCTCCCCCTTCTGCGTGATGATGATCGTGAAGACGGGACCCTTGGCGGGCGGGTTCTGGGCCAAGGCAGGGGACTGCAGGATGAGCGGCACAGCGAGGACGAGGGCAAGGGCGATGACGGCGGTTTTCTTCATGGCGCCTCCGCGCGGACGACCCCGGGTTTCGCCGCGAATCATATCCGGGCCCGGCGAAAAGTCAATCCGGCGGCGAGACGGTCCGCCGCAGCCGGGCGTCTTTCTAATTGAGGAGGTCTCCGGGATGCCCTGGACGAACGGCCGCCGGCCGGAGGGTCGATTGACAGAACGTACGCTATATGGTACGTTTCGGGGCGAGGTCATCGCCATGACGACATTGACCGCCAGCAAGGCCAGGGCCAAGCTGTACAAGCTGCTCGACCAGGCGTCCTCTTCCCATGAGCCCATCCAGATCACCGGGAAGAGGTCCAACGCCGTCCTCGTCTCCGAGGAGGATTGGCGCTCGATCCAGGAAACGCTCTACCTGCTCTCGGTCCCGGGGATGCGCGAGTCCATCCGCAAGGGCCTGAAGGAGCCCGTCGAGAAGTGCCGCACCGATCTGAACTGGTGACCTGGCGTGTCGTCTACACCCGCCAGGCCGGGCGCGACGCCAAGAAGCTCGCCGCCTCCGGCCTGCGGCCCAAAGCCGAGGCTCTGCTCGAGATCCTGGTCCGAGATCCCTGCCAGGACCCTCCCCCCTTCGAAAAGCTCGTCGGCGACCTGGCCGGCGCCTATTCCAGGCGCATCAATATCCATCACCGTCTCGTCTATCAGGTCCTGGCCGAGATCCGCACGGTCAAGGTCATCCGGATGTGGACCCATTACGAATGAGCCGGCGGCAGACCCGGGGCCACAGGCTCAGATGAACATCTTGACGCCCGGCCAGACGTCGATCAGCCGGGCTTTCGGGCGACGGCAGAGATAGATCGGCAGGTCGCTCTCGTAGGGCATGGCGTGCTTGTCGAAGTGGCGGGCGGCCTCGGTCACCTCGTCAAAGCTCTGGAGATGGTCGTCCGGGTCGCCGCCGACGACGATCATGACCGCGCCGCGGCCGGGCGGGGGGCCCCAGATCCAGTAGCTGTTGTGGCCGCTGGCCGCGAACGGCAGGCCGCGCCCGCGGCCCAGGACGTTGACGGCCGAGGCCTGGCCGTAGTTTCGCGTGAAGATGCCGCAGACGGCCTTGTCCGCCTCGCTCAATCCGTCGTAGACGCGGGCCACGTCGCCGACGAGCCCCTCCCAGCCGAACTGATCGGCGAAATGCTGCGGCAGGAGCCCGAGCGTCTCGCGCTCCCCCGCCGGGGGAGCGAAGCCAAGCTTCCGGGTGTACGTGATGAGGCCATCGACGGACAGGACGGGCAGAGCCAGAGGCGAGGCCAGGGCCCCGACGACGGCGGCCAGGACCAGCAGGGCCGGTCCCGTCCAACGCCGCCGCGGCCGCGCGGCGAAGCGCTCCAGGGCGACCGCGCCGCCGGCGGCCATGACCGGGTAGGAGGCGGCCATGTAATAGGGCTTGCCGCCGGTCAGGATGAAGAACGCGGTCAGCGCCAGGTAAGCCCAGCCGAAGGCCCGGACGGACCTGGCCCAGGGGGCGAGGAGATAGGCTAGGAGCCCGATCAGGACGACGAAGAAGACCATGGGCAGGGCCTCCGTCAGCTGGCCGCCCAGGAACTGGAGCGGCGACAGGACGGCGTTCTTGCCGGCCACGGCGTTGCGGTTGAACTCCAGGAACGGCAGACCGCGGCGGACCTGCCAGAGCAGGTTGGGCAGGAAGACGACGGCGGCCAGGCCCGCACCCGCCCAGAGCCGGGGGCTCTTGAGCTGGACCCGGGCCGGACCGAGCAGGAGCCCGAGGCCCAGGGCGGCGACGAAGAAGGCGATCGAGTACTTGTTCTGCAGGCCCAGGCCGACGACGAGGCCGAAGGCCGGCCACAGGCCGGGGCGCCCGTCCTTCAGGATGACGGCGAGCAGGTAGGCCGCCAGCGTCCAAAAGAAAACGTCGAAGGCGTTGTTGGTCAGGAGATAGCCGAAGTTCATCAGGACCGGGGCGCAAAGGACGGAGACGGCCGCCAAGGCCTGGGCCAGGCGCCCGCCGCCGAGCTTGCGGGCGATGAGGCCGGCCAGCACCACCGCGGCCGCCCCGGCCAGGGCCGGGAGAACGCGGAGGCCGAGGAGCGAATCGCCGAACAGCGCCTGCGACACGCGGGCCGCGAGCGGCGTGAAGGGCGGGTGGTCGACGTAGCCGAAGGCCGGCCGCTGGCCGCAGACGATGTAGTAGAGCTCGTCCCGAAAATATCCGTAGCGCCCCCCGACGGCGAGGTGGATGAGGAGCTTGGCCGCGCCGAGATAGAGGAGCAGGGCCGTCTCGCTCCGGCCGGCTTTTCGAAGAACATCCGGCATCATGACGCGCCTCCCCGGGGCCGGGCGCAACGGCGGGCCCCGGCCGCCAGCCTAAACCAAACGGCCCAGGCGGCACAACCGCGGGCCGCGATCCGGTCGGCGTCTAGCTCTTCTCCGGGTAGAGGGTGACCTGGACGTAGCGCTTCGTGTTGAAGTAGGTCCGGGCCGCCGCTTTGACCGACTCGACGGTCAGCAGCTTCAGCGAGTCGGGGAAGCGGACGATGGCCGCCGGGTCGGCGCCCAGGCGGTAGCTCTGGGTCAGCTCCTGGAGCCAGAAGCCGTTCTGGCGGCTGTCGGTCTCGTAGTCACGCGACTCGGCCAGCCGGACCTCGTCGACCTCGGCCGCGGTCGGGCCCTTCTTCTGGAGCCGCTTGATCTCGGCGAAGACGGCCCGGCTCATCTCGTCCATGCGGGCCGGGTCGGTGCCCAGGTCGATCGACATCCGGAACTCCTGGCGGGGGATGCGGCCGTAGGAGGGCCGGACGCCGACGTCGTAGGTGCCGCTCAAGGTCTCGCGCAGCAGCTTGCGCAGCCGCGTCTCCAGCACCTGGGCCGCGGCCCGGATGTTGATGCGGCCGGCCGGGTCGTCGCGGAAGTCGCCGGAGAAGACGATGGCCGTCAGGCTCTTGGGCTCGACGCCCTTCTCCACCGTCCGCTTGACCACGCCCTCGGGCGGCGAGACGCGCCAGTCTTTCCACGTCTCGGTCCGGTGGAGGGCCGGCAGCGAGGCCAGGTAACGGCAGACGAGCGGCTCGAGGGCGGCCAGGTCCAGGTTGCCGACCAGGACGAAGGTGAAGTCGCTGGCGTCGGCGAAGCGGTCGCGGTAGAAGGCCATGGACTTGGCCAGGTCCATCTGGGGGATCTCGTCGACGGTCATGGGCCGGAAGCGCGGCTGGTCGCGCTGCAGGGTCGTCCGCAGGGTGTCGGAGAACACCGTCTCCGGGCTCTTGGTCCGGTTCTCGAGGACGGACTTGAGCTGGGACTTGAACAGGTCGAAGACGACCGGGTCGGGCCGGGGCGCCGTGAAGGTCAGGTAGACGAGTTGGAAGAGCGTCTCGGCGTCGCGCGGGGAGGCGCTGGCCGCCAGGCCCTCCTCGAGCTCGTCGATCGAGGGGCTGATGCTGACGGCCTTGCCGGCCAGCTTCTTCTCCAGGTCGACGGCGCTAAATGTCCCCAGGCCGCCGGCCGGCACGACCTGGTCGGCCGTGTTGGCCGGGATGAGGCTGGGGTCCTCGGCCAGCGAGACGCCGCCGGCGCTGGTGGCCCGGAAGAGGATCTCGTCCTCCTTGAACGTCGTCGGCTTGAGGACGACGCGGGCGCCGTTGGAGAGCGTCCACTCGGTGACCCCGACGGCCGGGATCTCGCGGCGCTCGACGATCGCGCCGGGCGCGGGCTCCTCGGGGACCAGGGGCGCGTCGTTGGCCGTGTCCTCGTAGGCCGCCAGCTCCTGGCTCTTGACTTCCTCGAGGACGGCCCGCAGCTCCGCCTCGGCCGGGCCCGGCGCGGACGGCTTGTCGGGGAAGCTGGCCATGACCACCCGGTTGCGGTCGGTCATCCACTCGCGGGCCAGGGCGTTGACCTCGTCGAGGGTGATGCCCGGCAGGAACCGCTTGTGCAGGTCGTGCTCGTACTGGATGCCGGGCGTGGGCTCGCCCTGGAGGAAGGCCCGGGTGAACTCCTCGGCGTAGGCCTCGGAGTCTTCGGTCTCCTTCTCGACCAGGGCCCGCTCGAAGTAGCGCATGGCCACGCCCTTGCGGCGCTCGAGCTCGGTGGCTGTGAAGCCGAAGCGGGCCACCCGCTCCCCTTCCGCGTAGAGGGCCCGCAGGCCGCGCGGGATGCCGCCGTCGGCGACCAGGGCCGAGAGGACGTAGACGTCCTTGGAGCCGACGAACCGGCCCCGGCTGGAGATGGCGCCGAGGAAGGGCGGGTCGGGCTTCTGGGCGATCTCGCTCAACCGCTCGTTGATCATGTCGTTGAACAGCCGCTCGACCAGCATGCGGCGGTAGGCCCCGACCGTGCTCTGGTCGGCCGCGGCCAGCTTGTGGTAGACGGCCACGATGCTCTGGGAGGTCTCCTTGTCGGGGGCCAGGGCGAAGAGGGTGCCGTCGTGGTCGGGCACGGGGATCTCGGGGCGGGCCGGGGCGCCGGGCGGGACGGCGAGAGGCCCGAACTGCTTCTTGATCCGCTCCTCGATCTGGGCGCGGTCGAAATCGCCGACCGCGATGACGGCCATGAGGTCGGGCCGGTACCAGGTCTTGTAGAAGCGCTTGAGGGTGTCGTAGGAGAACTTGGCGATGACCTCGGGCTTGCCGTCGGGCAGGCGCTCGGCGTAGCGCGAGCCGGCCAGCAGGATGGGGATCTGCTTGTCGCGGATGCGGGCCTCGGCGCCCTGGCCGAGCCGCCACTCCTCCAGGATGATGCCGCGCTCCTTGTCGATGGCCTTGGGGTCGAAGGTGACGTTGCGGGCCCAGTCCTCGAGGATGAGGAAGGCGTTGTCGAGGATGGCCGGCGTGTCGGTCGGCACCTTGAGCATGAAGATGGTCTGGTCGAAGCTGGTGAAGGCGTTGAGGTCGGGGCCGAAGCGCATGCCGATCGACTCCATGAAGTCGATCAGCTTCTGCTGGGGGAAGTGGGTCGTGCCGTTGAAGGCCAGGTGCTCGACGACGTGGGCCAGGCCGCGCTGGTCCTCGTCCTCGAGCACCGAGCCGGCGTTGACGACCAGGCGCAGCTCGGCCCGGTTCTGCGGCTCGCGGTTCTCGCGGATCCAGTAGCGGAGCCCGTTGGGGAGCCGGCCGACCGTGATGCGCGGGTCGACCGGGATCTTCTGGTCCAGGGCCAGGTCCGCCGGGGCGGCGGCGGGGGCCTCGGCCTGGGCCGCGGCCGGGGGCGCCAGCCAGGACAGGACCAGGAGGAACGACAGGGCGGCCAGGAGGGTTTTGCGGAGGTTGTTCACCCCCCTATCATACACGATTTGCCGCGGCCGCGGAGCGGGCCTATACTAGACCCAGCACCGGAAAAGGAGGCCCGCCCATGAGTCGACCGATAGCGTCCGCGGGAATCGCGGTCTTGTGTTTGGCCCTGGCGTTGGCGGCCGGCGCCTGTTCCTCGAACGGGGGGACGGACAGCCGGGAGTTCGTGGTCAATTCGCTCGAGGACGACGCCTCCCCGGCGGCCGGCACGGTCACCCTGCGCTCGGCCATCGCCGGGGCGGCGGACGGCGACACCATCACCTTCGACGCGGCCCTCGACGGCGCCACCATCCTGCTGGCGCTCGTCGGCGCGGAGCATTCGGTCCTGCAGGGCGAGATCTATTCCGGCATGTCCTTCGCCGGCTACGGCGAGCGGGACTACGGCCGGTCGGCCCTCTACGCCGACAAGGACCTGGTCATCGACGCCTCGGCCCTGCCGCACGGCATCACCGTCGCCTGGGGCGGCGGCGAGTCCAGCCACGCCCGCGTCCTGGCCGTCTACGGCGACCTGACCCTGCGCAACGTCACCGTCTCGGGCGGCTATTCCCAGGCGGAGGCCATCGCCGGCAACACCGTCCAGCCCTACACGCTGGCCCGCGGCGGCGGCCTGGCCGTCTGGGGGGTGCTGAGGCTTTACGACTGCGCCGTCCTCGGCAACACCTGCGTCGGGGACCCCACGGCCAGCCGCGACCGCGGCACGTACGGCGGCGGCATCTACGCCAACGGCCTCGATCTCAACGACAGCGTCATCGCCGGCAACCGGGCCATCGGCTATGGGGCGGCCGGCGGCGGCGTCTACTCGGTCGGCGGCGCCGACAATCCCACCGGCCGGGGCAACGACACGGTCCTGCTGCGGTGCTCGGTCAGCGGCAACATGGTCATGGCCCAGCACGCCTACGGCGGCGGCATCTTCACCCTGTCCGGCGGGCCGACCAACCTGGCCACCATGGTCCTGACCAACTGCACCATCGCCCGCAACCTGGTCCAGGACAATCCCGACCTGGCCGAGGTGGGCCAATATTACTACCGCGGCGGCGGCGTCTACATGGGCGGCGGGTCGCTGTTCGTGTCGGGCTGCACCATCGCCGAGAACGCGGTCACCGGGCACCCGGCGACCTTCAGCAACAAGCCCAACATGGGCGGCGGCGGCGGGTGCGCCACGATCGGCAACGCCCACACCGTCGAGACCGTCTGGCTCCAGGGCTCGATCGTCGTCGGCAACACGCTCAACGGCGCGCCCGAAGACTGGTTCGCCGGGTCCATTTTGGATTTCTACAGCAACGGCTACAACCTGGTCGGCGTCGTCGATTTCAGCCAGATCCTGGTGCCCGTCCCCGACTGGATGATGTCCAGCCGCAAGCGCTGGCCCAAGACCGGCGACCGCGACGGGGTCGAGCTGGCCGAGGCCCTCAACACGGCCGGTGCCCGGCTCCACGCCTCGGGCCTCTCGGCCGGGGTTGGCGCCGGCAGCCCGGTCGTGCTCTGGTACCCGCCGGCCGCCCTGGCCATCGACAAGATCCCCGACCACGACTACGAGGTCAACTACATCGACGCCGGCTACACCGGCTTCGGCGTGCCGACGGACGACTTCCTGAACTACGTCATCCTCCAGTGCCGCAGCCGGTACGGGGCCGTCCTGGGCCCGGACTTCGGGGCCGAGTTCGGCGACATGACCGGGACGACCTGGTACGGCCCGGCCGTCACCTGGCCGTCCAACGCCCAGAACGCGGCCTGGATCGCCTTCTGGCGCAACCTCGACATCGCCATCGCCGGCCGCTTGGGCATGGCCGGCCTGAACGACGATTTCTGGGGGACTTTCACGACCGGCCCGCTCGGCGAGCACGTCGCGGTCACGGTCCAATCGCGGACGAAGTTCTTCCGCATGACGGTCTCCGACCAGCTCGGGACGCCCCGGCCGAGGAACGGCCTGGGCGACATCGGCGCCATCGAGCAGTAGCGTCCGGGGCGGCAGAGGTTCGCGGAGGCTCGGAAGGGCCGCGCTTGGGATCGGCCCTCGTTAAGCGGGGCCAGATCCGATCACGTCGCGGGGGCTCTTCCGCGGGGGAGTCGCCCGCCACAGCAGGCGCAGTTTCCGGCGGGAAACAGCGCAGTCCCGCAGATAGAGGTTGATGAGGGTTTGATAGGGGACGCCCAAGGCCGCCGCCAGACCTTTGAAGTAGGCCACCGTCTCCTCGTCGAGCCGGATCGTGACTTGCCTCTTGATCATCTTCGCGTAGGGATTCCCCCGGGCCGTCGTGAAATCGTATTCCCTCTTCATGATGCGCCCTTTCCCCCGTATTGGGCCTGTTCCCGGCGCGTGGCCTTTCGGGCCGAAATGATCCGAATGACGCGGCCGCCGGCCCGGCCCGCATGGCAGACCACCAAGATCCTCATCTTCAGGCTAAGGCCCATAAGAACAAAACGCTCGTCGCCACGAGAATGGTCCGGGTCCTCGATCAAGAGGGCGTTCTCGTCCAAGAAACACCACCGGGCTTCCTCAAAGGAAACCCCGTGCTTACGCTTGTTCCGGACGTTCTTGCGTTCATCCCATTCGCAGATGAGGGCGAATGTATTTACACTATAATTATATTCGGCATCCGCGTCAAGCCCCTCTTTCTTGATCATGGCGTGCCTCCGGCGGTCCCGATCCTCCTCCAAAAGAAAAGGACGTCCCGAGCCGGCCGCCGATCTCGCGGCGCTGGGCGCAAGCGCGATATTATCGTTGCCAGCCGGACGAAGAACCCCGTATACTCCACGGGGAGGACGCCATGTGCTTGCGCTGCCGAATGCCGCTGTTGTTCATAGCCCTGGTCGCCGTCGCGGCCGCCGGCCAGGAATCCGTTCCCCGGCCCCAACGCGGCCTCGAGGCCGTCCCGGGCTGGACGCGGTCCGGGGCGGTCGAACGGTATAACCGGGAAGGCCTGTACGGCTACATCGACGGCGGGGCCGAGCTCGTCCTCGAGTACGGCTTCCGCGACCTGGAGGTCCGGCGCTACGTCCCGGCGGCGAGGAAAGGCGCGCCCCGGGAGGTCACGCTCGAGATCTATCGGATGTCCTCCGGCGAGGCGGCCTTCGGGCTCTTCGCCACCAAGCGCGAAGGCGGCGAACGGAGCTGGCCCGGCCTGCGGCCCGACAACTGGGTCGCCGCCGGGCAGGGCGGCTTCGTCAAGGGCGAATATGCGGTCAATGTCCTGGCCCCGGACGCCGACGAACGTTCGATCGGCGAGTTCCTGGCCGCCGTTGAGCCCGTCGTGCCGGGGTGGGGCACGGCCCGGCCGGCGGCCCTGGACCGCCTACCGTTGGAAGACCGGGTCGCGTCGAGCGAGCGGTACGTCACGGGCCCGGTCGCGGCCCGCAACGAATCGCCCTTCCTCGAAGGCGCGTTCTGGGGTTTCGCCCCGGCCGGGCCGAACGGCCCGGGCACGACCGTCGCCGTTTCGGCCAAGTACGGCGCCGTTCCATCCGTCTCCAAGCTCGTCGTCGTCGAGCTGGGACCGGACGTCGACGGCCGGGCCGTCGACAACGGCGTCGAGGCGGCCTTCGGAGAGTACTTAAGGGCCGTCAGGCGGACCGGAGCGCTCGTCGAAGGCGAAAGCGAGGCCGGGCGGGCCTTCCTGTACCGCCGCGAGGGGCGGACGGCCGTCCTGGCCCTGGCCGAGCCCGACGCCGCGTCGGCCCGCGGCCGGATCGACCGGGTGCTCGGCCCCGTGCCCCCGGCGCCCGGCAGCCCGACAGCGACGACGTCCAAGCCCCGCCTGGTCGTGACCTTCGACACCGAGGATTACATCAGCCCCGCTTCGGAGGGCATCGACGACATCCCCAAATGGCTGGCCGAGACCATGACCGAGGAGGGCGTCACCGGGACCTTTTTCGTCATCGGCGAGAAGGCCCGGTCGCTCGAAAAGCGCGGCCGACGGGACGTCATCGCGGCCATGGCCCGGCACGATATCGGCAGCCACACCAACTTCGGCTCCATCCACCCTTCGGTCACCGAGGAGCTGGAAAAGGCCGGCTGGGACGACGGCGTCCGGCTCATGGCCGAGCAGGAAGCGGCCGGCCTCCGCGAGCTGGAGCGCATCTTCGGCGTCCCGGTCAGGACGCTGGCCCGCCACGGCGGCTCCTACGGGCCGCAGCTCGTCGCGGCCCTCGGCCGGCTCGGGGTCGGCTACCAGGGCTCGCCAGCCCGGCTGCCGGGGCACGACGTGGTCTGGTTCGCCAACGCCCTGAACTTCAGCGCCCAGTACGCCGGCTTCGACGATTCCTTTTATCGGGACGACCTGTTCGAACCGGTCTTCGACAAGCTCAAGAAGGACTGGCCCTGGCTCGTCCGGACGAGCCAGGTCCTGGCCCTGTTCGCCGGGCACCCGACCAAGATCCGGGCCGAGGAGTTCTGGGACCTGAACTTCTACGGCGGGCGGAACACGCCCGCGGACAAGTGGGTCATGCCGCGCCTCCGGCCGCGCCAGACCATGGTCAAGGCCCGGGAGAACTTCCGCCGGCTCATGCGCTGGCTCGCGGAGCGGGACGACGTCGAGGTCACCACCTATCGCCGGTTGATGGACGAGTACGGCCGGCAGAAGGAAACGATGCCCTGGGGCGATCTTGTGGACATCGCCGAGAGGACGCTCGAGACGGGCGTTCTGGCCCCGACGGACGACTTCTCCCCGGCCGAGATCTTCGCCGCGCTGGCCCGGGCCCTGACCGGGTTCGTCAAGGACCGCACCCTGCGCGACGTTCCCGTCGTCCATCCCCTTGGGCCCCCGGAGATGCCGCCCGCCGAGCCGGAGGTCCGACAGGTCCGCCTGGACGACGTCTGGACCCTGGCCACCCGGGCCGACGAGCACATCGGACGGACGGGCGCGCTGCCGGCGGCGCTCAAGGTCGGCCCGGCCCGGATCGGGGCGGGGTCGCTCTACGCCCTCTTCGCCCGGCTCTGGCTCGACATCTGCACCGGCCAGATGCGCCAGATCTACGACGTCCCGGCCTTCGAACCCTATCCCCGGTCGAACGAGAAGCCCATCGTCGACGAGGTCCTGGGCTACAAGTCCTGGCCCGTCCACAAGCCGGACCTGGACATGTCCCGGATCGCCGAATTCACCCGGCTCCAGCTCTGGACCCTGAAGCCGGCCACGCGCGGCTAGCCGGGCTGCTTGGCGGGCCGGGCGAAGCCCGCGACTCCCTGCAATCGATCCGTCCCGAGAAACCGGCCCCTCGAGCAGCGTCATCCCATAGGGGCTGAAGAACGCTCTCGCGGCGATTGACATCATAGTATCATTATAGTATCATTCCCATGCCCAAGAAGGTCAGGGAGCTCATCCATGAACTGGGATCGGCCGGGTTCGTCGACCGCGGAGGAAAGGGCAGCCATCGCAATTTCCTCCACCCGTCGGGCATCGCGGTGACGCTATCCGGCCGGCCCGGCGACGACGCCCTGCCCTATCAAGTCAAGCTGGTCCGGAGCAAGATCGAGGCAGCCCGCCATGAAGCCGCATGATCGTTACCTCAAGATCGTGTCCTGGTCGGAGGAAGACAACTGCTATGTCGGTTCCGTTCCCGGATGGATGGATGCCTGCTGCCATGGCCCCGACGAAGCCAAGGTCTACGCGGAGCTCCTCCGCATCCTCGACGAATGGATCGCCCTTTACCGGCAAGAAGGCCGGCCCCTCCCCCCGCCGACGAACAAGCGCTATTCCGGCCGCTTCGTCCTTCGGACGGGCCCCGAGATCCACAGGGCGCTGGCGGTGCGCGCCCTTGGCGACGGCGAGAGCCTGAACGCTTTCGTCGTCAGGGCGTTGAAGACGGCGATCGGCGGTCCACCCGATCGGAAGAGCTAGGCGTCTCCTCCTCGCGGCCCGAGCCCCAACGACCCCCGATCCCCCCGCGTCAGAACATCAGGCCCGCGCAGACGGCCAGGGCCCGGTTCTTCATCGTGTACTTGTCGGAGAATTTGTAGGCATTGGTCAGGCCGAGGTAGAAACGGGCCTCCACGAAGACCTTCATCGCGCCGGCGGGGAACTCGACGCCCCCACCCAAGTCCACGCCGAAGTCGGTGGACTTGTGGAACGACTTGACGTCCTCGCCGGTGTCGTCGGCCTTGAGCAGGAAGCCGACGGCCGGTCCGGCCACGACGAACGGAAGGACCTTGCCCGTCTCCATGAACCGGTACCGCAGCAGCACGGGGATATGCAGGTAGGTGTAATACTCGTAGATCTCGATGATGTCCGTCCACTTTTCGCCCGTGACCAGATAGTCGACCTCGGGCTGGAGGGACAGCATCGGCGTCAGAGGGATGAGGACGAAGCCGCCGAAGGTCGGCTTGACGACCATCTTCTCCGATCCGTCATCGTCGCTCCAGGCGATATTGGAGAACGAGGCCCCGGCCTTGAGGCCGAAGCCGAGCTTCGTCGCCGCCGAAACGGGCGCCGCGACGATCCCCGCGAGCAGAAGGAACACCGCGCAGACCAGGACGACTCTCTTCATGTTGATTCCCCCGACTCCATGACGTTGATGCCCCGCATGGGGGCATCTTGCCGGGAAGGATAGCCCGGGTCGGGGACGTTGTCAAGCCCCCCTGCTTCCGAGCGCAGCTCTCATAAAGGCATTTATTTTCTTCTTGATACAGGCCGCCGAGGCCGGGCTCACAAG
>JAEAMF010001516.1_pt1 | contig 16319 bp, 16 predicted proteins | sample 8958721 | NCBI WGS metagenome assembly JAEAMF01 (sample SAMN16933255, study PRJNA681124) | bioreactor sludge metagenome | isolation source: anaerobic bioreactor treating anionic surfactant - SDBS | place: India: Bengaluru | collected 2019-02-28
CGTTATGCGAAATTAGAAAAATGAGTTTATTGCACTGATATTTATCTGTTTTTTAAATTTTAGACCTGGGTTGGTGCCCAGGTTTTTTTATTGCGTATAACAGCCATTATGTTAAATGGGGTCTAAAAAAGGCTTTATTTGAGTTGAAGAATGGATGTAAAGAGGATGTTTCGGTTCTCCACTTTTATTTAATTCAAGATAGTACAGTTTGTCTTTCAGAAGCTGTTTTACAAAAGTTGACCGCTCTTTAAAAGCTCCATCGTTTCCCCAACAAGCAATGATGTGTTTTGACTGAGAAGCTAAACGGTATAGATATTCATCATTTTGAGTACCAATAGGATCTTCTTGAGCCATCATCTCTTGGGGTTTAGTGGCTCTATATGCAAATAGATTGGCCATATAAATACCTCCGCCCCCCCAACTTTTAGCAAAGTTAATACAGCGAGTTATAGTGGGATCATCTTGAACATGGTCTGCTGTCGAAGGATTTAATCCTATAAATGTAAATATGGGTTTATCCTTATCCCAAATTCTCCAAAGAGAATAACGATATTTACTGCATTCTGAGATTTCAGCACCCTTTTCCATTATAAATTTTTCCTAAAATTGACATAAAACGAGTTATAAAAAGCGTGGATACTGGAGCCACGCTTTTTTACTTCGTATAACTACCTACATTAAATACAGAACTACATTTTTTTCTATTTTTATAATTTTCTTTTTCTGTAGGTTAGAGACAATTATGGATCTATCTTCCTCTGAAATAGATCCTTTAAATTGAAACATAGCATCGATAAAATTTTCCAAGCTTTTTACTTTACTTGGACGGCTTTTAAGTAGTCGTTCTGATACATAATCTAAATCTATAGGGTTATCTTCTTTCACTTTTTCAACGTATTGTTCTTCTTCCTCTTTTCTTCCAGTTTGAATGAGTAGTTGAGCAAGTCGAAATTTATCGCGATAAGTCAGTTGTAATGTTAAATCTTTAATTTCTTCGTAAGTCATGTTTATAAATCAGATTTTGTACAATTTCATTAATTATAACCAGTTAGCTTGAAACATCTATTATTCTTATTGATATGGAGTTTTTAAAGTTTCACTAAAATTAACATAATACACCTTATACGAAACGTGTTATAATTTACCTTGAAATTCATATACTTATTTCAAAGTTTATAGCCCGAGCATCACTGTTCGGGCTTTTTTTATGTTTTTTCTTGTTCCACGCTTAATTATTGAGCAATGTTCCACGGTTTTATGTAGTCTTATTTAACCCTAAAGCAGAAACAATGTCCCGATAAAAGAAGAATAAACGTCCAAGTAATTATTGATTTTGGAAAACCCATAAAGTTTTAATTTTCTAAAATTAATATGAGACTTGATAAAAACCTCCAATAATGAAGGTTTTTATCAATGACAACTTATGTGTCGTGTGACGGTCACTCATCATATTTTATAATTTTTTATTTTTGTGTTTTTAGAGTATACCCTAAAGTTACAATCTAAAAGTTCTTAAAACTATGTAACATTTAAATGATTTTTAACCATATATAACATGTAACTTTGATATTTAAAATTTATAATTCACGAAATTGTTCATTTTTATCTAATTGGGGCGTGAAAGAGTGAAAGGCCAAAAAGTAGGTTATGTGCGAGTAAGTTCGGTCGAGCAAAATACAGGGCGTCAACTTGAGGGAATTGAAGTCGACCGGATTTTTGTTGACCGTGCTTCGGGTAAAAATACCGACCGACCGAAATTTCAAGAAATGTTGAACTATGTCCGGGAAGGGGACAGGGTGATTGTACATTCCATGGATCGTTTTGCACGAAGTCTAAAAGATTTGGTCACTGAAGTAGATAAACTGGTCAAAAGAGGTATCGCCATCCAGTTTGTAAAAGAGAATATTACTTTTACTGCCCAATCCACGCCGATGGATAATTTGATGCTGCAACTGATGGGTGCTTTTGCTCAATTCGAGCGGGAAATTATCTTAGAACGTCAGAAAGAAGGGATTAAGATCGCAGCAGCTCAGGGCAAATATAGAGGTCGTGTCCATAAATTGAATCCAGATCAAGCTAAAGCATTACTGCAAGCCTGGAAAGAAGGAAAATATTCATCAAAAGTTGATCTGGCAAAAGCGTTTGGTATCAGTAGACAGGCTGTCTATCGGTATTTAAAACAAATTAATTAGTCACTAGATGGACTGAAAGGTGCCTACAAAATCAGTGGCTATTCATACTGAGGAAATAAAGGAAAAAGAACTGAATGAATTTTTAGCTTTAGTTAAACGCTACTTATAACTTTAAAGCACAGTCTTTTAAATAAAAAAACTGTGTGCGCACCTATTAATGACAGTGGTAATCACCAGTTTTACTGTTGGTATGACAACCCTGTGAGTTCGTTCCCCCAGAATGAGCATTCGCATAGGTAAATGACATGCCTATAAAGCATATTAATAAAATTCTTTTCATCTTAATCCCTCTCAAATAATTAGAATATCAACTGTATGATATTTAATAAAAGCCAACATGGCTTAGACTATTTCCAAATATATAAAGTAAAGCCAACAAAACTTTAAATGTATATAAAAAATGGTTAAATAATTGCAAGGGGGGCTTTAAAACGTTTTAATCGTAAAGCATTTCCTAGTACAAATATTGACGAGAGAGCCATTGCACCAGCAGCAAATACAGGAGAAAGTAGCAGTCCAAATTGCGGATAAAGTACACCTGCTGCAATAGGAATCAGAGCTGCATTGTAAACAAATGCCCAAAATAAATTTTCACGAATATTGGTTATAGTCGCTTTGCTTAAAGCGATAGCATTTGGCACTCCTTTCAGGTTGCCAGACATCAAAACCACATCAGCAGCTTCAATAGCTACGTCTGTACCTGTACCTATTGCTAAACCAATATCTGCTTCTGCAAGTGCAGGGGCATCATTAATGCCATCTCCAACATATGCGAGTTTACCATATTGATTTTTTAATTTTTTAACGGCCTCTATTTTACCTTCTGGTAAGACTTCTGCAATAACCTCATCAATACCTAGTTTTTTTGCAATCGCTTGAGCTGTATGACGGTTATCACCTGTAATCATGGCAACCTTTAAACCTAACTGATGTAACGCTTCAATTGCAGCAAATGTTGATTCTTTAATTGGATCTGCTACAGCAATAATGGCAGCAAGTTTCTGGTCAATCGCAACATAGAGAGGGGTTTTTCCTTCTTCTCCCAAACGATCCGAAAATTGAGAAAAAACATTAGGATTCAAACCTAGTTTTTCCATATATCGATCTGCACCAATATGAACCAAATGTTCAGACACCGTTGCTTCTATTCCATAGCCCGTGACTGACTTGAAATCAGCAACAGGAGACAGGATTAATTCCTTATCTATAGCGGCTTGTACAATTGCTCGAGCAATAGGATGCTCAGACTTTGATTCAACGGCTGCCATAAGTGAAAGTACGGCATTGTATTCAAACCCTTCTAAGACATGCAGATCGGTTAAAATTGGTTTCCCTTCAGTCAGGGTCCCTGTTTTATCAACAGCAACCACTTTAGTTTCTTTGAGCAGCTGCAAAGCTTCCCCTTTACGGAATAAAACACCCATTTCAGCACCACGCCCAGTTCCCACCATGATTGATGTAGGCGTTGCAAGTCCCATTGCACAAGGACATGCAATAATGAGTACCGCAACTGCATTAACTAAGCTAAACGTTAGGGCTGGCTCAGGGCCGAAGATAAACCAAGTAATAAAAGTTAAAAGAGAGAGACCCATTACTACAGGTACAAACCACATGGTAATTTTATCAACCAATGCCTGAATAGGCAGCTTGGAACCCTGTGCCTGTTCAACCATTCGGATGATTTGAGAAAGCACTGATGAACTACCAACAGAGGTGGCTTTGATATTTAAGCTGCCACTTTGGTTAATTGTTCCTCCTACCACAGTAGAGCCTATCGTTTTTTCAACGGGCATAGGCTCGCCAGTAATCATGGATTCATCAATAAAACTTTGGCCGTGAATAACTTCACCATCGACAGGGATACGCTCGCCTGGTCTAATCTCTACAATCGTTCCTGTTTGAACTTCGGCAATCGGAACTTCTATCACCTGATTATTGAGCTGTATTCTGGCAACTTTAGGCTGCATTCCAACTAGATGTTGAATTGCTAAAGACGTTCGGCCTTTTGCCTTGGCTTCAAAAAATCTACCTAATAGAATTAAAGTGATAATAACCGCTGCAGCTTCATAATAAACATTGACCGTGCCTTGTGGCAGGACACTTGGAAAGAAAGTAGCAACCACTGAATAAAGATAAGCAGCCAATGTTCCTACAGCCACCAAGGAATTCATGTCTGGTGCTAAGCGGAATAAACTTGGGATGCCCTTTTTAAAGAAGCGTCGGCCTGGAAAAATTAATGCTACTGTGGTCAAGAAAAATTGCATTAACCAGCTATTTTGTTGGCCAATGTTATCCATCATAAACGTATGAAAGGCGGGAATCAGGTGTGATCCCATTTCTAAAATAAAAACGGGTAGAGTCAATAAGACTGACAAAATTAAATCTTTTTTAAGTTTTTCTAATTCAATATTTTTTTTATCTTGAAAGCTTTCCGTAGTTTGATGAACTGACTTTGCTTCAAACCCTGCTTTGGTGACAGCCTGAATTAACGAGTCACGAGTGACAGATGAGCTTGCCTGAATAGTCGCTTTTTCAGTAGCCAGATTTACATGAGCTGATTCCACACCCTCAACAGATTTTAAGGCCTTTTCTACTCGACCTACACAAGAAGCACATGACATACCCTCAATCGTAAGCTCTATTGGTTGCAGCGCTTCCACTTCGTAGCCTGCTTTTTCTACGGCTTTAATTAAAGTAGCGCGATCAAGTGGTTGATGCGCATAAATGACTGCTTTTTCGGTAGCCAGATTTACATGAGCCGATTCAACACCCTCAACAGATTTTAAAGCTTTTTCCACACGGCCTACACAAGAAGCACATGTCATCCCCTCAATCTCTAATGTTTCACTATAGTGTGGCGTATCAGTCATTTCGGTACTCATATACGATCTCTATCATTTAGATATGCTGAGTTCTATATGCGAAGATCAGCTCGAACCAAGATTAGGGGGAATTCAGGGATTACTTTTATTTCAAGCAAGTACAGGTTTTATCTGTACGATGAGGAAAATAAGAGAGAGTAAAAGTGGTAAGGAATTCCCACTGTTACTCTAACAGAGATTAAGCAGGATCAGCTGTAAATCCACGCTCACTGAGAGTGGCAATGACTTGATCCTGACTCACCGTTGTGTTGATTTCAACAATACGGTTTTGTAAATCAATATCGAGTGAGGCATTCGAGTCGAGCTCTTTAATTGCGGTAGTAATGCCGCGTGCACAACCACCACAAGTCATATTAGCGATGTGAAATTTCATATGTTGCTCCTTTTTAACAAAACATTTGTTTAAAACATTAGAACAGTAACTCTAAACTTTCACCATACAACCAGCCTTTTTCTGAATCAGTTACTCGCTGTAACTTGGTCTGTTTACAACCTTACAGTTTTCTTCAGAGTATTCCAAAGAAGAGTGTTCTAATGACTACAGTAAAAGTACTTAACCAACATTAATGTGACTTTAAAATGACATTTTTGTCATCTACGATCACTCTGAAATTTATAAGATTAGTTATTTCAATCAATGGTAGTGAACTGAATAGATGAGACCGTTATGGGTTGAAGATAAGCTAAAAACCGGTGACTACCTTTATGTATAATGCCTCATGATGCGATTTTACTGTTCTGATTGTCGTAAGTTGGCAGTCCAGTAGAAACTTTATTGCTCAGCTACAAAAGATAAATGCAGTAATGTTAAATTTCCTCAATTCCCTTATTTTGAAATTCTCTTATTCAATACCCACGACAGTGGTTATATAGCCTGTTGTTAATAGAATTGATAGACCTAATAACATCTCAAATAAAATGGCATGACTAAGGTGTTTAGCGAATTTAGGATGTTGAAGACGCGGGGTGAAATACCATTTGTTGAAGGCAGCTAAAAGTAGAATACCTATAACAAAAAACATTTTAACCATGAAACCATAGCCATATGCAGTATTGATTAAGGTATTAAAATCTTTAATTAAAAGAAGAGCTACACTAGCGCCACAGGCGATTAATATCCCAACAATGAAAGCAGCAATACGTCCAAATACATGCATGCGATCTTTTAAAGGTAAACCACTTATTTCCCGGCTGGTTTTCCATAACGGATATAAAGACCCCATCCATAACGACATAACTAGAATATGGATTGATAATAAAATTTGAGCAAGTAAGGTTAAATTAGCGACATGTCCGAGCTGGGAAAAACTAAAAATAATCGGGAGAAGTAAAACACAAAATATTGAACTTTCAATTATAGAAAAATGACCTTTGTTCCTGTTAAGTTTAACCACCATGAGAAGAAGTAAAAGAGCAAAACTAATAGAACGAAGAACGTATATATACCCCGTCGGAGTATTAACCAATATATTAATATACGTGGGGTCCACCATACCTGTAATACCAGTATTGGCAAAACTACCAATCAGAATAAAAAATCCCAAGGTACTGGAAATTAGGCCTAATCCAGCGCCAATTGTAATATATTTAAGAATCGATTCTTTTAGTTCAAGATATTGTCTAAGTAAAAAATAGCAAAAGGCTCCACCAACGACAAAAGCTACACTTAAATATAAAATAACCTTAGTTAACCAAGTGGCCCACATCCAATATTCAGAAATCATTATTTTTGTCCATTCTAGAACAACATGCCAGCACCTCACTGACATGTTGAAAGGTAATCAATTCTTATTTAGTTGATTTGATAGTGAAACTATATTCACCATTCATGTTGTGACCATCTTTCCCCATTGTTGTCCAGACAACGGTATATTTACCTTTTTTCAGTTTCGGAAGAGCGACATCAAAGGATTTCTTTAAGTCATGAGTAACTTTATATTTTAAAGGAACATCTCTTCGCTGAGCATCCAGTAACTTAATATTCATCAACATAACCTCTGCACCAAAGTTAAGGGTCAAGTTCTTTGGTTGACTAAGGATAGATGCATTTTCCGCAGGAATCGCACTCACTAAACTCACATGAGCGAACGTAGTTGTAGTAGCCACAATCATCGTTGCAGCTACTACAACATTACGTAGAGCAGTCATTTTATTTTGAAATAATTTCATTTACGTTTCCTCTTGATTCGTTAGTTCATTAGAGATGACTTTATAAAATCTATATTTAATGAGACCACATCATCTCCTCTTATATTTCAATTATTAGTGAGAGACAGAAACAGAGCGATGACTTCAAAATTACATTTTTGTCATTTTTAAAATTTAAAATCTTTAACTATTAAAATAATCTTATTGAAAAATAATGATCATTTAACAAACAAATTATGTAGGTGGTTGATTTATGAAATGTAGTAATCATTTTGTCTAAGAAAATAGTAGCTATTTAATTTTTTATATTTTAGTTTAAATATAAACATGTTATGTTTAATTTGATCTAATATAAATTTATGGGCTAAGCACATGACTCAAACACGTCCAAGAATGACCAAATTATTTGAACAGCTTGGTTTAGCTTCTACTGAAGAAGCAATTGCAAAATTCATAGAGAGCCATCAGCTAGCTGGAGATGTTTTTTTAACACAAGCAATTTTTTGGACTGATGCTCAACGTCATTTTTTAGAAGAAAAACTACACTCTGATGGTGAATGGACGACAGTGATTGATCAATTAAATGAGTCTTTACATGAAAATTCAGTAAAATAATTTTCCGTTAGTATTAAGGATCTACATTCTTCCCTGCATTGAATACAACTCATTCATACAGTAGTACTGTTTTGGAGATGGAATCTCTATTATATAAGTAGTAGATTCCTTACTCTGAAATTTGGATTATAAACCCTAATATTAAAAATAATCTTCTTTACCTTCTATCTAATAAATATACCAATAAGTTTAATAATTAAATTATCCACCCTTTTTTCTATAAAAAACTATTTTGATCAACTGTATTTTTTCTTTAAAGGAATAACAGTGTAAATTACATTAAGAATGTGTCTCTAACTAGCCTTGGAGTCATCTAATCATTTCATTTTTATTTTTTTAAGCACATAAAATCATAACAACTTTAATAGTTTTAAAAGATTAATATTAAATAAAATTTTTGTCATCTCAGCATAGACTATATATTTCGAGAAGATCTCAAAATTACATTTTTGTCATTTTTAAAAATAATTAATTAATAGTGCTAAAATTTTTAAGAGAGACAGAGAATAACCAAAAATTTCATCAGTTTAGTAGTCAAATTCCTAGTCTCTGTTCAGTACTAAAACATAGCTTTTACTTCCAAATTATTTAAAGGAAAAAATTATGATGAAATTCAAAAACATTTTTTTGGGCTTATGTATCGCAGCCGCGTCATTGAATACATTTGCACAGCAATCCGATGAACACAAAGATCACCACCCTGAAAAAACAGCACCATCTGCAGTAACAATTAAGCAAACAGTTACCAGCACCACTGCTACAGATAAAGTGGCTGCAATGGATCAACACATGAAGGCGATGCAAGCCATGCATGAGAAGATGATGGCTGCAAAAACCCCACAAGAACGTCAGAAACTTATGGCTGAGCACATGAAACTCATGCAAGGAGGTATGAGTATGATGAAACAGATGGGCAGCCAAAGCATGAATGCAAATATGGCTGACCGTCAGCAGATGATGGAAAAACGTATGGACATGATGCAATCCATGATGCAGATGATGATGGACTGTATGCCTCCGTCAGCAACTAAATAGTTACCCATGAATTAGGGGAAAGCACCATGAATCACCAACACCAAGAAAATAATTCAGTACCTAACTTCTGGTCTACACGTTATGCCATTGGTCTAATCGTGCTGGGTGGTATCGCAGCTTATTTTCTATTAACGGAACATTTAGCCCACGTTATCGGTGCTTTGCCTTATTTATTCCTTTTAGCGTGTCCACTGATGCATATTTTTATGCATGGTGGTCATGGGCATAACCACTCGCAGCAAAAAAAATCCGATATATCTGATAACAAAAAATAGCTCTTATCAGGAGATCCATCATGAATCATGCGGAATCGGCTTATGGTTTATGGACGCTGGTTATCATTAACTCAGCAGTTTTTATCATGTTCGCTTTCAGTTTTTTTAGACCTTCCACTGCGCGCGATTGGCGTACATTTGGGGCCTTTTCGGCTTTTATCATTGCTCTATTTGTCGAAATGTATGGTTTTCCTTTAACCATTTACCTGTTATCTGGTTGGCTTCAAACTCGCTTCCCTCAACTTGACTTACTTTCTCATAATGCAGGTCACTTGTGGTCAACGCTATTAGGTGAAAAAGGTGATCCACATTTTGGCATTTTGCATATCGCCAGTTACGTTTTCTTGGGCTATGGATTTTACCTGTTATCAACGTCATGGCACGTGCTGTACAACGAGCAACGTCAGCATTCTTTAGCGATCACAGGCCCTTATGCACGTATACGTCACCCACAATACGTGGCTTTTGTGATGATCTTGCTGGGTTTTTTATTGCAATGGCCAACTTTACTGACACTGATTATGTTTCCAATCCTACTCTTAATGTACAGCCGCTTGGCAATTAAGGAAGAGGCTGAAATGAGTAAACAGTTTGGCGCTGTCTATGACAGCTATGCTCAACAGACTCCGAGATTTATTCCAAAATTCGGCCATAAAACCACTTTACCATAAGAGAATTATTTATGTCAGATCAAAAAAATCATAACCAGGACCATATGGCACAGGCTACAACAGACGTACTGAAAGACCCAGTCTGTGGTATGACCGTCACTGAAGAATCGAAATACCATGAGGAATTTAAGGGGAAAACTTACTTTTTTTGCAGTGATAAATGTCAATCAAAGTTTCATAGCAACCCTGTGCAATATATCGCCAAACCGGCAACCATGATTGCCGGTGCACATGCACAGCATCATCAGACTGTTCAACCCGTTAATGCGGCAAGCACAACAGGTACGACTATCTATACATGCCCAATGCATCCAGAAATTAGACAAGATCATCCTGGAAACTGTCCTAAATGCGGAATGACACTGGAGCCACTCATTCCTGAATTAGAGGAAGATGAGAATCCGGAGTTACGTGATTTCCGCCGACGTTTCTGGTGGACACTGCCATTGACCATCATCGTGACTTTTTTGGCGATGTTTGGTCATCAAATGAATCTCTTCGATATGGCGGTTCAGAGCTGGATTGAACTGGTGTTGTCACTCCCGATTGTACTCTGGGCAGGTTGGCCATTTTTTTCCCGGGGTTGGCAATCGGTCGTGAATCGCAGCCCGAACATGTGGACCCTGATCGGTCTAGGTACAGGGGCTGCTTTTATTTACAGTGTGGTTGCAACTGTAGCGCCACAAATCTTTCCAGACTCATTTATTTCCATGGGCCGTGTCGCTGTTTACTTTGAAGCTTCAGCGGTCATTATTTCGTTGACCCTACTGGGACAAATATTGGAGTTAAAAGCACGTTCGCAAACTTCTGCTGCAATTAAGTCACTACTCGGACTTGCTCCTAAAACAGCTCGCCGAATTCTGTCCGATGGAACTGAGGAAGACGTTCCTCTGACTCATGTCCATGTAGGAGATTTACTTCGCATCCGCCCAGGTGAAAAAGTGCCTGTGGATGGTGTAATCACTGAAGGAAGTAGTTCAGTGGATGAATCGATGCTGACAGGTGAACCTTTACCTATCACTAAACGTATCGGCGATAAAGTCATTGGCGCTACCCTGAATACCAATGGTTCATTGATCATGCGTTCAGAGAAAATTGGTTCAAGTACCATGTTATCCCAGATCGTACAGATGGTGGCGCAAGCTCAACGATCGAGAGCACCAATGCAACGTATGGCTGATCAGGTAGCAGGTTGGTTCGTCATGGCTGTAGTGACCATTGCCTTGCTTACCTTCTTTGGATGGGGACTATTCGGCCCAGAAGAATCAAGCTGGGTTTATGCATTAATCAATGCTGTGGCAGTACTCATTATTGCCTGTCCTTGTGCACTAGGCTTGGCAACTCCAATGTCTATCATGGTTGCGACGGGTCAAGGTGCTACTCATGGTGTGCTGTTCCGTGATGCAGCAGCCATTGAGAATCTGCGCAAGATTGACACACTAATCATCGATAAAACAGGTACGTTAACTGAAGGACGCCCTGTATTCGATCGTGTAGTTGCCGCATCAGATTTTGACGAATCTGAAGTATTACGTTTAGCCGCCAGTCTTGATCAAGGCAGTGAACACCCGCTAGCCGAAGCGATTGTAAACGCAGCACACGAACGTGGCCTGTCTCTTGAAACACCAGATAATTTTGAATCGGGCTCAGGGATTGGTGTTCGAGGTCAAGTGGGCGATCGTCAGTTAGCTTTGGGCAACACAGCACTGATGGAGCAATTGGGTATCTCGGTACAATCTCTGATTCCGCAAGCCGAAGAGCTGCGTTCGGAAGGTGCAAGTGTGATGCATCTAGCCATCAATGGTGAATTGGCCGGTCTGCTTGCAGTATCCGATCCCATCAAAAAAAATACCCCAGAAGCACTTGCCACCCTGAAGGAAGCGGGTCTACGTATCGTGATGGCAACAGGAGATGGTCTCACCACTGCCCGTTCAGTCGCAGCACGTCTAGGCATTGATGAGGTACATGGCGAAGTCAAACCCGCAGATAAACTAGAACTGGTCAGCAAATTGCAGAAGGAAGGTCGCATCGTGGCTATGGCTGGTGATGGCATCAATGATGCACCAGCCTTGGCTAAAGCTGATGTCGGTATCGCTATGGGAACCGGGACTGATGTTGCAATGAATAGTGCCCAAGTTACGCTGGTCAAGGGAGATTTACGAGGGATTGCTGTTGCCCGTTCACTTTCGGAAGCTACTGTCGGCAACATGAAACAGAACCTCATGTTTGCTTTCCTTTACAATGCTTTGGGTATCCCTATCGCGGCTGGCGTACTCTATCCATTTACCGGTTGGTTGTTGTCACCGATGATTGCCGCCTTGGCTATGAGTTTGAGTTCAGCTTCAGTCATCACCAATGCCCTTCGCCTGCGAAATAAAAAGTTATGATAGAGAGTTCCTTTCTTCCACCAGATGTATCAGGGCTGGTTGCAGCACTCGCCATCGGCCTGCTCATTGGTTTAGAACGAGGATGGCAGGATCGAGAACTGCCAGAAGGCAGCCGAGTAGCAGGTCTACGTACCTTCACATTGACAGGATTGCTCGGAGGAGTGCTCGGTCATTTACAACCAAACTTCGGAGCTTGGCCGCTAGTTGCGGCCGTATTAGGGCTTTCCTTATTACTAACAGTGTCCTATGCTCGTACCGCAAAAATTTCCGGTAATTTAAGTGCTACCACAATTATTGCGATGCTGTTGACATTAGTTCTAGGCGCATATGCATCCCATGGTAATGTTACTTTAGCATTAACTGCGGCTGTAATCGTCGCTGTGTTTTTGGATCTCAAGCCAAAATTACATAGTTGGTTACGCTTGATAGAGCATCGTGAATTAACCGCATCCCTGCAGTTGCTGGTACTTTCTGTCGTTATATTACCCTACTTACCCAATACGGGTCTGGGACCTTTTGCTGCATTAAATCCTTACCAGTTATGGTGGGCAGTGATCCTGATTGCCGGACTCTCTCTGGCAGGTCATTTTGCCATGCGGCTTACCGGTTCAGAAAGAGGCATATTCTGGACAGGTCTATTGGGTGGTTTGGCATCTTCTACAGCTGCAACTGTCGCACTGGCACGCTATACACGCCAGCACCCCGTCATGGTCAGTGCTGCTATTTCTGGAACATTGGCTGCCTGTGGCATCATGTTTTTTCGTATGGTTGTGCTGATAGGCGTCATTGAGCCAGCATTGCTAAGCACTTTTGGTGGTGCAATGATGATTGCGGGAATCCTTCTGCTGGGTATGGCATTGTGGAGACAACGCCAAATTACCAGCGCTGAAAACAACGATCGAACAATAGAAGCAATGGCTCCTTTTGATCTTGGGACAGCATTCAGCTTCGCTGCTTTCCTGGCTGTCATGGCAGTCTTGGTCCCGGCAGCAAAACAATGGTTGGGCACCAGCGGCATCTTCGTATTATCGACTATTTCTGGGCTAGCAGACGTAGATGCTATTTTAGTCTCACTTGCCCGCCTGCATAGTACTGAAGGCTTAACAACAAATGTGGCTGCTGTCGCGCTAGGGCTGGCCACACTGAGCAACATGTTAAGCAAAGCGACAATTGCATGGATGACAGGGGGGGCACAGTTTGGCCGAGCTATCATATTTGGCTACACAATTGCCATGATAGGTGCTGGCGTAGCTCTGGCTCTCAGTTTGAGCTTTATGTAAGGTCAACTCGGGTAAATGGAAGATGTTCAAAAAATGAGTTAAAATGATTCCCCTTGCATGGATTCACTTTGAAAAACAATGGTAAAAATGATTCGACCATTGAGGGATTCAGCCTGGATGGTCGCCCCAAGCATATCAAGAATAGATTTTGTTATGGCAAGCCCTAAGCCGGTTCCTTCTTCTGTTCTTTGTCTAGACGCATCTGTTCGATAAAAACGATCAAATAATCTGGATAGTTGTTCAGGAGAGAGTTCAGGGCCTTCATTTTCAATTGAAAATATTGTGTTATCTAAATTCTGTTGAAGTTTTATCTGTATTGTAGAATTCTTGTTTCCATATTTAACTGCATTAGACAATAGGTTGCTGAGTGCGCGACGTAACATAGCAGGATCACCTTTTACATTGCCAGATCCTGTTTGTTGAAGTGTCATATTTTTTTCGGCAGCTAGAGCGTCATAGAAATCAAATAAAGCGGTAACTTCTTTAATGAGGTCAATATTCTGTAAGTTCTGTAAATTTAAGCCATGTTCTGCTTTTGCCAAGAAAAGCATATCGGACACCATTCGAGCCAAACGTTCAAATTCTTCTAAATTAGAAAATAGTATTTCTTGATAAGTACCAATATCTCGGTTACGGGCGAGACATACTTGAGTTTGGGTCATTAAATTATTAATCGGTGTTCTAATTTCATGTGCTAAATCAGATGAAAAATCGGAAAGTTTTTCTAAAGCTGACTCTAGTCTGTCCAGCATAGCATTGAAGGCGATTGCCAATGATTTTAGTTCGGTTGGTGTATGCTCAACTTCTAAACGTTCTGAAAGATGTTGAGCAGAAATTCCTTCTGCGACCTTAGCCATTTTTTGCACGGGTCTTAAACCTCTCCAGGTTGCAAACCAACCTAAAAACATTAAACAAATCGTACCGGCTAAACCAATATACAAAAGTTGACGCTTAAAATCTTTTAGAAAATGTAGATGTTCTGATGTATCGATCCCCACAATAATGCGTACAGATTGTATTTCAGTATTTTTGTTTATATCCGTGTTGTAGATCATGCCACGATAAGTCTTATCCTGAATTTTCCATTTAATCCAAGAGTTATTTGCAGACTTGGTTAAGTGTTGAGTATTAATTGTTGAAGGTGCTGAACTAAATAAAACTTTACCTGTCGGTCGTTCTATTTGGACCATAAGATCATGGTGTCCAACTAACGCATCTTTCAAATATAGATCAAGTTCTGGAGAATTTTTAGGATGCTGTTGGAGAAGATTCTGAATAAGCTGGATTTTACCTTCTAATTGGGTACGGTCTTGAGTTTCAAAATGAAGCATTACTAATTTATTTATGAATAAACCCATAATAATTAGAATGAAAATAGTAGATAAGGAGAAAATAATACCGATCCGAAAACTGATCGATTTGAATAAGTTATTATTCATCCTCTACCTCTAGTACATACCCCATTCCTCGAATATTCTGAATTAATTTGGGGGTAAAGTTACTATCAACTTTACTTCTTAATCTTTTAATAGCGACTTCAACGACATTCGTATCACTATCAAAATTCATATCCCAAATTTGAGAAGCAATAAGCGCTCTTGGTAAAATTTCACCTCGTCTACGCATGAAAAGTTCCATAAGCGCGAATTCTTTTGCCGTCAGATCAATGCGTTGACCTGCTCGTGTTACCCGACGTTTTCTCAAATCAAGTTCTAAATCAGCAATCTTAATAATATTATTATTATCTTCTCTTTGTTGCCCTCGTCTAAGGAGAGTTTTGATTCGAGCAAGAAGCTCTGCAAAAGCAAAAGGCTTTATTAAATAATCATCAGCGCCTAACTCTAGACCTTTTACTCGATCTTCTATCTGATCTCTGGCTGTTAAAAACAGAATGGGCATTGTTTTGCCACTTTTACGAATATCATTAATAATATTCCAACCATCCAGTCCGGGTAACATCACGTCTAAAATAATTAAGTCATACTCTTCAGAAAGAGCTTGATGTTTACCCGTTAACCCATCTGTAACCCAGTCCGTAATATAGCCAGCTTCGGATAAACCTTGCTTGAGATAATCACCAGTTTTTTGTTCATCTTCAACTAATAGTATTCTCATTTCCGAATCCTAAGTCATTCATTAAAACTATAATAACGTTATAAAACATCTGATCGAGATAGATTACAAAAATGTCATTTTCAAGTCACTTAGATGTTCAGTGCTTCACTTTATTGTAGTAGCAAGAAATTAACTTTTAGAGAAACTTATGAAAACTGTAGTGCGTCGTAGTCTAACAATTTTAATGTGTGCTGGAACTTTAATTGCTGGTACTCAATCTTGGGCAAAAGATGTATCAACCTCAAGTGCCACTAAAACGGTAAAAGCACAGGAACCTTGTACAAAACCTTGTAAAATGGAAAAAGATGACAAGACTCAGCAAGATCATAGTCAACATCAGTCTCCTAACTCATCTGACATGTCAAAAATGGATCATTCTATGATGAATATGGACCATTCTAAAATGGATCATTCAAAGATGAATATGCCTGGTAGCAATAAATAATTTTATAAATAGCGAGAAAGAAGTATTAAAGTTTATACTAAATATTTGCTTTATTACTTCAATCTTGACCTTTCTAAAGGTGAGATAGAATGTCAAAAAAGTTAAGTCATATACTCTTAATTGGGGTTGGTTTATTTTCATCAACTTGGGTAATGGCGGCAGTTAAAGAATATGATTTAACAATCGCTGAACAAACTGTAAATATCACAGGAAAACCAGTTGAGAGAATTACTGTAAATGGTAAATTCGTTGCACCACTTCTTGAATTTGAAGA
>JAEAMF010001518.1_pt1 | contig 16309 bp, 12 predicted proteins | sample 8958721 | NCBI WGS metagenome assembly JAEAMF01 (sample SAMN16933255, study PRJNA681124) | bioreactor sludge metagenome | isolation source: anaerobic bioreactor treating anionic surfactant - SDBS | place: India: Bengaluru | collected 2019-02-28
AGCTCATCAAAATGAAGGAAGAGATTCAGCATAAGCAGGAACGTTTTGACCAGCTGAAACATCAAATCCAGATGCTGATGAAAGATGCCGAACGCGCCACCTTTATAGGTGGCTCGGTGGTCTGGAAAAAGTCAAAAGATGCAGTCAGCCTGAATACCAAGGCATTGCTTCAGCACCAGCCTGACTTAATTGAACAGTATCCACTGTATAAGCCGGGCAGCCGTCGCTTCAACATTTATACCGACTAAGCCTGTTTCCTTCCATTTAATCACCGAAGCGCAAAAACCGCTCCCCGCCCTCCATTCGCCAGGAATAGAGGGCAATACGGTCGCGGCTTTTGTGGCTAGCTATATACATTGTTTATCGAATCAGAAGATCTACATAAAAGTGGCTCATCTGTAAAAAATAAAATAGAGGAATAATTCATGATTAAAGGTTTAGCAATTACCCCTCCAATCCTAGGGCGTATCAGTATTGGGCGTGTTGTGGAAAAGAACGGTAAACGTCTGCCTGAAAAAGATGACCAGTTCACCATTACCAGTCAAATTCAAAGCAAGGAGGGGTGGATCAAACATCCACTCGATGAGCAATTACGTAGTAAAGCACCCAATCAAAAACTCCGTACCATTCCAGTACGGATGATTTTCAATGATCCTGAGCTAAGTCTAAGGGCGGAGTACACCTTATTTGATAGACAAACAGGACGTCCTGTCTGTGTAGGCAATGGAGAAACCTGCCAACGTTTAACCAATCAAGGCGTGGAGCAACATCCCTGTCCATCCCCTGATTTATGTCCATTGGCTCAAGGAGGGAACTGCAAGCCCTATGGTCGTTTGCATGTGAACTTAGATGAATCGGATGAGTTTGGCACCTTCATCTTTAGAACTACAGGCTTTAACAGTATTCGGACTTTGGCTGCGCGCTTAAGTTATTACCATGCGGCCTCAAATGGCTTGTTGTCATGTCTACCCTTGCAATTGATATTGCGGGGCAAGAGTACGACACAAAGTTATCGTCAGCCGGTGTATTACGTGGATCTAACTTTAAGGGAGGGGATTAGCTTGAATGAAGCCATTATGCAAGCGAAGCAAATGGATGAGCAGAGTAAGCAGGCGGGGTTTTATCAGGAGGCTGTGGATTTTACTGCCAGGAAGGGCTTTGGGAATGGAAGGATGGAAGTAGACATGGAGGAAGGTTTGGATGTGGTTGAGGAGTTTTATCAGCCTGTTGAAGGCCAGCAGATTGAGGAAACGCAGCCTGAATTTAATATTCAGCAGGGATTGAAAGGATCAGTGACGGCTTTAAATTAAATCGTACAGGGTAAAACCTTACGAGATTGCCGTATCTCATGAGCGAGTTGCTCGACATCATGAGATAGGAGTAAACATCATGAATGCATTTGTTGGTCAAACTTTCCCGATGAATCAAATCGTTAATATTAAAGAGGTGGTTCAATTTACAAGTATTAGTCGAGCTAAAATCTATGAAATGATCAATGAGAAATCAAAATACTACGATCCTACTTTTCCAAAGCCTGTGCGACTAAGTGAATCTCGTATTGGCTGGTCAGCTTGGGAAATAAATCAATGGATTGAAGATAAGCTGGAAAATCGTGAATAATTGGAGTAACTCAGATGAGTTTGAATGAAGAAGTCATTAAAATCTTTATTGAGGGATGGTTAGTTAAATATCATGGCTTTTCTCTAGTTAATGATCAAGTGGAGAAAAATAGTGATGGATTTAACTTTATATTTCAATTACTTAATTCAAGATTAGAGTTGAAAGATTTACTACAGGAGAAAGTAGTAATTTCAATTGAAATACCTGAGGAGATGGATTCAAAAGATTGTATGTCATTTGCAATGAAATCTTATCTTCAGGTTGCACAAGTTATTGAAAAAGAAAAGCTTTAAGCTTTTCTTTTTTTTGGTTTTTAATAAAAAATAGTCGATTTCTTGAATATATTAGTTAATAGTAGTACCCTCACTGGAGAAAACTCTCCAGTGAATGTTGTTAAATGAACTCTACTAATTTTACTTTGCATTTTTCAGGGCACGAGACTTTTGCCTTGCGCTACGGATGGCTTAATAAAGCCTATACTGCATTGAATTTAAATGACAAAGATGTGGAAAAACAAGTTGTTGAATTGGGTGTTGGTAAGAACATGGTCAATAGTATCAAATACTGGGCTGATGTGTCTGGTTTGGTACCTTTGCAAAATAAAGAGAATAATAAATTAAGTTATGAGACTAAATTAGGTGATATTTTTAAGAGCTATGATCCTTTTTTAGAGATGAATGAATCCACTTGGTTGTTACATTATTTTATTCAAAAAAACTTCAATGACTTAACTTTTTCTCGCTGGTATTTTAATTATTCTAATAAACAAGTTTTTGATAAAGCCGAGTTGATTAGTGATTTAACTAACTGGTTAAAATCTGTTGGACTTAAAGTTCCATCGCTTGCAACTCTACAAAAAGATTTTGATTGCTTTGTATTGTGTTATGCAAAACGGCTTAGTCGTAAACACCTCAATGAAGATGCGTTTATTTCCCCTTTGAATGAGTTAAATCTTATTTATCAGGTTGAGTCACATAAATTTAAAGCTGATTTACTAGAACAAAAAAGTTTGCCCACCCAGGTTTTTCTGTATTGTCTAGTGGATTTTTGGAAAGAGAACTTTATCCAGTCACCAACAATAAGTGTTGATAGTATTGCAACAAATCCTGGAAGTCCCGGCAAACTATATCGTTTAAATAACGCAGCGGTCGATTATTTTTTAAATCAATGTGCACTAGTGGATGATCGCTTTAAATGGACAGATACCTTGGGTATGAGGAGTTTGGCTTGTGATCAAATAAATGAAGTCAATTTAGATGAACTCTTAGCTAATATCTATCGTGGGAAATATAAAAATGATTAAAGTAGAAAATTTGAATCACTATTATCAGATTCATGTGAATCATCTTTTATCTACACGATTAGATACGGATATATCAAAAGAATTTTTTGACAAAGTTGTTTTTCATGGAACAGCCTATAACTCTTTACAGACAATTACAGATTCATTTCAGTCGTCAGGGCAGTCAACCTTTACATTGACGGGAAGTTATGGGACAGGAAAATCAACTTTAGCTGCTATTTTGACAGGTTTGCTACATCAAGATAATCGTATAAGAAGTGCAGCACGAAATCTTGTTAATGATAAAAAGCTTCTGAAAAAATTTGATAAATCTTTTCCTTTTTCTGATGACAAACCTTGGTTGGTAATTAAAGCTGTGGGCGGTGTAACGTCACCTGCTGAGTTATTTTACAAATCTATTTTGAAAGCAGTGCAAGATGCTGAACTGATCGAACTTCTTCAGGATGATTTATTTTTCTTGACTAAAGAAATTCAAAATGAAAAACAGCTGATCGAATGGATAGATGAAGTATTTCGAGCACTTGATGGAAAAATTTCAGGCAGCATTTTTGTTCTAGATGAGATGGGTAAGTTATTAGATCATATTGCTAGAAATAGTGGTGATTTACATCTTTTTCAGGAATTATCAGAAAAAATTAATAGGCTTTCAACAAAAGAATGCCCTTTCATATTTCTAGGAATTCTCCATCAAGCTTTCTCTGACTACGCGAAAGGCCTAAGTCATCAAATCGTGCTAGAGTGGGCAAAAATCCAGGGGCGTTATATTGATATTGCTTATCGAATTTCTTTGGATGAGTCAGTTGCTTTAGTTTCGAAAACAATTAAGAAAACAAAAAATAAGATTCCGGATCCGGTAGCTTGTCTAAATGAGCGACTAATTGATGACGTAATGTTATCGATTAGTTCAAGGTTGACGGAAAGTAGTCCTAAAATTAAACAATATTTTATTGATGCTTTACCATTACATCCATTGACTACTGTTCTATTGGGAGCTATTGCAAAAAGTAGTTTTAGTCAAAACGAACGCAGTATTTTTAGTTTTCTTTTATCTGTTGAACCATTGAGTTTCAGAAAATTCTTAGATGCTGATGTGGAATATTACAAGACTTATACCATTGTTGATTTATGGAACTATTTAAGTCATAACCTTCAGCATCAGATTTTAAGTTCTAAAGAAGGACATTCTTGGAGTGTTGTTGAAGAATCTCTCACTTTACTAAGTAAACAGCTTAATAAGTTGAAAGAGAATAAACATGTTCAGTTAGATGAGCTTTATTTTAATATTGTTAAAGCTATTGCAATAATGAACCTGTTTGGAAAATCCTTAGGGATTTATCCAACAGAAGCATTAATTGCAAATGCATTGCCTACTTCGGCAGCATCGTTGGATTCTCTTCATGAATGTTTAAGTAACCTTAAAGCTTGGGGGATAATAACCTATTGGAATCGAACAGATTCATATGAGGTGGTCGAGACATCTGAGCTTAATATTCAGCAGTTGTTGCAGGAAAAGTTGCAAACGTTAAGTAGTCAGCAGAACTATTTTGAACATATTGACTATAAAGGGAATGCTGTACTTGCTAAAAGACATTATCAGCAAAAGGGAGTGATGCGATGGATGGATCAGCACTTAGTAAACGATATTGCGGGGCTTAAACGTCTATTCAATAGTGATGAATTACAGAATACAAAAGCCTTTGCACATTTCGTTTTAGTCACTGATCATACTCTGAGTCCAAAAAAACTTACCGAAATTTCGGTTGAGTATCCTAGCCTAGTTATTGCTCAATTGAAAAAATTGAATGAAATTCTGAGCTGGTCTAAGGAAGTTTTTGCCTTAAAAGAAATCCATAAAGATCAACCTAAATTAATGATAGATCCTGTTGCTAAAAAGGAATATGAGCAACGCCTAAACTATGCATATCAGCAGATTGATTCTTTATTTCAACAATCTTTTGAAAATGTTGATTGGTATTTTTCTGGAGAAAAAATTTTATCTAAATCATTGTCTATGGTTGCTTCCGAAATTGCGGATAAGACATTTTATGCTTGTCCTGCAGTCTCAAATGAGTTGGTCGTTCGCCATGATGTATCTAGCTCTGCAGCATCAGGTCGTAGAAAGCTATTAGAAAAGATGTTGGAAAGCTCTGATCAGGAAAATTTAGGGATAGATAAATTTCCTCCAGAGAAAGCAATTTATCTGTCTTGTCTGAAACAGTTGGGTTTACATCAATATCAAGCTGAGCAAGGTGTCTGGTCTTTCGTAATTCCTGAAGTCGATACTGATAGTAATGAAGAGCGGAGAAAAAATTTAAAATTAGTTTCTGAAATGTTTGAAAAAGGCTACGAATTATTTAAAGAGAATAAGAGATTAGTCACTTTATCGGAACTATATACAGAATGGTCTAAACCACCATTTGGCATACCTCAAGGTCTGTTGCCGATTTTTGGTTTAGCATTGTTGTTGGCTAAAGAAAGTGCTTTGGCATTTTATGATAAAGATATCACTCAGGAGTTTCGTTTCATTAGTTCAATGGATGAGGAGTTCTTAAATAAGTTAGTTAAACGTCCAAATGAAGTTGCTGTAAAGTTTGTGAAAGAACCGGCAGAAAAGAATCGTTTTATACATTTATTAGCTCAAAGTATTAACAATATATTTTCCAAGAATATAGAAGCTACTCCTTTATTAGTTGCCCGCTTCTTGGTTTCCCATGTGGTTAAGCAATCCAATTGGGTGAAATTTTCCAAAAATGTGGAGTTTTTTGAGGAAAAAGTACAGCAACTTAGAGCATTTATTGTTAAAGCAGATGATCCGTACAAATTATTATTTGAAGATATGTATGATCTTTTACAAGTAAGTACTAAGGATGATCAACAAGTTCTTGCTGATATTTCAGATTTCTTTATTAGTGTTCAGAATGCAAAACCTGATTTATTTAAGAAGTTTGAAAAAAATCTGCATAAAGAGTTAGGTGAGATTACTCCAGAGATTATCGAGCAAGCAAAATCAGTTAGTCAGTCAGCTGCTGATTGGCAAATGAAAAAATTTGCTGAGCACTTGTCTAAAAGCTCTTCTGATTCATCTCAATGGATCAGTAATATGATCACTTTACTTGGTCAAATTCCGGAAAGAGATTGGAGTGATGATAGTTTGAAAAAAGCTTTTGAAGCTTTACCTAACTATATACAGCGATTTAAACAGTTAAGCTTTTTTTTTAAAAATGCACATCCTGAATTGACCTCAAAGCAAGAGCATCAATCATTAGCAATTATCGTAAGTACTGAGAATGGTTTTGAGGAGTATAATAGGGATGTCATTATTGATCGAAAACTTCAAAATTCACTTGATAATTTAAAATTAGCATTAGATAAACAAGTTAATGCTATAGAGTTAAGTGATGATGCTAAGGCAGTAGTCTTGTATCAACTGCTGAAAAAATATTTGTATCCGATTACTGAGGAAAAGAAACATGAAAATTGATAAGCCCATCAAACATGTTTTAGGACTATCAGGAGGGAAGGATAGTGCAGCATTAGCTGTCTATATGCGAGATAACTATCCTGAGCTGAATATTGAGTATTTTTTTACTGATACAGGGAAAGAATTGCCAGAAGTTATGGATTACCTAAATAAGCTTGAAGCTTATCTAGGTAAACCGATTTTACGCTTAGGGGCTGATAAGGATTTTGATTACTGGCTGAAAGAATATAACCACTTTCTTCCATCTGGACACCAGCGTTGGTGTACTGTACAAATGAAACTAGTGCCGTTTGAAAAATGGGTAAAACCATTTTTAGATGAGGGCTACGAAATTATTAGTTATGTGGGGATTCGTGCTGATGAACCTTGGCGTGAAGGTTATGTCCCAACTCAGAAATTTTTGACAACCAAAATGCCATTCGCTGAGGATGGTTTGGTCAAAGAAGATATTATTAATATCTTGGAAGGCACGGGATTAGGTCTACCTAAGTACTACGAATGGCGCTCGCGTAGTGGCTGTACATTTTGTTTTTATCAAAGAAAGATTGAATGGGTTCGTTTGAAAGAGCGTCATCCAGATAAGTTTGAAGAAGCCAAAGCTTATGAAAAGCAGCTAGCTGATGAAAAGTCGACTAATGGGGAAACTTATTATTGGATGGGAAAAAACACACCATTAAGTACGCTTGAAGATCCAGAACGTATTGCGCAAATCAAAGCAGATCATGAGAAGAAACTTGAAAAGTTTAAGAAAAAGCGTCGTAGGAATGCTTTGTACGATGATCAGCTGATTGAGATGATTGATCTCGATGCAGTCTATGATGATATGGAAGGGGCTGGGGCTTGTGTAACTTGTTATAAATAGTAATTTAAAAGTTTTTAGAGTTAGATAACTAACTCTTATGGGTTAGTTATCAGATTTTAGTAATTGATCTAATATTTCATGTGAAGCTTTCGATAGTATCTAGAATATTAAAAAGAGGTTTTCCTTCTTCAGTATCGTTTAGTATTTGCAATACATAAGGTATACCAGCATTAGCTAAAGCAGAAATATGATTAAAAATATCGCGGCTTTCATCAAGTTTTTCAATATCAGGATTATCAGCCAGATAAACCATTTGCATATGGTTTATCTGGTAGTCATTTAGAATACTAGCAGAAGTAATATTACTCATATCGTTATTCGAAATGGAATTGGGTGAAAGGTCCATTTGTACAGCATAAATGAATGCAAAGAACCATAAGTCTACCTGACGATTAAAAGGTACATATTCTCCTTGGGCTTTTGTCTCCGATTGCTTGCAGAATTTTTTTACTTCTTCTGAGTATTTTTTAGGTATAGCAATTTGATAATTACTAAATGGATTGTATATAGACATTTCAAATAGCCTCTCGATAATCTATACGTGCACAAAGCTGACAAGTTTCTCTATGATTGCATTCACATCTAAGAATTCTAATGTCACTTATATTAGGCTTGTTCTCTAACATAAGAGGAAAATGTGCCGGATTAGTTAGTGTAAATATAGTGCCAGCAAAGTCATCAATGAGTCTTTCTACACCATTTATCTCATCATGGGTCAGAAATAAGATAATCTGACTACCTTCTTTGATCATTTGGTTAAGGACTGACTGTTTTACATAACCAGACATCATACCTAGGGGGGTATCAATAACGTTTGGAGCTTCAACTTCTGATACTTTAGTTAGTGCAAGAATAAATGCTAAAGTAATAGCACGTCGAGATGCTCCATTTAAATCCTGATCAGGATCAATTTTAATTCCATTGATACCATATACTAAAATCTCGTAATCAGAACTTAACTCTGCTTTTGTTATAGAAGAAAAGTCATTATCATCTGGTGATGATCCAATCATTTCTAAAAATATTCTATTCATTTCATTACTAACACGTTGAACTTCTTCACGTTGTAACTTTTCTAAAATATTTTTGAAACCAGTTTTTAGAGCTTTAGATAATAAGACTCTATTAGCGTTTTTATCATTTTTACCTAATTTTTTTTGTACTTTTTCTCTATCTTCATTTAATTCTTTAATCTTAATTTCTGAGTATTCTAATTTCGCTTGTTTACCACTAAGGATAGAAGAATAATTTATGAAATCCTCATCATATTTTTTGGCCAAAATTCGATAAGTATCTAATGCATCATCTTTAATACTATTAATAATCTCATTTTTTTCTTTAATTTTTGCTTCGTTATCTGCTACAGATTTTAGACAACAAGAGTACTGATGCATACGTTCATTATATGCATCATTCCAGTTTGAGCTAGCGGTAGTAAGATTAGTACCTACAACTTGGAAGTGCAAACTAGTTGCTAGTTCTGTTTTCCTATCTGCATCCTGACTATCCTGGATAGTCTCTTTAATGTGTTTGATATGCTCAGCCCCTTCAGGTGTATTGGGGTTCAAACTAGAGCCACAAAAGCAGTGATCTTTAGTTAATAATTCCTCTAGTATCGGTGTATTAGCTTTTGGCAATTGTTTTTTATCTTTTAAGCTACGTAAATAATCTTGGGCCTTTAAAAACTTTTCCTTGATTAAAATTAAAGAAGTATTTTCCTCCTGTACAAGGTCGCGAAGCATTTTTAAGGCTGTGGCTTTACTATTTTCTAAATTTTGAGATTGTCTTATTAGAGTTTCTTTTTCAGCAATTAGTTTACTTTTATCTCCTTGCTTAAGAATTTCCTCAATTCTAGATTGTGTTTGTCTTCGATTATCTTCAGCTAAAATTTTAGCCTTTTCAATCCCATGTAATTCTTCAGTTATTTCATCAATTTCTCCTTGATTAAATTCAATTTTATTATTGATAGCATTAAGCTCTGTTGCATAGTCTCTATTGTCTATTTCAGACTCGAATTTACTTTCAACATTATTTAAATGTCTAACAGTAGCTTCAAGACTATCAAGTGCTAATAAAGAGCGTATAGCTTCTTTCACTCTTCTTTGCTTAATATGAGCTTGGGTATGAGATTCAATAAAAGATAGAGCTCTATCACCATCTGTAAAATAAATATCTTTCAATGTGAGGGGAATAAAAGATTTCATCAGATGCTTGGCTTCAGTGTCCAATAAGCGCTCGACCCCTGTACTTTTTATCTCGAAAATAGTTAGATTATCTTTTGAAAAAGCAAGGTTGTTTATATCTAGCTCTCGAATAAGACGATACTGCTTTCTATCACCTGTTATGGTAGGGGTACTTAAAAAATCTATTTCTACTTGGGCAGTAATACCTTTTGGGTTTGCTAAATCATTAGGAAAAATACTAAAATTCTTTAACTTAGCCGGCAAGCCTTCTTCACCCCATAGTCCCCACATTAAAGCATATTCACACGTAGTTTTACCTGATTCGTTTGCCGCTCTAATCACAGTTAGAGGCCGATGTTCATCAGTAGAAAAATTTAACTCTAGGTCTTTGAGCAATCTAAAATTTTTAATTTTAGCTCTAATTAATTTCACTTTATTTCCCCATTACTCTTTATTTAACTATATATTCATTTGCCTTTAGAGCTAATATATCTCTTATTTCATCGATTTTTTGTCTATCACTTCCTCCCTCAAAGCTCGACTCAATAACATAGATATTCCGAGCAAGATCATTAAGCAGCTTCGTATTTTCGGAAGCATGATGCTTGGATGAAAACTCTTCAATAATCATTTGATTGATTTTTTTTGCAGATATAGACATATTTTTTCCTAAGGTAATTAATTATCTAGTGCATTAGCTATTTTCATTAAAGCTGTAATAGAGCCTCTTTCTTCTAGGCTATTAGTTGCATAAGTGATAAAAAAACGAATACGATCGGCTTCAGATCTTAGTAAGCTTTTAAATTCATTATCTACAACTGTAGAATCTAGAGTGGGTAGGACAACAAAATCATGAATTGTAGCCTTATCCTTATCAGGTGCTTTTCTTAGCACTCGTCCTAATCGTTGTACCCATTGCCTCTTTGTAGTATTACTTGCCAAGATATAAGCATTTTTTGTGCTTGGCACATTAAAGCCTTCATCTAAAACTCGTTTTGATGTAAGTACTTGGATTTGTCCCTTATTATAATCTTCAACTATTTTTGATAATAATTTGGGGTTAGAGGTTTCCTCACTAGTTATTTGATGATAATTAACATGAGATTTATTTAAAAATTCATTTACTTGTGATAACTGTTCGGGATTCTTATCACTGCAGAAAATTAGAGTATATGCATTCTCTGTTTTACTCTTTGGTAAAGTTTCGAAAAATAATTTAATTTTATTCTCGGCTGTTTCAATAATTCTTCGTCTTTGAATGCAGAGATTAGACCATAATTTGAATTCTTCACTTTCTTTATTTAGATTAGCAGCATAGGATAATTTTTTAATTTTTTTAGAAATTTCATAAAAATCTTCTTCTTCTTCTGCCGTTAAATAGGCCACATGAACAAAGTAGTTAAATTCAACTAGGCATTTTCCTATCGCTTTATCTAAGGGAAACTCATAAACAACCCCCCCAAAATATTCTAAAAGAAATTTTGTTCCATCTTCATCAAATTGCCTTACAGGAGTAGCTGAAAGTCCAAGTTTGTACTTAAAAAATGTAGGTGGTGAACTTGAAAAACCTAGGCTTCCTAAATTATGGACTTCATCTGCTATTAATAAGGTAGGCAATTTTCTGGAAAATTTTTCTATTTTAGTCATAACTTCTGATTGAAGAGCATCATGAGTCAAAATGATTACTTCGGTCTTTGAAGATCTAAATTTTAAGTTTTTACAAGCTAAATCTATAGCTTCAATTTTTTTGGCCTTGCTTAATCCATTAGTATTAATTGCAGTAACATTAAAAAGAGCGATCTCATTAGTCCATTGATTCATAAGAGCTATGGTTGGAACGGCGACAATTACAAGAAGATTTCCAAGTTGTTTACTGAGTAAGCTTGCAGCAGCTAGTGAAGTAAGAGTTTTTCCTCCTCCTGTAGCAATAGATAGAATTCCTAAACAATCATTTTTAAACCATGCATCTATTGCTTCTCCTTGGTGTGTATAATCGCCTTCCCGATAGTTCAACCACTCAGGTATAGTGAGATCAGGTGAGGTATGTGCTTTAAGAATATTTTCTAAAGCTGTATATGAGTTCTCTTCATCCATTTCAATCGTTCTGTTTATATCATTTAAAGCATTTTCAAGGTTTCTTATAATTTCTTTTTTACAAGAAGAAACTCGTTCATAATCTTTACTAAGAAGTAGTAGAGCATTTATCATTTCGACTGTTAGGGAACCACAAATTACATCCTTATATTTATTTGCCCATAGCATGTTGAAGTCTTTTCGAATATTTTCGCATATTGTTTTTTCAGTAATAGAGTGTGCTGAATTTTCAGCAACTAAATATTCAAAATTTCTATTTAATCCACTGAATGTATGGTTTCCAGAACCGTGAATGATGACTTCTTCTCCAGTTTTTTGTTTGAAAAGCCAGCATTTTACGTGAAAGAGTCCATTTTTAGGTAGAGCAATTTTGATTTCAATTTGGTCATTTTTTAATAAAAAAGCTAAAGCGAGTAAAGTGTTTTTCTTTAAACTTTCTTCATTAAGTTGAAAGTTAGCTATTAAAGAATAAATTGATGTAGGATCTTCATACCACTTTAATAATATATTAAGGTCTTGTTTTGAGAGATTTGGGCTAATTATAAAGCGCATTTTATATTTTAAATCAGATTTCAAAAAAACAAGTAATGATTTAGCAATAACTTGGAAGGAAGAACTATTAAAATAGCCCATCATGCAGTCATAAGAGGTAGCATGTCTTAAGGCTGGACCAAAAAAAAATTCGTCTACATCATCTGTGAAAGTATTACGTAGAGAGTGTTTTATAATGCATGTATTATCTTCTATTTCCATAATTTCCTTTGATTAAAATAATTGTAAAAAATCAAATATAATTTGTGAAATCTGTAATGAGCTGATCAATATCGTTGAGTTTTATATTCTGATTTAAACTTAATCGTATACTTGACAGAGCTTGGTTATAGTCTAGTCCAATCGCCCGTAATACATATGACATTTCGACACTGAGGGAAGAACAGGCTGAACCTTGAGAGCATAAAAATTCTGAATTAATAACGAATTGTGTGGCATCAAAATTTGGTAGCCTAATATTTAAAATATGAGGTATATAATCTGAATTAGGAGAATTAATTACTCCTCTCATTTCTATCACCTTTGTTCTAATTAAGTGATTAATATTTTTTACTTCGTTGATACTATTTTCAATTATTTGATCTTCTACGGCAGCTCCAAATCCTAAAATTAATGGTGTAGCAAGAGTACCACCTCTCAAGCCATATTCTTGGCCTGCACCATGAATGACTGGTTGAATCCTAGTTTCTCGTAAGTCCCGAATGTAAAGTGCTCCAATACCTTTAGGCCCATAAATTTTATGGGCTGAGATAGAAAGCATATCAATATTCAATTCATCAACATCAATAGGGATCTTTTTGTAAGATTGAGCTGCATCGACATGAAATTTAATATTTCTTTCAAAACATGCATCACCAATAAGTTTGATAGGCTGTATTGATCCTAGCTCATTATTAACGTGCATTATGCTAACTAAAACAGTATCTTCTCTCATGGCATCAATTACATCTTGAGCATCAATAAGGCCATTAGTTTTAGGTGATATATAAGTAATTTCATAACCATATTCTTTTTCCAGAAAATGGCAAATTGCTAAGATGCATTTATGTTCAATGGAAGACGTAATGATATGTTTTCCTTTATTTTTATTTGCTAGAACATATCCCTTAATTGCTAAATTATTGGATTCCGACGCTCCACTAGTAAAGAGAATTTCACTTTTATACGCGCCTATGGAATCAGCAATTAGCTCTCTCACCTTTTTAATTTTTTCAGCTGCAATACTGCCAAGCTTATGTGCAGAAGATGGATTTGCATATTCTTCTTCAAAAGCTCTGAACATTACTTCTTTCACAGATGGAAGGAGTGGAGTGGAGGCAGCAAAATCTAAATAAATCATTTTTACAAGTGAAAAGAGAGATGCTTCTAGCATCTCTCTTTTTTGTATTTTAATCAATTATTCTAACCATTTAATTAGCTCATCCCATGCAAGCTCGTAAAGACGTTGAGAGCGTGTAATGATAAAATCTTTTGTCCATGGTTTATTCAAACTGCCTAACGCAATAAGGTTAGGCATATATTTTTGTGCTTGTAATAAGTCATGCGTTAAATCACCAAAACGAATATTATTTATTGATGCAGCTTCGCTTAAGATTCTAGATGCTTCATTTTGATCTTGAGCCCCAACAACCTTATAAAATACGCGTTTTTCTGCCCAGGCTCTATTCCCTAAGGAGGAATTGAGTTCATGAGAAACTAAAATTAAATTCCCTAAGGTATCTTTGAGCTCCCCATTTTCATATATAGCAGGATCCCATGAACCATTGTTAGACTGTGGTGCAATATGCTCTAAAGAAAGATTCCTATCATCTATGTAGCTTTCAACGTTTAAACAAGGATTAGAAGCAGATCTACCTTTTATAAGCAACCCTTCACAAGCTGAATCTGCTACAGCATCGTGATGGGCTGCTAATAATAAAAATTTAGCAACTTTCTTTGCACTACTGTAAATAGGAAGATGACTTGATATAGAAATAAAATTTGCTTTATTGATTAATTTACCTTTTCGATTTTCATCTAGTAATCGTGATTTTAATTCTAATTTGAATAGATCAATGTTAATAATTTGATCTTTCATATACAGTCTAGCTAAGCGAGGTAAACCTGTTGGCATATCTTCTTTATTTAAGAACTCGCGATATTCATTATCTATACCACCAGTGCCTCTACGCGAAGCCCGCCATAATGTACTAAACGCGACCATTGCTTTCAAAGCATCTTCAAAATCAGCAAAGCGTGACTCTTTTTCTTGCTGATTTGGAGCATCGATAACTTGACTGAAAAATAAAGTAAGAATCGGAATCACAATGGTGTGATTAATATCTTTAAAAAACTTTAAACCTAGTTTACTAGTTGTAGATAATTGTAAGTGACCGAAATATTTAGGTAAATCATTGTAATTATCAGATTCCCATATATGTTTTTTGAAATTAGCACAGTAGCTTAACATTTTGATAAATGTTAGTTGATTGTTAGTTTCTTCAAATGAGGCTTTTAATTCACTACGTTGTTCGGCTAACCGACCAGAAATTCGTAAACCTGAATAAGAACTGAAAAAATGAATCAAGAGCTCTTTAGTTGCCTTTTGAAGTTCTGGTCCTACTGAAAAAACACATAGATAATCAGCAATTTCATCCATGAGTGATTTTTCTTTAGATTGCTCGTAGTTAGCTAGACCTACAGCATTAACAACTCGAGGCTTAAAAGTTTCAAATGCTGTTAGTGGTTCACCTGTTGTGTTTAAAGATTCAAAAATAGTAAAAGCATAATCTTCATTTTTCCCTTTCACTACTGTTAGAACTACTCGATGTAGAACATAACGTGCATAAAAAACGAGTAAGCTTAACTTATCAAATATTTCTTTTTCATTTGTAGGTAAATTAGAGATATCAGAAACAGGTGCTACATGATTTAAGAGGCCTTCTTGAAAAGTATCTGAAGCATAAATTTCCTCAATACTTGGTACTTCTTCTATTTCATCTACAATTGTATTGCGATTACTAGACATGCTCTTAAAAATTTTCATTAGTTGGTTGAATCGATCAACTATTGCTTCTTCACCTTCAATGTTACTTTCGCGTTTAGTCGGTTTGTATTCAACTACTTCATAATCAATTTTATCAATTTCAGTAATATAATTAAAAATCAAATTAGCAATCGGTGAATCATATTTTTTAGTATTAGAATTTTTTGACCATTGATCATCAATTGAGCGGATCATTCTTGGGTAAAGGGGGGAACGGCCAAAAGAGTATTTTTCATAAAAGGTATCAGCTAATGCTGAGAGAGCTTCTTTAGTTTGACCATCTAACCATTCGTAAGCAGTCATTTGACTTTCTAATTCCGGTGTAATACTTTCACCTGCAGCAGAGAGTTTTTCATATTCGTTAAAGACTGATTTTGTTTTTTTTATAAACTGCTTATGCATTAAATTTAGAGAATTGTGTAAAGCTATACATACTAGTAAAAGAGTAGTCATACGCTGTTGACCATCAATAACAGTAAGAACCTTACTCGGTACATCTGCTCTAACAATAGGTTGTACAGTTGAATTATTTACATCATGAATCGTAATGACTGTACCTAAAAATGTGAAACTATCATCTGATTTAATTAGCGTTTTTAAACCATGACTAATATCTTCGATAAGTCTACTAACTTTATCTTTATCCCAACTGTATGGACGCTGATAGGATGGAATGTAAAGCCCTAAACCTCTGTCTGCAAGTAATTCCATAGGTGATTTGGAAATAGCTTCAAATATTGTTTTTGGATCAACCGCCATTATGCCCTCTTAAAATTTATAATTAAATTATATAAATAGTACATTTAATTGATTGATTGATAAACCTAATTTATAAAATTTTGGTTGAACTATTTTGTGGTGTCAACATTTGCCAAACATGTATTATTAGTAATTTGAACTCATGCATCTTATTAGTCCTCCAAGTCAGAATTAAAGAGATTACATTGGGGGACAAATCCTGTATTTATTCTAAAAGTAAGAGTGAACCGTACCGGGTTTGTCGGAGACTCAATATTCTGAGAGACTATTCCGATGAAAAAACCAACCTATACCCCCGAAATTAGAGAAAGAGCGGTTCAATTACTAATTGAATCTGAAAAAGATTATCCTTCTACTTGGGCTGCAATCACAGCAATTGCTCCCAAGATAGGTTGTACTCCTGAAACACTGCGTGTTTGGTATTTAAAAC
>JAEAMF010001519.1_pt1 | contig 16299 bp, 15 predicted proteins | sample 8958721 | NCBI WGS metagenome assembly JAEAMF01 (sample SAMN16933255, study PRJNA681124) | bioreactor sludge metagenome | isolation source: anaerobic bioreactor treating anionic surfactant - SDBS | place: India: Bengaluru | collected 2019-02-28
CCCTACCTGATCAGCCGCGGCGGCAACCTGCCGCTGGTGGTGGTGCTGCTCGGCGTGTTCGGCGGCATCCTCGCCTTCGGCTTCATGGGCCTGTTCCTCGGTCCGACCCTGCTGGCGGTGGCCTACAGCCTGATCGGCGACTGGATCGCCAACCAGCCCCACAAGCGCCATGCACCGCGTCCCGGAGACTCCGGCTGAGCCGGCGCCATTCTCCTTCACTCAATGGAAGAGTCGACATGCACAAGACAGGAATCGCCCTGGGTCTGATCCTCGCCGCGGGCGCCGCGGTCACGCTGCCGCCCTGGTATAGCGGCACGCAGCTGGAGGGCACGCTGCAGGCCGCGCTCGAGCGCGGCAACCAGCAGCTGCGCGAGGCGCTGCCCGGGCAGGGCGCCAGCCTCGAACTGGTGGCCCTCGAGCGCGGGATCTTCTCCAGTACCGCTCGCTACCGGATCGCCTTCGGCGAGGCCGAGGGCGCCGATGGCGACCCCGCCGAGCTGCTGTTCAGCGACCGGATCGAGCACGGCCCGCTGCCGCTGTCGCGGCTGGCGTCCTTCGAGCTCGCGCCGGTCCTGGCGGTCAGTCGCTTCAGCCTCGAGCGCAGCGCGGCGGTCACGCCCTGGTTCGCCGGCGCGGGCGGGGCGGTGCCGCTGAGCGGCTACCTGGTGCTGGGCTATGACGACAGCGTGACGGGGCAGGTCAGCCTGCACCCCCTGGAGCTGGCTTCCGACCAGGGCCGGTTGCGCTTCTCCGGCATCGACCTGGCCCTGACGCTGGGCGCGCAGGCGCAAACCGTGCAACTGTCCGGCGGCATGGACAGCCTGACCTTCGATTTCCCCCGCGACGGGGAGGTGGCGCAGGTCCGCCTCTCCGGCCTGAGCCTGAACAGCGAGCACCGCCTCGGCGCTTCCGGCTTCTATGTCGGCGGCAGCCGCCTGGCCCTGGCCCGCGTCGAGCTGCTCGACGCGGACCGCCCGGGGCTGCTGGTGGAGAACTTCGTGCAGACCGACCGGATCGAGGAGCAGGGCAGCCGCCTGAGCGCCGCGCTCGACTACGAGGTCGGCAGCCTCGGCTACGGTGGCAAGCCGCTGGGTTCGGCCAGCCTCGGGCTGACCCTGGGCAATCTCGACGTGGCCGCCCTGCAGCGGCTGGAGAGCTGGTACAAGGAGCTGCTCGCGCGCATGAATGAGCCGCAGGCGCAGCCCGTCGCATTGACCGACAGCGACGAAAGGCGCCTGCGCGATGGTCTGGAGGCGCTGCTCGCCGGCAAGCCGAGCGTGTCGCTCGATCGGCTGGCGCTGAGGACCGCCAGCGGCGAGAGCCGCTTCGACCTGCGGGTCGAGCTGGACAGGCCGCAGTCCTACGAGTTGCCGCCCGCGGAGCTGGCCCGGCAACTGATCGGCAGGCTGGAAGCGCACCTGGTGCTGGGCAAGCCGACGATCCGCGACCTGATGAACTTCCAGGCGTCCCTCGACCCGGACGCCGATCAGGGCGCGGCGGCCCTGCAGGCCGAGGAGGTGGCCGAGCTGGCCGCGATGATCGCCACCAGCATGCAGGTCGGCCGGGTGGAGGGGGAGGACATCGTCAGCCGCCTGAGCTATGCCGGCGGACAGGTCGACTTCAACGGCCAGGCCATGCCAGCCGAGGAGTTCGTCGCCATGGTCGCCGGCATGGCGCCAGGATCGCCCCTGGAGCTGATGCCGGGAGTCGTCGACGGGGAAGGCGAACTGGCCGGTCTGGAGGAAGAAGCGGACGAGGGCTACGACCTGGAGTCCGTGTCGGAAGGCGGTGCGCCCGGCGGCGAGTGAGCGGCCGGGCTGATGGTGGCAGCGGGCGCGGCTGCCTCAGTCGTGGTGCTGCTCGTACTTGTCCAGCGCGTCGCCGGCGATCTGCCGGCCGAGGGCGATCAGCTCCGGCGCCTTGTAGAACTCGAAGAAGCGGCACACCCGCTTGGGCACGTTGACCAGGATGTCCGGCGGATAGCCGGCGATCTTGTACTGGGCCAGCGAGTTCTGCATCACGTCGATGCTCTGGTTGATCATCTCCAGCAGGCTGTCCGGCGCCTCGTTCTCCACCACGTGCAGGTGAGTGGCCTTGGCCGCGGCGACGCCGTGGGTGGAGCCGCCCGCCAACTGCGCCTCGTGCCCCTCGAGCAGCACCGGCAGTTCCGGCCCGCCGCGCCGGCGGAACGGCAGGCGCGCGCCGAGGGCGCCGATCGACGTCATCATCTGGTCGAGACGGTTCTTCATCGCCTGCGGCCGCTCGATCACCGGCAGCTCGTACTGCAGCTGGTTGCTGGCGTTGACGTTGACCGCGACTATCAGGTCGCAGCGACTGGACACCACCGGCACGATCGGGATCGGGTTGAGCAGGCCGCCGTCGACCAGCACCCGCGAGCCCTGCACCACCGGGGTGAACAGGCTGGGAATCGCCGCCGAGGCGCGCATCGCCTGGTGCAGGCAGCCTTCCTGGAACCACACTTCCTGCTGGTTGGTCAGGTCGGTGGCCACCGCGGTGTAGGGGATCGGCAGGTCCTCGATGTTGATCTCGCCGAGAAAGGCGCGGATGCGCCCGAATACCCGCTCGCCGCGGATCGCGCCCATCGAGAAGCTGACGTCGAGCAGGCGCAGCAGGTCCAGGTAGTCGAGGGTTTCCACCCAGCGGCGGTACACCGGCAGCTTGCCGGCGGCGTAGATGCCGCCGATCACCGCCCCCATCGAACTGCCGGCGATGCAGGCGATCTTGTAGCCGCGCGCCTCCAGCTCCTCGATCACCCCGATGTGCGCGTAGCCGCGCGCGCCGCCGGAGCCGAGCACCAGTGCGACAGTCTTGCCCATGATCCTATCCCCCTGTCCTTGCAGGCCGGGCAGCAGCATCTGCCCATACCCATGATTCCAGTATGGCCCCGAACGCCCCCGCAGGTCTTGCCCCGTGGCGTTTGCTAGAATCGCCGCCATCGCGAATTCCCCGGAGTGACTCATGAGCGAACCGATCCGCCTCACCCAGTACAGCCACGGCGCCGGCTGTGGCTGCAAGATTTCCCCCAAGGTGCTGGAAGTGATCCTCGCCGGCAGCGGCGCGCAGAACCTCGACCCGAAACTGTGGGTCGGCAACGCCTCGCGCGACGACGCCGCGGTGTACGCCATCGACGAGGAGCGCGGTGTGGTGTCCACCACCGACTTCTTCATGCCGATCGTCGACGATCCGTTCGACTTCGGTCGCATCGCCGCCACCAACGCGATCAGCGACATCTACGCCATGGGCGGCGACCCGCTGATGGCCATCGCCATCCTCGGCTGGCCGGTCAACGTGCTGGCGCCGGAAGTGGCCCGCGAGGTGATCCGCGGCGGTCGCGCGGTGTGCGACGAGGCGGGCATCCCGCTGGCCGGCGGCCACTCCATCGACGCCCCCGAGCCGATCTTCGGCCTGGCGGTCACCGGCATCGTCGACAAGCGCTTCATGAAGCGCAACGACACCGCCACCGCGGGCTGCCGGCTGTACCTGTCCAAGCCGCTGGGCATCGGCATCCTCACCACCGCCGAGAAGAAGGGCAAGCTGCGCGCCGAGGACGTGGGCCTCGCCCGCGACTGGATGTGCACCCTGAACAGGCCGGGCGCGCGTTTCGGCAAGCTGGAGCAGGTCAGGGCGATGACCGACGTCACCGGCTTCGGCCTGCTCGGCCACCTAGTGGAGATGGCCGACGGCAGCGGCCTGACCGCGCGTATCGACTACGCCGCGGTACCGCGCATCGAAGGCGTCGAGCACTACCTCGATGAGGGCTGCGTGCCCGGCGGCACCCTGCGCAACTTCGACAGCTACGGCGAGCGCATCGCCCCGTTGCCGGAAGCGCAGAAGCTGCTGCTGTGCGACCCGCAGACCAGCGGCGGCCTGCTGATCGCCGTGGCGCCGGAAGGCGAGGCCGAGTTCCTCGCCGTGGCTGCCGAGCTGGGCCTCGCGCTGGCGCCGATCGGCGAGCTGGTCGCCCGACAGAGCCACGCGGTAGAGGTGCTCTGATGCGTCCGAACAGTGCCCATTACCGCGACATCTTCCTCAACGACCTGCCGCTGATGGACGTGCGCGCCCCGGTGGAATACACCAAGGGCGCCTTCCCCCATACGCTCAACCTGCCGCTGATGAACGACGTCGAGCGGCAGAAGGTCGGCACCTGCTACAAGCAGCACGGCCAGGCGGCCGCCATCGAGCTGGGCCACCAGCTGGTGCGCGGCCCGCTCAAGGCCGAGCGCATCGAGGCCTGGGCCGCCTTCGCCCGCGCCAACCCCGACGGCTACCTCTACTGCTTCCGTGGCGGCCTGCGCTCGCAGATCACCCAGCAGTGGCTCAAGGAGGAGGCTGGCATCGACTACCCGCGGGTGATCGGCGGCTACAAGGCGCTGCGCAACTTCCTGATCGACACCACCGAGGCCGCGGTCGCCGAGTGCGACTTCGTCATCGTCGGCGGCATGACCGGCACCGGCAAGACCGAGGTGCTGGCCCAGCTCGGCAACGCCGTCGACCTGGAGCAGCACGCCAACCACCGCGGCTCCAGCTTCGGCAAGCACGCCACGGCGCAGCCGGGGCAGATCGACTTCGAGAACCTGCTGGCCATCGACCTGCTGAAGAAGCGTGCGGCCGGCATGCATTCCTTCGTCCTCGAGGACGAGAGCCGGCTGATCGGCAGCTGCTCGCTGCCGCTGCCGCTGCACCAGGGCATGCAGGAGTATCCGCTGGTGTGGCTGGAGGACAGCCTGGAGGGGCGCGTCGAGCGCATCCTCGGCGACTACGTGATCGACCTGTCCGCCGAGTTCGTCGCCCTGCACGGCGAGGAAGCGGGGCTGGCCGCCTTCGCCGAACGCCTGCAGCAGAGCCTGAAGAACATCGTCAGGCGCCTGGGCGGCGAGCGCTACCAGCGCCTGGCAGCGATCATGGACGCGGCCTTGGAAGAGCAGCAGCGCAGCGGTCGGGTCGACCTGCACCGCGACTGGATCGAGGGGCTGCTCGGCGAGTACTACGACCCGATGTACGCCTACCAGCGCGAGAGCAAGGCGGCGCGCATCGAGTTCAGCGGCGACCAGCAGGCGGTGGTCGAGTACCTGCGCCAGCGCGCCCGGCGCTGAGCTTCTCGCCGCAACAGGAAGGGGGCGCAGCCGGCCGGCTACGCCCCCTTTCGCGTTCCTGGGGATGGCTCAGGCCGGCACACCGAAGATCGCGCTGGAGGCCTCGATCACCGCACCCGGCTGCACGGAGCTGATGGTTCCTGGGGGACATTGCCTGCGCTGATTTCCATGACGCACTCCTGCCGCGAGTCATGTAGGGTCTGCAACATTCGCTATGTCGCTTGTGACATAGCGAATGTCGGTAAGCTGGTGGCAGGCCCCTGGGCAATAGCGTAAGGGCGCGGCTTTTGGCCGTTCAACCATAGGAAATACGGTTTGGCATGCAGGTTGCCTTGTATAGATCCGTGAATATAGATAACCAGGTAGCAACCGCCATGACCACGACCGCCACCCGTTTCCTGGCGCGCATGTCGCTGGATACCGACGTCGGTACCGCGCTGTCCGATACCCGCATCCGCCTGCTCGAGGCCATCGAGCGCGAGGGCTCGATCAACCGCGCGGCCAAGGCCGTGCCGCTGTCCTACAAGGCGGCCTGGGACGCCATCGACACCCTCAACAACCTGGCCCCGGAGCCGGTGGTGGTGCGCGTGGCCGGCGGGCGCCAGGGCGGCGGCACGCGGCTCACCGAGTATGGCCGGCGCATCGTGGCCATGTACCGCGCCCTGGAGATCGAGTACCAGGGCGCCCTCGATCGCCTGTCGGCACGACTCGGCGACGTCGGCGGCGGCGACATCCGGTCCTTCCAGCGCCTGATGCACTCGATGAGCATGAAGACCAGCGCGCGCAACCAGTTCGCCGGCACCGTCAGCGGCCTGCGCGTCGGCGGGGTGGACTACGAGGTGCGCATCCGCCTGGACGCGCAGACCGAGATCGCCGCCATCATCACCCCGGCCAGCGCCGACAACCTCGGCCTGGCCATCGGCAAGGAGGTGTTCGCCCTGGTCAAGTCCTCCTCGGTGATGCTGGCCACCGAGCGCGGCATCCGGCTCACCGCGCGCAACCAACTGTGGGGCGAAGTCGCCGCCGTCCACCAGGGGCCGGTGAACAGCGAGGTGACCCTGGCCCTGCCGTCCGGGCGCAGCGTAACCTGCGTGGTCACCGCCGAGAGCTGCGCGGCGCTGGGCATCGCCCCCGGGGTGGAGGCCTGCGCCTTCTTCCAGTCCTCCAGCGTGATCCTCGCCGCCTGGGACTGATCTTTCGACAAGGAGTCCAACCATGAGCCTTTCGCTGTCCCGCCTGTCCGTTGCCCTGGGTTCCGTCCTGCTGGCCTGCGCCGCCCGGGCCGGTGAGGTGCAGGTCGCCGTCGCCGCCAACTTCACCGCGCCGATCAAGGAGATCGCCAGCGCCTTCGAGAAGGACACCGGCCACAAGCTGGTCGCCTCCTTCGGGCCCACCGGCGGTTTCTACGCGCAGATCCACAACGGCGCGCCCTTCGAGGTACTGCTCTCCGCCGACGACGGCACGCCGCAGAAGCTGGAGGAGGAGGGGGCCGGCGTGCCGGGTTCGCGCTTCACCTACGCCATCGGCAAGCTGGTGCTGTGGTCGGCCAGGCCGGACTACGTGGACGGCCGGGGCGAAGTGCTCAGGCAGGGCGGCTTCAGGCACCTGGCCATCGCCAACCCGAAGACCGCGCCCTACGGCCTGGCCGCCACCCAGGTGCTGGACAAGCTGGGGCTCAGGGCGACGCTGGCGCCTAAGCTGGTGGAAGGTGCCAACATCGCCCAGGCGCACCAGTTCGTCGCCACCGGCAATGCCGAGCTCGGTTTCGTCGCCCTGTCGCAGGTGTACAAGGATGGCCGGATCACCGGCGGCTCGGCCTGGCTGGTGCCGGCGGAGCTGCATGAGCCGATCCGTCAGGATGCGCTGATCCTCGCCAAGGGCAAGGACAACCCGGCAGCCCGGGCGCTGGTCGACTACCTCAAGGGCCCGCAGGCCGCTGCGGTGATCCGCGCCTACGGCTACGACCTCTGACCCGGAGCTGCGGCCATGCCACTGACCGCCCAGGATCTCGCCGCCATCCGTCTGACCCTGGAACTGGCGTCGTTGACCACCGTGCTGCTGCTGCTGATCGGCACGCCGATCGCCTGGTGGCTGGCGCGCACGCGCTCGCCACTGAAGGGGCCGGTGGGGGCGGTGGTGGCCCTGCCGCTGGTGCTGCCGCCCACGGTGCTGGGCTTCTACCTGCTGGTGACCCTGGGACCGCACGGCCCGGTCGGCCAGCTGACCCAGGCGCTGGGCCTCGGCACCCTGCCGTTCACCTTCGCCGGCCTGGTGGTCGGCTCGGTGTTCTATTCCATGCCCTTCGTGGTGCAGCCGCTGCAGAATGCCTTCGAGGCGATCGGCGAGCGTCCGCTGGAGGTAGCGGCGACCCTGCGCGCCGCTCCCTGGGACACCTTCTTCAGCGTGGTGCTGCCGCTGGCCCGGCCCGGCTTCATCACCGCCAGCATCCTCGGCTTCGCCCACACGGTGGGCGAGTTCGGCGTGGTGCTGATGATCGGCGGCAACATTCCCGAGCGCACGCGCACCGTGTCGGTGCAGATCTTCGATCACGTCGAGGCCATGGAGTACGCCCAGGCCCACTGGCTGGCCGGTGGCATGGTGCTGTTCTCCTTCCTCGTGCTGCTCGCGCTCTATTCCAGTCGCCGCGTCAAGGCGGGGCTGGGCTGATCCGGTGGAGGATTCTCGGATGTCCGCAGCTCTGGAACTCGCCGCCGCCAACAGCGCCAACACGGCCAGCGCGCCGGCCGATGGCATCCGTGCCCGTTTCCGCCTGGACTATGCCGGCTTCGTGCTGGATGTCGACCTGCAACTGCCGGGGCGCGGCGTCACCGCGCTGTTCGGCCACTCCGGCTCGGGCAAGACCACCTGCCTGCGCTGCGTCGCCGGCCTGGAGCGGGCGAGCGTGGCGCATCTCGAGGTCAACGGCGAGCTGTGGCAGGACAGCGAGCGCGGCCTGTTCGTGCCCACCCACCGCCGCGCCCTGGGCTACGTGTTCCAGGAGGCCAGCCTGTTCCCGCACCTGTCGGTGCGGCGCAACCTGGAGTACGGGCTGAAGCGCATCGACAAGGCGACGCAGCGGGTCTCCTGGGAGCGGGTCATCGAGCTGCTCGGCATCGGCCACCTGCTCGAGCGCATGCCCGGGCGGCTGTCCGGCGGCGAGCGGCAGCGGGTCGGCATCGCCCGCGCGCTGCTCACCAGTCCGCGCCTGCTGCTGATGGACGAGCCGCTGGCGGCGCTGGACCTCAAGCGCAAGCAGGAGATCCTGCCCTACCTGGAGCGCCTGCACGACGAGCTGGACATCCCGGTGCTCTACGTCAGCCACTCGCCGGACGAGGTGGCCCGCCTCGCCGACCATGTGGTGCTGCTCGACCAGGGCCGGGTGGTCGCCCAGGGGCCGCTGCAGCAGACCCTGGCGCGCCTCGACCTGCCCACCGCCCTCGGCGAGGATGCCGGGGTGGTGATCGAGGCGCGGGTGGCCGACCACGATCCGGCCTACCACCTGACCCGCCTGGTCTTCCCCGGCGGCGCGGTGCTGGTCGCCCGGCGCCCCGAGGCGGTCGGCCACAAGCTGCGCTTTCGCGTGCATGCCCGCGACGTCAGCCTGGCGCTCAGCCGCTGCGAGGACAGCAGCATCACCAACGTGCTGGCCGCCACGGTGTGCGAGCTGGCCGAGGCCGACACCCCGGCCCACGTGCTGGTGCGCCTGGACGCTGCCGGCACGCCGCTGCTGGCGCGCATCACCCGCCGCTCCAGCGACCATCTCGGCCTGGCGCAGGGGTTGCAGCTGTGGGCGCAGATCAAGGCGGTGGCGCTGCTCGGCGAGGGGGGATGAAGGGGGCGTGTCCGCATGCGCGGCATTCATGCCCTAGACTTGGCGTATTTCCCCGTGCTGGAGACGTGCCAATGAAGAGCTGGATAGTGCTGCCGGTACTCGCCCTGACCCTGGTCGGTTGCGCCGGCAAGACGCAGAATCGCGATGGTTGCGCCTACTCGGTGGATGCCGCCTGGAAGGAGCTGGACATCGCCAAGGCCGAAGGCTTCGCCGGCACGGTCAGCTATTCCAAGGCCCTGTCGCTGATCACCGCGGCCAAGACCCAGCAGCAGTTCGAGGCCTACGACAGCTGCGTGAAGAAGGCCGAGCGGGCGCGCTACTACATCCGCGAGTCGCGCGCCGGGCGCTGACCGTTCAGTTGTCGGCGGTCACCTTGCGCCCGGCCATGTGGCGCAGGTAGGCCAGCAACTGGTCGAGCTGCGTCTCGCTCAGCGCCGCCTCGCCGAAGCCGGGCATGCGTGCCTGCGGCCAGTGGCGCAGGGCCTGCGGGTCGCGGATGTAGCGGCGCAGCAGGTCGGCGCGCAGGTATTCGGTGGGGTTGTAGGGCACGTTGAGGTCGGGGCCGAAGGCGGCGTCGCCCTGTTTGTTCAGGCGGTGGCAGGCCAGGCAGTGCTTCTGGAACTGGGCGAAGCCGAGGCTGACCGGATCGTCCGCCGCCAGTGCAGGATCGGGGCGCAGCGCCGGGAAGCGCTCGGCCACGGCGGGGAACACGCGCAGGCGCACCATGCGGAACGGCCACTGCTCGGGGCCGATCTGCTCGGCCTCCGGATTGGTCCACACCAGGTAGAAGGGGCCGGCGCTGCGGCCGGCCTTGCCCAGCGCCGGCCAGGGTGCGGCCGGGTCCTCCACCGCCAGCCAGGCGCGCGCGCCGGGGGCGTCGAGCAGCGCGGCGGCGGGCAGTTCGGCGGCGAAGCCGTCGTCGGCCACCGCCTGCAGATGGTCGCCGGGTCGCACGCCCGGCAGCAGTTCGGCCAGCGGCAGCGCGCGGTAGCGCATGGCGCGCTTGTAGCTGACGTCGGCGGGGATCTCGATCTCGCGGCTGGCCGGATGGGCCAGCAGCTCGGCGCTGGCGTAGCGGCGCGGGCCGTCGGCCAGCTCCACCAGCAGTTCGGCGGCGCCGGCCAGGGGGGCGAGCAGGACCAGCAGCAGCGGCAGGAGGCGCATGGCAGAGCTTCCGACAGGGGGACGATGACGCGCAGCCTAGCAAACTTGGCAGGGCGCGTCCCCGGCGCGTAGCATCGGCTTCTTTTGCGCAAGGACAGGACATGCTGGCCGAGTTGTTCGCCGTGATGGCGCCGGTGCTGATCGTCGCCGGGATCGGATATGGCTGGGTGCGTTCGGGACAGGGCTACCCCACCGACTTCGTCGCCCGCCTGGTACTCAACGTCGGCACGCCCTGCCTGGTGTTGTCGACCCTCAGCCGCACCGAGGTGGACGTCCAGGCCTTCGGCCAGATGGCTTTGGCGTGCGTGGCGGTGTCGCTGGTCATGGGCCTGATCGGCCTGGCTCTCAGCCGCGCCATGGCCCAGGACTGGAAAGTGCTGGTGCCGGCCTACCTGTTCCCCAATACCGGCAACATGGGCCTGCCGATCAGCCTGTACGCCTTCGGCGAGCAGGGCCTGGCGCTGGCAGTGGCCTTCTTCCTGATGCTCTCGGTCGGTCACTTCACCCTCGGCATGATCCTCTCCGGTGCCGAGCGCTCGTGGCGCAGGCTGCTGGTCAACCCGATCATCCTCAGCCTGTGTGCGGCGCTGGCGGTGATGCTGCTGGACCTCGAACTGCCGCGCTGGCTGGCCAACACGGTCAACCTGCTGGGCGGCCTGGCGATCCCGATGATGCTGATCACCCTCGGCGTGTCGCTGGCGAGCATCCGCGTGCAGCACATCGGTCGCGGCATGCTGCTGGGCGCGCTGCGGATTCTCTGCGGGGCGGCGGTGGGCTGGGGGATGGGCGTGGCGCTGGGCCTCTCGCCGCTGGCGCACGGGGTGCTGGTGCTGCAGTCGGCGATGCCGGTGGCAGTGTTCAACTACCTGTTCGCCGTGCGCGCCAACCGCTCGCCGGAGGCGGTGGCGAGCCTGGTGATGTGTTCGACAGTGCTGTCGTTCGTGCTGCTGCCGCTGCTGCTGGCCTGGTGGATGCCGATCGCGCGCTGAAGCGACGCTCGGCGCCGTTTCAGCCGATCATTCGACTCAGGTTGGGCAGCACCAGCAGGAGGGTGATGGCGAACACGGCCAGGGCAGCCTGACGCCATTTGGTATTGAACTTGATCATTTCGGGGCCTGTTGTTTTTGTTGGCCTGTCGTTATCCACGCGGTCTGGCGTTGCCGCTCGAGTCCTGGTGCACCGCGCAAAGTTTGTCAGTGCCACTCTAGATGCAGAATGCACGCCAGATTAGATGTTTTCGATGCAAAAAGTTTCCCGAGCTGCCAGCTGGGTTATCGGCTGGTCCGCAGATGCCTGCCGAGGCCTGATGCAGAGCCGTTGCGCTGCCGCAGCGGGGTGAGCCGCGGCGCTTTGACCGTTGGTCGGGATTTTGGCGGTGCGGCACGCTTGTCCGTTTTCCGCCGCGCGATGTGCGGGCGAATGTTACCACAGGTAGCGGTGACGACGGCGTGACGGCGGCGCCCCCAGTCCGTGCGGAGGCGCGGCCAACCGCCGCACTTGCGGGGCGGCCGCGGATCAATCCGCGCCTGCAGGAGCTCGCGCGTGCTGCCGGCGCGGTGCGCCAGGCTCAGCGCATGCCGACCGCCGCGAGCAGATCGCTCGGCTGGGCCTGCTCGGCATTCTGACTGGCTGCTGCCACCTCGCCGATCACCAGGATCGCCGGGCTCTGCAGGCGGAAGGCCGCGGCGTCCTCCTGCATGGCGCCGAGGCTGCTGCGGCATTCGCGCTGCTGCGGCAGCGAGGCGTTCTCGATCATCGCCACCGGCATGTCGGCGGGCATGCCGCCGGCCAGCAGGCCGTCGCGGATGTCGGCCAGCTTGGCCACGCCCATGTAGACCACCAGCGTGGTGCCGCCCTGGGCCAGCGCCGGCCAGTTCAGGCGGCTGTCGTCCTGGGTATGGGCGGTGACCAGGGTCACGCCGCGGGCGACGCCGCGCAGGGTCAGCGGGATGCCGCAGTTGGTGGCGCCGGCGAGTCCTGCGGTGATGCCGTTGACGATCTCGCTGGCGACGCCGCGCTCGGCCAGCCAGTCGGCCTCCTCGCTGCCGCGGCCGAAGATGCACGGGTCGCCGCCTTTCAGGCGCGCCACGCACTTGCCCTGGCGGGCGTAGCGCAGCATCAGGCGGTGGATGAACGCCTGGGGGGTGGATCGGCAGCCGCCGCGCTTGCCGACGCCGATGACCCGCGCCTTGGGGCAGTGCTCGAGCACCGCCGGGTTGACCAGGTCGTCGATCAGCACCACCTCGGCCTCGCCGAGGGCGCGCACGGCCTTGAGGGTCAGCAGTTCCGGATCGCCCGGGCCAGCACCGATCAGCCAGACTTTTGCGCTCATGTTCACCACCTCTCTCGTGTCGCTTGCCTGCGTTGCCACGCCGGCGGGGCATTCTGTCGTGGGGGACGCGGAGCGTCCCGGCGCAGGCTCCCACGCGGGAGCGTGGGAGCCATCATCACTGCTTCAGGCCGGGGCCTTGGCCAGCAGGCGCTTGATCTCCGGTACGCAGGAGCCGCAGCTGGTGCCGCACCTGAGTTCCTGCTTGAGGCCGTCGAGGTCGAGGCCGCGGGCGATGCCGCCCTGGATCGCCGCTTCGCTGACGCTCATGCAGCTGCACAGCGTCTTGCCCTTGCACGCCCCGGCGTTGCCCGGCGGGGTGCTCAGCGGGGCGAGCAGCCAGCGGCGCAGCTCGGCGTCGGCCTGGCCGTCTTCCCACAGCGCTTTCAGCCAGTCGCGCGCGGCGGTCTCGCCGGCCAGGCGGATGGCGGTGATGCGCCCGTCCTCGATGCGCACGCGCTTGCCGACGGTGCGCCGCGGGTCGTCGTAGGCCAGCACCGGGCCTTCGGCGAGGCCGAGCAGGGTGTCGATCTGCGCCAGCAGGGCGGCCTCCGGGGCTACGGCGCTGGCGGCCTTGATCAGCAGCGCCGGGCGCTCGCGGCCGGCGAGGGTCAGGCTGGCGTAGGCGAAGTCGTCCAGCAGCGGGCGCAGCGCGGTGAAGCGCTGCTGCACGTCGCCCTCGACCAGAGCGAACAACTGCCAGGGCAGCTCGACCTTGTCCACCTCGACGCCGGCGTGCTTGAGCTCGGGCTGCTTGGACAGCGGATCGAAGCTCGGCAGGGTCAGCACGTTGGTGCCCAGGCCCTTGAGGAAGCGGTCGCCCCAGTGCATCGGCAGGAACGCCTGGCCGGGGCGCACGCCCTCGTCGGCCTGCACCGGCACGATCAGCGCGCCGCGGCGGCTGCGCAGCCTGACCAGGTCGCCGCTGGCCAGGCGCCGGCGGCGCAGCTCGTCCGGGTGCAGGCTGAGCGCGGGCTCCTCGACATGGCCGAACAGCCGGGCGACGGTGCCGGTGCGGCTCATGCCGTGCCACTGGTCGCGCAGGCGGCCGGTGTTGAGGGTCAGCGGATAGCGCGCCTCGCGCTTCTCCTGCGGCGCGCGGTACGGCTCGGCGACGAAGTTGGCGCGACCGCTGGCGGTGGGGAACACGCCGTCGGCGTACAGGCGCGGGGTGCCGGCGATGGCGCCGGCCGGAAACGGCCATTGCTGCGGGCCGAGGTCGTCGAGCAGCGCATGGCTGAGGCCGGACAGGTCGAGGTCGCGGCCGGCGGTGAGCTGCTTGTACTCCTCGAACAACGCGGCCGGGCTGGCGAAGTCGAACAGGCTCGGCTGGCCGGGGCGCAGCTGGCGCTCCAGGCGGCGGGCGAAGTCGCAGGTGATCGCCCAGTCGGCGCGCGCCTCGCCCGGTGCCGGCACCGCGCGGCGCACGTGGCTGACGCGACGCTCGGAGTTGGTCACCGAGCCTTCCTTCTCGCCCCAGCCGGCGGCGGGCAGCAGCAGGTCGGCGTAGCGGCAGGTCTCGGTGGTGGCGTAGGCCTCCTGCACCACCACGAACGGGCAGTTGGACAGCGCCTCGTGGATCTTCTGCTGGTCGGGCATCGACTGCGCCGGGTTGGTGCAGGCGATCCACAGCGCCTTGACCTTGCCGACACGTACCGCCTCGAACAGCTCGACGGCGCTCAGGCCGGGCGCCTCCGGCAGGGCGTCGACGCCCCAGTAGCCGGCGACCTCGGCGCGGTGTCCGGCGTTGCCGGCCTCGCGGTGACCGGGCAGCAGGTTGGCCAGGCTGCCGGTCTCGCGCCCGCCCATGGCGTTGGGCTGGCCGGTCAGCGAGAAGGGGCCGGCGCCCGGCTTGCCGATCTGCCCGGTGGCCAGGTGCAGGTTGATCAGCGCGCTGTTCTTGGCGCTGCCGCTGCTCGACTGGTTGAGGCCCATGCACCACAGCGAGAGGAACGAGGGCGCCTGGCCGATCAGTTCGGCGCACATTTGCAGGTTTTCCACGGAGATGCCGCAGATGTCGGCCACCGCCGCCGGGCTGTAGTCGCGCACCAGCTTCTTCAGCGCGTCGAAGCCCTCGGTGTGCGCGTCGATGAAGGCGCGGTCGATCCAGCCTTCCCACAGCAGGATGTGCAGGATGCCGTGGCACAGCGCCACGTCGGTGCCCGGCAGGATCGCCAGGTGCAGGTCGGCCAGCTCGCAGGTGTCGGTGCGCCGCGGATCGACGACGATGATCTTCATCTCCGGGCGGGCGACCTTGGCCGCTTCCAGGCGGCGGAACAGCACCGGGTGGGCGTAGGCCATGTTACTGCCGGCGATCAGCAGGCAGTCGCTCTGCTCGATGTCCTCGTAGGAGCAGGGCGGGGCGTCGGCGCCGAGGCTGCGCTTGTAGCCGACCACCGCCGAGGACATGCACAGCCGCGAGTTGCTGTCGATGTTGTTGGTGCCCACCAGGGCTCGCGCCAGCTTGTTGAAGGCGTAGTAGTCCTCGGTCAGCAGCTGGCCGGAGATGTAGAAGGCCACGCTGTCCGGGCCGTGCGCGCGGATGGTCTCGGCGAACACGTGGGCGGCGTGGTCGAGGGCGCTGTCCCAGTCGGTGCGGGCGCGGGCGAGATCCTTGCCCAGGCGCAGCTCGGGGTACAGGGCGCGGGCGGCCAGGTCGCCGGTCAGGTGCAGGGTCGAGCCCTTGCTGCACAGGCGGCCGTAGTTGGCCGGGTGCGCCGGGTCGCCGGCCACGCCGTGGATCGTCTCGCCGTCGTGCTCGATCAGCACGCCGCAGCCGACGCCGCAGTAGCAGCAGGTGGAGGCGGTGGTCCGGGTCGGCCGGGTCATGGCTGTCGCTCCGTGTCGTTCTGGGTCGTAGGGTGGACAACGCTTCGCTTGTCCACCGATTCGGCGATGTTGCGGGTCAGGCGCAGTCCTGCAGGGCCTTCAGGGCCAGCAGCACGCGGCCGCCCTCGACCTTGACCGGGTACTTGTGGCTGCAGCCGACGTCCGGCTCCAGCGCCTCGCCGCTTTCCAGGTCGATCTGCCAGTTGTGCAGCGGGCAGGCGACGCGCTTGCCGTAGATCAGCCCCTGGGAGAGCGGGCCGCCCTTGTGCGGGCAGCGGTCGTCAATGGCGAACACTTCATCTGCGGAAGTCCTGAACAGCGCGATGTCGCCCTTGGGTCCGGCGACGATGCGCGCGCCGAGCACGTTGATCTCTTCCAGGGCACAGATATCCAGCCAGTTCATGTCGTTTCTCCTCAATCTCGTTCGGTCGCTCGCGGTGTGGGTGGCAGGTGCCGGTCCTGCCGGTGGGCGTTTTCCTGGACGCCGACCGGCGGGACCGGCCCCTGGCAGGGCTGGGTCAGGCGGGTTCCACCACCTTGACCGGGATGCGCTCGAACTCTTTCTTCAGCGTCGGGGTCTCGATCTGCTGCTTCCACGGGTCCTGCTCGAAGGTCAGGGCGAACAGCAGGCGCTGGTGCAGTTCCTTGCGGCGCGCCTCGTCGCCGAGGACGATCTTCTTGATGTGCTCCAGGCCGACGCGGTGCATGTAGTGCACGGTGCGCTCCAGGTAGAAGGCCTCCTCGCGGTACAGCTGGAGGAAGGCCAGGCTGTATTCCATGACCTCCTCGGCGCTCCTGACCTTGACGAAGAACTCGCCAGCCTCGGTCTTGATGCCGCCGTTGCCGCCGACGTACAGCTCCCAGCCCGAATCCACGCCGATGATGCCGACGTCCTTGATGCCCGATTCGGCGCAGTTGCGCGGGCAGCCGGAGACCGCCAGCTTGACCTTGTGCGGCGACCACATGCCGAACAGCGCGTGCTCCAGGTCGATGCCCATCTGCGTCGAGTTCTGCGTGCCGAAGCGGCAGAA
>JAEAMF010001520.1_pt1 | contig 16277 bp, 12 predicted proteins | sample 8958721 | NCBI WGS metagenome assembly JAEAMF01 (sample SAMN16933255, study PRJNA681124) | bioreactor sludge metagenome | isolation source: anaerobic bioreactor treating anionic surfactant - SDBS | place: India: Bengaluru | collected 2019-02-28
AGAGCATGCTCTTCAATTTAACGCAAAGCTCGGAAATTGTGTAGATACCTATGGCTAGGAATAGAGGGTAAACGGTCGCGGCTTTTGTAGCGAGCTATATAGATATTTCTTGAATCAGGTGATCTACATAAAGCTGGATGATCTGTACAAAATCAAATTGAGGAAAATAAAATGATTAAAGGTTTAGCGATTACACCACCTGCCCTGGGACGTATCAGTATCGGTCGGGTAGTAGAAAAGAATGGCAAACGCCTACCTGAAAAAGATGATCAGTTCACCATTACTTCCCAGATCCAAAGCAAAGAAGGATGGGTGAAACATCCACTGGATGAACAGCTTCGAGCCAGTACGCCGAATCAAAAGCTACGCACAATCCCCGTCAGAATGATCTTTAATGATCCAGATTTAAACCTACGTGCAGAATATAGCTTGTTTGATCGACAGACTGGCCGTCCAGTATGTGTCGGCAACGGTGAAACATGCCAGCGTTTAACCAATCAAGGGGTCGAGCAACATCAATGTCCTTCGCCTGATCTTTGTCCATTGGCCCAAGGCGGCAACTGCAAACCTTATGGACGTTTACATGTGAACCTGGATGACTCGGATGAGTTTGGTACCTTTATCTTTAGAACCACAGGCTTTAACAGTATTCGGACTTTGGCTGCACGACTGAGTTATTACCATGCAGCTTCAGGAGGCTTACTATCGTGCCTACCATTGCAACTGACTTTAAGAGGGAAAAGCACCACACAAAGCTATCGTCAGCCGGTGTATTACGTGGATCTGACTTTACGGGAGGGCATTAGTCTAAATGATGCCATTACTCAAGCCAAACAAATTGATGAACAGAGCAAGCAGACAGGGTTTTATCAAGAGGCGGTAGACCATATCGCCAGACGAGGTTTTGCCAATGCACGGTTTGAGACAGATATGGAGGAAGGTTTAGACGTACTGGAGGAATACTACCCTGAACAAGAACAGAACCGGACTGTGGAGCAACAGACTTCACCTGACGGATTTGTACAGGATATTCAGCAGGGGCTGCAGCAGAGTGTAAGAGCTGTGAATTAAGCTAGAGGAGAGAAGATATCTAACGTTAAATTTTACAGACCAGCTCTATTATTTGAGCGAATAGCCGCTCGCATCAATGATTAGGAGCTAGCCTCATGAATGCGTTTATCGGTCAAACATTTCAAATGAATCAACTCATCAGCATTAAGCAGGTCATAGAATTTGTCGGTGTGGGACGTTCTACCATCTACGAGATGATGGATGAGGACTCACCTTACTATGATCCAACCTTTCCAAAGAAAGTTAAAATTACTCAAAATCGTATCGGCTGGTCAGCTTATGAGATCCATCAATGGATTGAACGTAAGTTGGCGAGTCGAGAATAAGGGATGCTCTTAGCTCCCTTATTTTTTTGTTTTCTTGTAGACTGAAAATGTCTTTTAGCCTAAGTGTCCGTAATGAAAACAATAGACTACTATAATAAGCATGCAGAAGAATTTATAGCTTTAACGTTTGACGTGGATATGGAAAGCCTATATCAGCCATTTTTAGCTGAGTTGCCTGAAGGTGCTCGGATTCTTGACGTTGGCTGTGGTTCAGGACGAGATACTCTGGCTTTTAAAGATAAAGGCTATCAAGTTGAAGCAATAGATTATTCTGCCGAGCTGGTTAAAAAGGCCAAGGAGCTGACCGGCATTGAAGTACGTCAACAAAGTTTTTATGAATTAAATGAGAGTGAGAAGTACGATGGTATTTGGGCTTGTGCTTCTCTTTTACACTGTGACAGAGATTTTTTGCCTGAAGTGATGGGGCACATATTCAAAGCACTAAAGCCAAATGGTGTGCTTTATATGTCTTTCAAATATGGGGATAGTGATCGAGAAAAGGATGGTCGGCAATTTACAGATTTGAATGAAGAACAAGCGAAGGCTTTACTTGAGCAGTTTGATAATGTTCAACAGATCCAGCAATGGATTACAGTAGATAAGCGACCTGATCGACAGGAAAAGTGGTTGAACTTACTTTTAAGAAAGTTGAGCTAGAAAGATATGTCAAAAACTTCTTTGGGAATCCAAGAGGTACTCTTGATACCTTTTGCGAAATCAAAGCGCTTTGTCAAAAAATCTAAACGTTGATCAGATTTTTTTCCAGTTCTTAAGATGATGTTTTCTTTAAGAGGGTGATTACTTTCAATAAGGTATTCATTTCTTTGATGCAATCTAAGAAGAAATTGGAGATGAGGGATATTACCTGCTTTTCCACCATGATCCCATCGATTACATTCTTTACATGCTAGGACCAGATTCCAAACTTCATTGAGTTGTAAGTCATATGTTGAACCATACTGAATGGACATTGGGATAACATGGTCTACATCGCAAGTATTGTTTTGGCCTGATTGAATTGATATCGATTTGAGACAGTAAAAGCATTTACCTTTTTGATAACCATTTAGTGGTTTTCTGACACCTGTGAGGTTGGTGCGTAAATGTGAATGCAGGAAAGAATTATTAGAAACGGGTTTTAGATAGTAAAGATCTTCGGTAGCTGTATCGTACTGAACATGGATTAGCGACTCTTCACTCCAAGCTGACTCTACTAAATTCCAGCGACCTTCAATTTCATTATGAAAGTTTTCTGAATCTTCTGTTGCTAAAAGGTGAAATAGATTATCGGTAAGCGTGATGCCTTGTTTTTTATCCTGAATTGTTTTTTCAAAAAATTTAGAAGCTTGTTGTTTTTTAGGTAAATTGTGGAAAGCATCAAGTACACATTTAAAGCCCTCAGTTCTTGTAACGTTGAGCATCAATTCTTCTGAAATTTGCTCTTGGGTGTAGAGGTACAGTGCATTTAAAAGTTTCGCAGTCCCTTTTCCTTGAATTTGACGTTTTCCAGTTTGAATATGTTCAATGAGATGTTTGGCGAAAATAGAGGATAGGTCATCTAAGCTCACAAAAGTTTGATTATTTAATTCAAGCAATGATTTTGCTAGAGCAAACTTATATGTTGCAGTATTGGCACCGATCAAAAAAATAGATCTGAAGTTATTCGTTAGGCTGGTATCGGATGTATAAGTTTTCATTATGAATTAAATTTAATGTTATATGACTAGTCAAGTCCAGTAATACTTAAGTGTTAAAGAGGTAATTATTGAACCGTATAAATATATAATCACTTAAATTTTATAAAATTAGTAGCAAAAAATGTCTTTCGAAGAAATTCACCAGAAATTAGATAAATCTGCTTTAACATATTGGTTTGTAGGGGCAACGTTTGGACGTAATGCAGATCAGTTTGATCGCTTTATTGAACAGGGAATTTGGGAAAATGGCTATGAAAATGAGTTAACAGATAAAGTTAATTTGATGAAGGTTGGTGATAAAATTGCCATCAAATCATCATATGTTCGCAAAAAAGATTTGCCATTCGATAGTAAAGGTAATTTCGTTTCTGTTATGGCCATAAAAGCCATAGGAACCGTAACAGCAAATCGAAATGATGGTCACTTTGTTGATGTCGACTGGTCTGTACTGAAAGAGCCAAAAGAATGGTATTTCTATACAAGTAGGACTACATTATGGCAAGTCAAATATGAGTCTAATTACGCTAGACAGCTAATAGATTTTACTTTTGATAACCAAAAGCAAAATTTTGATTTCTTTCGAAATGAACCTTATTGGAAGAGTCGTTTTGGAGATACTCTTAAAAAAGAAATTACTTGGGCACCATTCTTGGTTGATTTATCAAATCAGTTGTTAGAATTTAAGCATGATAGAAAAATTCTAGTTGAAAAAGTTAAGACCATTGCAGCAAAAAATAATTTATCCTATTTATTGAACAAAGAGCTTAATGATATTTGTCCATTTACTGTCATTGGCATGATGAATAGACAAATGAAGGATTCAAATAGGCAAGCAATTGCTGCAGATTTGGCTCAGGCCTTATCTGTAGAATCAACACTACCTAGTGATTTTGATGGTATTCCACTCTTAAATAACATGAAGTCTTGGTTCTTCTCTTTTGAAGAATTTCAGCAACCAAATGACATACAAAATTTATGGGATTTCTTTGAATCGTCAATTGCGTTTGCTGATGGTGAAGACACAGTTCAAGCAAACCAAGTTTTTATAGATTCTTATAACAACCTTCTAAAACAAAAAGGAATTGGATGGAACATTACGATGGCGTTGTTTTGGATACGCCCATGGGATTATCTAAGTTTAGACGGTAGTTCGCGTAAGTTCATTGAAGAAGAATTAAAGCTCCAAATTCCATACAGTGGTTTTAAGAAAACGATAGATGGCAAAAATTATTTAGAATTGATCGCTAAACTTAAAACAATCTTTGAAAAGGATAATTCTTCGGTCAAAAGTTTTCCCGAACTCAGCATTAAAGCATATGACCCTAATTTCCTAGATGAAGAAGAGAATATGACAGAGTCTCCAATCATTGATGAACCAAAGATATCACTCAAAGATATTCTTGATAATCGATGTTTTATGTCTGAAGAAAAGCTTGAACAAATTGTTCGTAGAATTGAATCAAAAAAGAATGTTATTTTTCAGGGTGCAACAGGCACTGGAAAGACTTGGCTAGCACAGCAATTATCAGAGTATCTTGTTGGGCAGTACAAAGAAAACTTCATTCATATCCAGTTCCACCCGACAACGTCATATGAGGATTTCATTAGGGGATGGAGACCTAACTCTAAAGGAGAACTAAACCTTGTTGATGGTCCCTTCCTAGAATTGATCCATCGTGCACGCCATAACCCTGCGCAAAAATTTGTTATTTTGATTGAGGAAATTAACAGGGGTAATCCTTCTCAAATTTTTGGTGAAATGCTAACGCTCATTGAAAACTCAAAAAGGGCTCATCAGCATTCACTAGAGTTGATTTATAAGAAAGATAAAAATGAAAAAATTTATGTGCCAGAAAATGTTTATGTATTGGGAACGATGAATATCGCAGATCGTTCATTGGCTAAGCTGGATTTAGCTTTTCGTAGACGTTTTGCCTTTGAAGAATTAGAACCAACTTTTAATGAAGTCTGGATGAAAGTTGTTAAAGAAAATGTTGAACAAGTAACTGAAGGACAACTCCAAAAACTGCGCCTTAATATTGAGCAGTTAAATGGAGTAATTCAGGAAGATCCTCGTTTAGGTAAACCATTCTGCGTTGGCCATAGTTTCTTTACACCAGCTCAAGTATTTGATGATCTACAAGAATGGCTTGAAGATGTTGTTGAATCAGAAATTAAGCCATTGTTATTAGATTATTGGCCTGACAATACACCTCAAGTTTCAAATTTATGTAATGCATTAAAGGACATCTAAGTAACATGTTAGATATCCATTACCATTACATCACCAAATATGGAATCCCCATAAAAAATGTTTGGTTGTTAATTCTTTATGCTTCAGAAGTCTATAAGACTTCCGAAGAAAGATTTTTTAATGTTGAAGAGAACCCTGACGACTTATACACCATTATCTTAGAGTTATTATGCGATCAATTTCAAAAGAATATAGTTAAGGGACTGTCGAGTAATTATGTCACTAGGAGTGAAAATTTAACTCGTGTACGAGGCAGTATTAACTTTTTAACAACTGAAAGTAAGATGTTGATGCAGAGAGGGAAAGTTAATTGTTCTTATGACGAACTCACTCTAGATATCCCAAGATATCAGTATGTACTCAGGACTTTGAAAAATGCACTTTTTTTAAAGGGCATAGATGGATTGAAAGGAAGGATTGTTCAGAATATTAATATTCTTGAAGGGCTGGGAGTTACTTGTCCATTCATTCAAAACTATGATCTAAAATCAGATCGGTTTGGTCATTTTGATTATTCTGAACAAGCACTTCTTCAAACGTGTCAGCTGTTAAATGAATTGAAAATACCAACAATGCAAAAAGGAAATCATTTACTTCCAAATTTAGAAGAAATGAGTGAGGAATGGTTAAGAAAATTGTTTGAAAAAGCTATTTACGGATTTTACGCTAAGAATTTACAAACTAATGTCTGGGAAGTCAGCCATAACAAAAAATTGGAGTGGAAAGTGGATACGGATTCATTGACTACAGATATGTTGCCTCAGATGGAGGCTGATATTATTTTAAAGAATAAACAAACGGAACAGGCGATAGTTATTGATACTAAATTCAATAAAATTTTAGTACGTAATCGTTTCGGTAAGGAAAAATATAGGAATGGCTATATCTATCAAATATATGCGTATCTAAGGTCACAAGAAGAAAATGGATGTCCAGTATTTCAAAGAGGGATATTACTTCATCCGAGTGTTGGAGAGGAAATCTCTGATAAAGTAAAAGTTCAGGGTTATTGGTTGGAATTTCAAACTATTGATTTAACAGCAACAGCTAAAGAGATTAAAGCTAGGCTAATAGAATTAGCCTAGCTTTTGATTTTCTTAATCTTTTAAACTTATAGCAACCGATTTAAAAGACTCTAAAGCAGCTTCTAAATGCTCGATGATTTCTTGTTGCAGTACATCTGGAGCAGGTAAGTCATCTAGGTTGTCTAAGCTATTATCCTTCAGCCAGAAGATATCTAGGTTGGTTTTATCACGGCCAGTAATTTCCTCATAGCTAAAATACTTGAAGCGTTCCGTTTCTTGGCGTTCGAAACGATTTTCAGGATTATAGCATTTGATGAAGTCATCTAAATCAGCTTTACGAAGTTGACGAGTTTTAAGCGTAAAGCGCTTATTGGTTCTAAGGTCATAGAACCAAATACCTTTAGTCTGAACTTGTTCTGATTTAGGCTTGTTATCAAAGAAAATCACATTTGCTTTCACGCCATTTGCATAGAAAATGCCGGTAGGTAAACGTAAAATCGTGTGAACATCACATCCAGTTAATAACTTCTTACGTACACGTTCACCTACACCACCTTCAAACAGTACGTTGTCAGGTAAAACGACAGCAGCTTTACCGTCTGCTTTTAGCATACTGACAATATGCTGTAAGAAGTTTAATTGTTTATTTGATGTGGTTACCCAAAAGTCAGGGCGCTCGTAAGTAAGAGACTCTTTATCTTCTTCACCTTCTTCATTGGTTAAAGTCATACTACTTTTTTTACCAAAAGGAGGGTTGGCTAAAACATAATCTACTTTTACAGCAGGTTCACTAATTAAAGCATCAGCACGAGCAATATGTGGTTCATCTGTAAGATGACCAACGTTATGTAGATACAAGTTCATCAAACATAAACGGCGTGTACTTGCGACGATCTCATTACCAAAGAAGGTTTTTTCTTTTAAGAATTCAGCCTGTTTGTTATCTAGCTTTTGAGACAGTAGATATTTATGTGCTCCAAGGAAAAAACCACCTGTACCACATGCAGGATCTGCAATTGTTTTCATTGGTTTTGGGCGTACACATTCAACAATTGCATCGATGACAGGGCGAGGGGTGAAGTACTGACCAGCACCACTTTTGGTATCTTCTGCATTTTTTTGCAAAAGGCCTTCGTACATGTCGCCCTTTACATCAGCACCAATACCACTCCAAGTATCTTCATTGATGAGTGATACTAAACGATGCAGTTTTGCAGGATCTTGAATTTTATTTTGTGCTTTAAAAAAAATAGCACCTAACATACCTGACATCGTGCCAAGTTTATTGAGTATTTTAAGGTAATGCGTTTCTAACTCGGCACCTTTAAGGCTAATCAGGCTTTCCCAGTCGTAACCAGCTGGAATACCCACATCAACTGACTCAAATGGATTTAGTGTTTTTTGTTCATGCGCCATTTTTAAGAAAAGTAAGAATGTCAGTTGTTCTAGGTAATCACCATAGCCCACACCATCATCACGTAAGGTATGGCAGAAATTCCAAATTTTGGAAATTAAGGTAGTCGCATTCATTACAATGTAATCAGTTCTAAAAATCTCGGTCAAGAATACATCAATACTAGTGTAAGACCTATAAGCCCATTGATGTTAGTTTACTTTCTAACCAAGGTATTTCATCTCGATATTGAAGAATGATACCTTTAGTAAAAGTATAATATTCAGTATCTGGGTTGAGTTTATTTGATATTGCTTGATCTACTTTGGTAGAGACATTAACCTGCCCTAAAATAAGCTCTAACATAGCCTCTAAAGTATGCCTGATTTCTAGTTTGATATCTGGTACACCATGAGCATTTAAGCCTAATAATTTAATTGTGAAATCTGCTCTCTTATTTTCAATGGTTGTAACATCGGAAATAGCAGGAACTATTTCTCCGCTTATAGGATGTAATAAAAGATCAGTATCAGATTGAATACAAGGATCTAATAGTAAAGGTTGTTCCGTATTAAGATTAGCAGAGTAATCCCAACAACGTGAGTTCTCATCAATTAAAGGAAACTCATTTCCTTTGCCATGTTTTATTGCAGTTTCAGAATCCTTTTCTTCTCTATTACATCTTTGGCAAGATAATCTGAAATTTCTCCAATCGTAGCTTAGCCACCAATATCCATCGAAATCCTGATCAGCATTAGGATGGCCTGATGGATATTTGAGAGTATTACCATGAACGTGTACTTTATTTTTTGGTCTGAAATGCTCGACATCAGAATGGGAGCGTACTTGTTTTGCTTCACAAAACCAACATTTTCCAGCACTTTTACTCGCTAACCATGGTTTTAGTGTTTTCCAATGTCCAGCATCAATTAATTTTTCTCTAGGAGAGTGCTTGTCAGATGGGCTCCGTATGTTTGAAGCATTGATAACTTGATAAGTGTATGTCGTTGTTTCATCAGCATCATTGTGAAATTTTGGGGCATTTGGTGGTGTTGTGTGATCTATAAATTTCATAATTGATTATCTAATAAACTATCTAACAAGATTTCTAAAGCTTTTTGTTTATTTTCATCTGTAACGATAGGGTCATCCACATACGTATTCCCATGCATTAAGTCGAAACGAGCTCGCATGAATTCCTGTTTAATCCGATCTTTAAAATCAAAATTAAAATCTAATTTTTCTAGATACTCTCGTAATTCCTTTTGGCGTTCTTTATCTTCAGGTGTTTTATCTATTCTTGGTTTAATGACCAGCTTTTGATATTCAATTAATAGTTCATTAGTTTTTTTGTCTAGAGAACTCCCTAATCCGAACATATCACTCGTGATGATCCCAGCATAGCCCATACCTTTCGGGTCTAAATCAGGTTCAGTCGCATAAATCTGCTTATCTTCATCACGATGTAAAATCTGAATTTGTTCTTTTTTGAGTTCTGCAATAGCAATCGGATTATGCGTCGTAAGTACAATATGACTATTTGTTCTTAAGCCGTTCACCTCACTTTTCATGAAATCTTTTAAATAATTTAGATATTCAACTGACCATTTAGGATTCAGGTGTGTATCAGGTTCATCGAGCAAATAAAGACTTTCTTCTTCATTGGTAAAACGTAATAAGCCTAAAACTGTCAGTAGTTGTTGTTCGCCCTCACTTAATTCTTTAAAAGTGACAGTACCATTATTCTTTTTTAATTTAACGCGTATGTGTACAGCTTCAATTAACTCAGAGACATAAGTACTTTCTAAATCACGAAATAGAATCCGTGGTTCTTTATGCTCCATGAGTTTTTGAAAAGATGGCATATCTTTAAGAAATAGATATTGATATTCACGAGTTTTCTTATTCCATAAGCTACTTTTTGAACTTTTGGTAATTTTAATTGGTGCTAACGAAATATCGTACAGTTCACTAAGGAACTCTTTAACTACGCCTTTAGCATCCCAAAGTCTTGGATCACCATCATCATTTTTATTTGTCCAAGAGGGTTGGCGTAATTCAAAAAGAATTGATTCGATGCCAGATTCGGCATCAATACCTAACTGATTTTCCAAAAAAGATTTAATCGTTTCATCTTGTTTAAATAAAAAAGCTAAGAGGACAAATTGACTGTGAATAGGAAGGGCATAGAACATACGTTTAAACCCAACTTCCTCCGAAGTTTTACCACTTCTTAGTTTTTTGTCATATTGTTCGATGTATGGTGTAAAAATATCCTGCATTCTAGTACTTAAACCAGAGTAATAGCTAAAAACAAATTTAGGTAAAAACTCACTATTTTCAGCTGTAAATTTTGTAAAAGAGACATTTATAGGTTTAGGTGCTTCAGAAGCCTCATTTTCACTTTCAGGGTTAGGAATTACTTTTTCTGAGAATAAATCAGGTTGTTTTAGTTCGACTAAATTTATTGGAGATTGATGTGGGCTTAATGGTTCTAAAACTGTTTGAAGTGGGATGTACGAAAAAATATATTGATCTTTTTCCAAATCAGGATCAGCTTGAATAGTGACATATTTCTTGTTTATGCCTGAACCGATCTCATATTTCAGCTCAAAGGCAAAGGCTGGCATTTTTTCTTTTCGAATTAAATCTCTAAATATAATAGCAAGTGCTTCTAATACATTAGATTTACCTGTCCCATTCCAACCAATAACAACAGTGATGGATTGATGTTCATCGAAGTCGATACAGACATCTTTTAAATTTTTAAATTGATGGGTAGAGCTATCCTTTGCACTACCAATTTTTAAATAATCAAGACGCATCAGTCTTATCCTTGAGCTTAATCAGATCTTGTTCTTTACTATTTTGTTGATCTGGCTTTACTATGATTTTGTCATCTAAGCTTAACGTGCGAAGCTGTTCGTAAAATTGTTCGATTTCTTCAATTTTACTGTTTCCGTTTAGTCCAAAAGATGTTGCTAATTCTTGCCCTGAAATCCAATCTGACTGCTGTTGTAAAATTTCTAGGATAGAACGAGACATACCTACTTCCTTTTTAGCTTTTGAGGTTGAGCGTTTTTTGGTAGATGATTTTTTTACTAAAGCTTCTGCTTCACGTTGCTGTTGAATACGTTCTAACAAGACTTGAGCGGGTTCATCATTTGGATCTTGAGATACAAGTTTTCCATTAAAAGCTTGCTTTAAAATATTCAGCTTTTGCTTGGAAATAGATTCTATAGAGTTTTTAATGGCTTCATTTTGAAATTGCAATTTTTCTAATTGATTATCTAATACTTCAACAAGATGTAGTTGTTCTTTAAAAGGAGGTAATGGAAGTACAACTTTTGATAAAATATCTAAATTAATATTTTTTTGTGCAGTTGCTGGGGCTTCATCTTCTAATTTTCTCTGAGCGGTGCGCATAAAAAATTCAATATATCGTACTGATACATCGTTAGATGTTGTTAAAAATCCTACGAGGCTATCGGGGAAACATCCTTCAAAACTCATGATGGCAGTATGCCCAATATTTGCCGCAATAGTAATGCACATCGTACCTACTGGCCATAATCTACTTTGTGCTAAACCTGCTTCGCTGTAAGTTTTCTCATAGCTTTCAATAAATGTATCAGCATAACGAATATCACTCGTTTGAATAAATGGATAATCCCCACCGTAAAGATGAGGAGCATTACGTGGTCTATGTTGCGATTTTCCGCGGTCTAACCAACCAACTTGAGATAATGTAGCCCACACCCAACCTTCAGGTAATTGAGGTAGATTTTCTGTATCAGGTTGAACAGGCTCAGGATATTTATCCTGCCAATTTTTTGGCGGATTTTTCCCTTTTTCTGCAAACTCTTTAAGTTTCTCCTGCTCCCAACGTTCACGACGTTCTTTTAAGATACGAGCTAATAGCTGTTCACCAGTTTCAGAAGTTTCTATTTGCGTTTCACGCCATTCTTTACTGAGCTCACCATCAACAGCTGACTTTAAAAGAGACTGACGATAAAGCTCTAATTTCTTTTGAGCTGTTTCAAGCTCTACAATGCCATTATCCAGTTCGCTAAATAGTTCATCGATTTTATCAGTGATACGGATTTGTTCATTCAAAGGAGCTAAATTGAATTTCGATTTACGTAAATATTGATAATGACGGCTATATCCACGGTCTTCAATCTTGGTATTTAAGAATTGGTAATATGCAAATTTAGCTTCTAAAAGATTATTTATAGGCTTAATAAGTTTTAATCCATCTGCACCGACTGCAAAAGGAAAGGTGATGAGTTTAAATCGTCGCGTATGGTCACCGAATCCAATTACAGGAGATGAGATTTGAACCAAACTATCGGGATCATTTGTATAGCCACTAATGAAATTTTCACCTTGGTCTATAACTGGAATTTCGCCAACACTAAGATAAGATTTTTGTTTTATCTTATTTGTATTAGGTGATAGAGAATCGAAACCTTCATCGAATTCGATTTCACACCAAGAGGTTGGTAAATTTGTCATGCCACTAACTCTTCATTTAATTCTTTCATTAATGGCATCAGTTTCTCTCGACCAAAAACTTCTGCCGCTTTAAAGGCCCCGCCATGACTCGCCAACGAACCCAACTTAAAATCATTCGGTGTTAGCTGACAACTATTCGCAATATGATCTTTCATCAAACGCAACCAAGTCATTTGCTCTTCGGTAAATGCCGTTGCATTCTGAGCATTATGTCTAAACACCCACTTTTGGAAACGTTTATCGACTTCCTCACTAAATGGAGAAAGCTCTTGATCTAAACCAGAAGCAAAACGAACTAAAGATAATAAATCCGTTAATTTACGCTGAGTATTTACACCTTTGACTTGACTGCCTTTTACTCTTTCATAAGCAGACCAAAGACGTTCAGTAGTCAGTAATAGCGGAGGACGGCTGAGTTTATCATGAAGCTCTTGAATCATGCTTAAAGTCAGTTCACGGCGTTGATAGGGTTGATCATAAAAGAAACTTAGGGCTTCAATGTCTTCACGATGCTCTTTTAAATAGGCTTCGAACTTTTCGATGTCTTCCTGAGCTTTCTGTTCTACATTTGCAGAAAAACCACGGTGAACGATTTGATCAATGTTGACAGTATCAATAATTTGTTCAGCATCTTTCTTTTCGATTAGTAAATTTCTAAGTTCAGGATCATCAAATACACGGTAAGCCTGCTCAAGGAGTTCACTCATCTTGTCCAAATACTGCTGTTCAGAAATAGAATCTTCCTCAATAACCAGACCTTGAGACGTAGCATCTGTGATAATGGCTTGATTAATCGTATCAGGATCAACCGCATCCAAAATCGATTCAGTAATCTGTTTTAGACTTTTGCCATCGGTAAGCTGGCTGATTTTAGCTTGCGTTTCTGCATCTAAATTTTTATTGAGTCGAATCAGTCGGTTTGCCAAACTTAAAGCAGTATCTTCGTCTACATCACCAATAATGATGCCATCCATGAGCTGCTTTAAGGTTGTGGTTGGTTTGCGCTCTAATTGGCGACTCTCAGTTTTTTGGGATTTTTCTACACCCACAGCATCAATGATCACAAATCGAGTTTTGGCACCGCTAGCACTTTGCGAAACTTTCTTTAAACCATCTTCATCTAAACTACGAACACCACGACCTTTCATCTGCTCGTAATAGCCTTTAGAACGAACATCTCGCATAAACAGTAAAACCTCTAATGGTTTCACATCGGTGCCTGTAGCAATCATATCGACAGTCACGGCAATACGAGGGTTATATTCGTTACGGAAATCGCTGAGTACGCCATCAGGATCTTTGGCGCTATAGGTTACTTTTTCACAAAACTCATTGCCCTTACCGTACTCTTCACGCACGATATTAATAATGTCGTCTGCATGGCTATCCGATTTTGCAAAGATTAAAGTTTTTGGAACTTCTTGACGGTCTGGGAAAATTTCTTGGCTTACAGCTCGCTTCATTTCTCGAATGATGTTGCGAATTTGACTTGGGTTGACGACATCTTTGTCCAAGTCTTTATGGGTGTATACAATATCTTGATCAGCCTCCACTAAACGTTTTGCACGTGTTTGACGACTCCGGCGATCAATGAATTGCTTTGCTCGAATTGTTTGACCTTTTTTAGTAACTTCGGTTTCGATTTCATAAATGTCGTAGCCAACATTGACACCATCGATTACAGATTGCTCATAACTATATTGAGCAACAATGTTTTCATTAAAGAAACCGTAGGTACGTTTATCGGGTGTTGCACTAAGACCAATCAAAAATGAATCAAAATAGTCGAGGACCTGTTTCCATAAATTGTAAATACTGCGGTGGCATTCATCAATGATAATAAAATCAAAAGATTCGATAGGGACATTAGGATTGTATTTGATCAGATTTTTTGATAATCGCTTATTTTCTTCGATTGTATCCAATTCATTCAAATTAATATCTTCATCGCTTTCATCTAGTTTGTCCCCAGACAAAATCGAATACATACGTTGGATCGTCGAAATACATACATCCGCTTTGCTGTCTAATGTGGAGGACATGAGGCGTTGAACATTATAAAGCTCAGTAAACTTCCGTTTGTCATCAGGTGGTGTGAACGCCATAAATTCTTGTTGTGCTTGCTTTCCTAAGTTTCGCGTATCAACTAAGAATAAAATGCGTTTGGCTTTTGCAAATTTGAGCAGGCGATAGACAGAAGAAATCGCTGTAAATGTCTTACCAGCCCCCGTAGCCATATGAATGAGTGAACGGGGTTGTTGTAAAGCTAATGATTTTTCTAGTCCTGTTATTGCATCTATTTGACACTCCCGCAGGTTGTCAATATTCAAAGCCGGCATTTCCTGAAGCCGTTGACGTAAAGTCTTCTCTTTTTTAAACAGCTCGTTTAAAAATTCAGGTCTATAAAACCAAAAAATTTCACGTGATCGAGGCTCAGGATCTCGTCTATCTGTAAAACGAATAAGTTGAGATGTTGCTTGGAAAAGAAATGGAAGATCATCATAGATTTTTTTTGATTTAAAGCCTGATGTTGCATACCTTTTTGTTTGGCGTTCATGTGTGGTGATATTTTCACCTTCTTCATCTCTCTTTGCTTCAATGACACCAACAGGGGTACGATTTACAAAAAGAATGTAATCTGCTGGACCCGTTTTAGTTTGGAACTCTCGAACAGCGATACCTAGGGCAGCACCAGGGTTAAACTCTTTTTTGTCGACAACAAGCCAGCCAGCAGATTCTAGTTTTTGATCAATAATAACTCGAGCTTTATCTTCTGGAGACATGTTTACCCTTTATAAGTATCTATATTTAAAAGAAGTATACTTATAAAATTATGGAAGTTGAACTCGCACTTTAGACTTATTCTTTGGGTTGAATCAAAATTGTCTCTTGCTCGAGTAGATAGAGTTCATTAATTAATAAAAACTCTCGATACTGATGGATTAGGTTTTCATCTTTTTCTCGATGGGCACGAGCATTCCTAAAAGCCATATACGCACCCGTAAATAAATTTACTCGACCTTTGATCTCTGCATTATCTGGTACGTCCCAAGTGAGAAGGGCATTTTCACCTTGAAAGACGTGTGCAAATAGTTTGGTGCTATGTTCATTGATCCCTGTACGTGTTCGGACAATGTCTTCAAGTCGTTTATATGCTTTTGTTAAAGCAGAGTCAGGATCTTGCTTGAAGAGTAACGCTAGATCGAAAATCCTGTTATCAATAATCGAGTAGGGTAGTTCTAGCGGATAATAACGCTTTAGATTGGATGCTTGATTTACTTCGTTTTCGAAAGGATAGATATAGTCATGCAGACGTATTGGGCGAACGATTTTTTCTCTGAAAATAAAATCAATCTCTTTATCGCTGAGTGAGGCATTATTCAGTTTACTCATTAGTTTTGAAGTAACGAGAATTTCTTCTGTATCTATTTGATGTTTATTTAAAATAGTTAAGGCTTTTGCTAGTCCTTTTGGTCCTTCACCTGGATAACCTGATGTAAAGCCTGAACGGATGATGTAATAACCGTCCGATTGATCTTTGAGGATGAGTGCATGAGATTGATCGTTCGTTAGTAATAGAGCATAACTTAGATCTGCATTAGTCTGAATGAGATTGCAAAGGCTGTATAAACAGGTTTCTGTGACCCCAGATTCGCCCAAGTAGTCAGTATGATAATAGCGTTCTGATTTGAACATTTTTATAAAAATTTAAGTGGTAGTTGTTTAAAAAGATAATGGGGTAAATTAGGGTAAAAATCTATAGCTAATTATTTTTTAAATAATAGATTTTGTTAGATATTTTTAATGAGTTAAACAGTCACCATCTCAGCAAAAAAAATCAAATAAGAAAAGTAGATATTCAAGAAATTAAATAATTTTTAAGCTTTATGACATCACCTGTCATTTTCTCTTTCTATATTTGTCTTGTTTATTTGAGTCTCTTAAGCTTAATCAAATGCTGCAATGAAAAGTACCCAGGAAAAGAAAATCGAT
>JAEAMF010001521.1_pt1 | contig 16276 bp, 11 predicted proteins | sample 8958721 | NCBI WGS metagenome assembly JAEAMF01 (sample SAMN16933255, study PRJNA681124) | bioreactor sludge metagenome | isolation source: anaerobic bioreactor treating anionic surfactant - SDBS | place: India: Bengaluru | collected 2019-02-28
GTCGCCGAACTCAAACCGGGAACGCGCGAGGTCATCCGGGATCTGCCCGAGTTGCTCGCCCCCGCTGGTCTGGAACGGTATGAGGCGTCGGTGGCCAACTTGGTCGAGCTCGGCGTGCGTGACGACCTGGCGTGCCGGATGGCCAGTTGGCAGATCGCCCACCTGGCGTTGCCGATCGTGCGAGTGGCCGGACGCCACCACCGCGACGTCGGCCTGACCGCCCGGGTCTATTTCGCGTTGAGTGAGCGGCTGGGCATCGACAAGGCGTTGGCCTCGTCGCAGAACCTGCCGCGTACCGGCCGTTGGGAGATCATGGCCCGGGCATCGGTTCGCGATGAGCTGATCAGCGTCCAGGCCGCGATCGCAGCAGATGCGTTGGAGTTGTCCCCCGACCCCGGGCTGGGCCCAGACGAAGTCGTATCGGCATGGTGGCAAGCACATCCGTCAGCTGCCATCCAGCACGACCTGCTGTCAGAGGTCTGTCAGGGCGAGGTCGACCTGGCCAGGATGTCGGTGGCGACCGGGGCGCTGCGCGGGCTGCTCACTCGCTGAGGCCACCGTCGGGCAGGATGGGCACTATGCATATCGACCTGCACACCCACTCCAATGTCTCCGACGGCACCGACACCCCTACCCGCTTGGTGCTGAATGCCCGAGCCGCCGGGCTTGATACGGTGGCACTGACCGACCATGACACGCTGGACGGTGTTCCGGAGGCGCGTGCGGCCGGGCGCCGAATGGGCATCCACGTAGTGCCAGGAGTCGAACTGAGCGCCGAGGTCGACGGTCGTGAGGTGCATCTGCTTGGTTACGGCACACGGCCCGACCATCGCGACTTGAACGCCGAGCTGACGCGGATTCGGCTGGGACGCCGTAACCGGCTGCCGGCGATGCTCGACAAACTGGCCCGGCTCGGCGTCCCGCTGACCATGGCGGAGGTGGAGGCGCAAGCAGGCGCCGCCGGCACCGCACTTGGACGGCCGCACGTCGCGGATGCGCTGATCGCCAAGGGCGAGGTCGCCAACCGGCAGGAGGCCTTCGACCGGTTCCTGGACCGCAACGGTCCGGCCTTCGTGCCACGTCCGGCCGCCGAACTCACCGCGGGCGTCGACCTGCTGCACGCGGCCGGGGCGGCGGTGGTACTGGCTCACCCGGGTATCCGCGGCATGGACGAGGTGCTCACCGGCGAACTGATCGAGATGCTGGCCCGCGAGCACGGCTTGGACGGCATCGAGGTCGACTACCCGCTGCACGACGCTTCCACGCGAGATCTTTACCACCGGCTGGGTGCCCGCCTTGACCTGGTTCGCACCGGCTCCAGTGACTACCACGGAACTGGCAAGGTGGGACACGATTTGGGCTGTGTGCTCACCCGGGAGCCGGCCTTTCGCGAGTTGCTCAGCCGGGTGGCCGCGCGCGGGGGAGTGGTGCGTTGAGCCGATAGGCTAGCGCCCATGCCACAGATCGAGGACGCGCTGGAATCAACTTCAGAGGCGTCGTTGCGAGCCAGCCAGGCACGCAGTGACGCCATCGAGGCAGACTTGACGGTGCACCCGGAGCGCTATCGGATGTTGACCGGCGACCGGCCCACCGGACGCCTGCACATCGGGCACTACTTCGGATCGCTGGCGAACCGCCGGCGTCTACAGAACCTGGGAATGGACACCTGGGTGCTGATCGCCGATTACCAGGTCATCTACGACCGCGACGGCGTGGGTGATCTGAAGGCCAACGTGCTCAGCGCAATCGCGGACTACCTGGCTGTCGGGATCGATCCGGCCAAGTCGACGATCTTCGCACACTCCGCGATACCTGCGCTGAACCAACTGATACTGCCTTTCCTTTCGCTGGTCACCGACGCCGAGCTGCGGCGCAACCCGACCGTCAAGGACGAGTTGGCCAACTCCGACCGGCCGATGAGCGGGCTGATGCTCACCTTCCCGGTGCACCAGGCCGCCGACATTCTGTTCTGTAAGGCCAACCTGGTGCCGGTCGGCAAGGACCAGCTGCCGCACATTGAGGTCACCCGACTGATCGCCCGCCGCTTCGACGAACGCTACGGGCGCGTCCACCCCGATGTGCCGGTCTTCCCCCAGGCGGACGCTCTGCTGTCGGCGGCCCCGGCGATCCTCGGGCTCGACGGCACGAAGATGAGCAAGTCCAAGGGCAACGTGATCGAACTCGGCATGACCGCCGACGAGACGGCGAAGCTGATCAAGAAGGCCAAGACGGATGCCGACCGGCACATCACCTACGACCCGGTCAACCGGCCCGAGGTCTCCAACCTGGTGATGTTGGCCGCGGTCAGTAGCGGACGCACCCCTGAGCAGGTGGCCGAAGAGATCGGCGGCGGTGGCGGTGGCGGCCTGAAGAAAGAGGTCACCGAGGCGCTCAACGAACACCTCGCACCGATCAGGGCCCGGCGGGCCGAGCTGGTTGCCGACCCCGGCCACCTGCTCAAGGTGCTGCATGAGGGCAACGACAAGGCGAACGCGATGGCCGCTGACACCTTGGGCGACGTCCTGGCCGCCATGCAGATGGACTACTGAACAGCCGTACCGGGCAGGCCCACTTGGGCGGCGAGTCGGTCTGTCGGCCGGAGCCGGGCGGCTCAGCTGAAGTAGGCGCCGCCGTTGATGTCGGTGACGGTGCCGGTGACGAATCCGGCGGCCTCGTTGTCGGCCAGCCACAGGATCGGTCCGGCGACGTCGGCGGGCAGACCCGGCTTCTTGAGGGCAATGCCCTCGATCGCCGCGGCCCGTCCGTCGGCGCTGTTGAACTGCTCGTGGAACGGCGTGTCCAGGATCAACCCGGGCGCCACCGCGTTCACGCGGATCTGTCGGGGAGCAAGTTCCTTGGCCATCGCGGTGGTGAACCCGAACATGGCGGCCTTGCTGGTCGCGTAGGCGGCTGCCCCTTGGCCGCCACCGTTCTGGCCAGCCAGTGAGGCGACGTTGATAATCGACCCGCCGTCGCTCAGGTGCGCCAACGCAGCCCGGGTGACGAGGAAGCAGCTGGTCAGGTTGACGTCGAGCACCTTGCGCCACAGCTCCAGGCTCATCTGCGCCAAGGGGGAGCGCTGCACCATGCCGCCAGCGTTGTTCACCAAGATGTCCAGGCCGCCCAAGGCGTCAACGATCGCCACCATGGCGTGGTCGACCTGCTGCTCGTCGGTTGCGTCCAGCCTGATCGCGAACGGTCGACTGCCGTGCAGCCAAGCGAGTTCGTCCAGCAGTTCGCCGTCTGGCTCATGGGTGAAATAGGTGAATGCGACTTCGGCGCCCTGCCTTGCGAAAGCCCTAACGATGCCCAGCCCGATCCCGACGCCGCCACCGGTGACCAGCACACGCTTGCCCGAGAAATCTTGGATCATGCCGTCGATTCTGGCAGAGCCTCCGGCGGCTGGCGGTCACCCCGCTCGATGACCTCACCATTGCGGCGGCGGACGCGCTTGCGGCGCGGCCGATCGGACTTCTTGTCGTCCTTGCCGACTCTGCGAGCCTGCGACCGGTGGGGCCGCTCGCTCGGCCGCTCCTGGTCGTCCTTGGCCCGGGTGCTGGCTGCGATGCGTCCCTTGGTGCCTTCGGGGATCTGGAGTTCGGCAAGCAGGTGGGAACTGGTGGAGTAGGTCTCGGCAGGCTCGGGGAAATCGAGATCGAGCGCCTTGTTGATCACCCTCCAGCGGGTGAGGTCCGGCCAGTCAACCAGTGTGATCGCCACCCCGGAGTGGCCGGCGCGTCCGGTGCGTCCGATGCGGTGCACGTACTGATGTGCGTCGTCGGGCACCTCGTAGTTGATCACATGGGTGACGCCCGCCACGTCGATGCCGCGGGCAGCCACGTCTGTGGCCACCAGCACCTTGGTCGCGCCACGACGGAACTTCTTCAGCGTCCGCTCACGCTGCGCTTGGTTGAGGTCGCCGTGGATGGCGGCAGCGTCGAAGCCCCGATCGACCAACTCGTCGGCCAGCCGCTGCGCCGAGCGCTTGGTGCGGGTGAAGACCATCATCTTGCCGACCGATGGTGCCTGTGCCAGCTTGCCGATGATCTCCGGCTTGTCCAGGTCGTGGGCTTGGTAGACGAACTGGGTGGTGTCGGGGACGGTCGCTTGGGCGTCGTCGCCCTCGGCGCGCACGTGCACCGGCTGGTTCAGGTGCGCCCGAGCCAGCGCGATGATCTGTGCCGGCATGGTGGCACTGAACATCAGCGTCTGCTTGTCGGACGGCGTCATGCCGGTCAGCCGCTCTACGTCGGGGAGGAAGCCGAGGTCGAGCATTTCGTCGGCCTCGTCGAGCACCAGCACCTGCACATGGGTCAAGTCAAGGCTCTTCCGGTTCGCCAGGTCGAGCAGTCGTCCGGGGGTGCCGACCACGACATCGACGCCGTCACTCAACGTGTCGAGTTGCTCGTCGTAGCCGACGCCGCCATAGATCGTCAGGACGCGGACCTCAAGCTTCGTCGCGGCCTTCGCCAAGTCGGAACTCACCTGCAAGGCCAGCTCGCGAGTCGGTGTCATCACCAGCGCCTGCGGCTTGCCGTAGTCGGCGAAATCGTCAAAATCTTCGTGGCCTGGCAGCACCAGCCGCTGTAGCAGCGGGGCGCCGAAGGCCAGCGTCTTGCCCGTTCCCGTGCGGGCTTGACCGATCATGTCGGCGCCGGTCAGAGCAATCGGGATCGCCAGTTCTTGGATCGGGAAGGGGTTGCAGATGCCGGTCTCGGCCAGTGCCGCGACGATCGGCTCGGCCACGCCAAGATCGGCGAAAGTGGGTGTGTTTTCTGTCATCAGCCCTTCTAGGCCTCGGGAATGCGTGGTCCACCGGCCATTCTAGCGTTCCCGCAGACCGCGCGCGCTAGCCTGATCAGGTGAGCAACGAGATGGCACCCGACGCCGGCACCGCGCTATTGGCCCTGTTGGCCTACCAGAACCTGCGAGTGGCCCAATCACTGCTGCAACGCGAAGCTGGCGCGACGGACTTGGGCGACCTGCTGCCGGTCGCAAGGATCGCCGCTGACGCGTTGGTCCGCTTCACCCAGGCCTGTGATGCGATACCGGGCGGGCAGACTGCCGCGCAGGCAGCCATGGTGCCGATCATCAGCCCGGTGGACGAATTCTGGTCGATGACCCGGCCCCGCAATCTGGGCGAACAGCGGCTGCGGGTCATGTTGGTGGCCAACCTTGAACTGGAACTGGTACAGCGCGTAACCGCACACGTGCCGGAGATGGCCGGGGAAGCGATCGAGCCCTCAGCGTCTTCGTGGCGAGCCATCGACCTAGGCAGCCAGGCGGTGGTCAGCGCGATCGAAGACGCCGACCGCCCCGACGAGATGTCTTTGTACGCAAGGCGGTTGTTGGGGGAGTCCGCCGTGATGTGCCAGCGGCTGGTGGTGCGCCAGCCAGCCTTGCGGGTGGCATTGACAGGTGATTCGGACGACGGCCTCGACGCGTCCACGGCAGTGCTCGATGAGGTGCTGGCCGCGGTGGCTGCCCGGGTTGGGCGGCTGGGATTGTCGGTCTGACCCGGCCGAAGCCTTGGTGGGTTCGGCCGGTGAGCTAGTCGGATTCGAAACCGAAACCCACCGGCCGGGCGTGCTCCGCGCCAAGATCGAGGTAACCGATCTGCCCCGCCGGCAGCAGCAGTCGGCGGCCCTTGTCGGCGTGCACCACAAGCACGCCATCATCGGCGCGCAACGCCTCGCGAAGTGCCTGCTCCAACTGCTCGGCAGTCTGCTCGGTCTCGACAGTCAGTTCGCGTCCAATCTGGCGGACGCCGATCTTGATCTCCACGGCGACCAACCTACCCGAAGCACTAAAAGGGCCGCGCCCTTGCGGGCGCGGCCCAAGGTCAGGATTTGTACTTCAATCAGCCGATGACGCGAACTGCGTCAGCCTGCTGACCCTTGGGTCCTTGGGTGATCTCGAACTCAACCTTCTGGCCTTCTTCGAGCAGACGAAATCCGCTCGCCTCGATTGCGCTGTAGTGGACGAAGACATCGTCATTTGAGCCGTCTACCGCGATGAAGCCGTAGCCCTTCTCGGCATTGAACCATTTGACGGTTCCCTGCGCCATTTGTTCTCCTTGCATACTTCCGCAGCCGTACCTCACGACCACCTGCCGTTCCAGCCCAAAGAGGGATTCAGCAAGAACGGGCAGCACAGCGGCGCTGCCCAAGCTTGCCTACGGCAGTTCCACTCTCGCACAGCAATCCGAGCTTTGGAAGGCCATGTCCGGAAATGTCAGTCGGCCATGGTTGCATGGGTCACATGAAGCTGGTGAGGGCAGCACATGCAACCGAACCGGGGCCGCTGACGCAGGCGCAGGACGCCGTCCTCGACGCCTGCGCTCAACCCGCGTCGGCCGTCTGCGTGCTCGGCGGGCCTGGCACGGGCAAGACGACGACGCTGGTCGCCGCCGTGGTGGCACGGGTACGGTCAGGTGTCCCACTCGACCGACTGGTCGTCCTGACCGGTTCGCGGCCAGCAGCCCAGCAGCTCCGGGCCCGCATCGTGGCCGCCTTGGGCACCACCCAACGGGGTCTGCAGGTCACCACCGTGCACGGCTGGTGCCAGCAGTTGTTGCACCGCTTCGAGTCTCCCGACGACCCAACACCGCGGCTGCTCAGTGCACCCGAGCAGGAGTTCCGCGTTCGCGAACTGCTGGCCGGCTGGGGTGCCGGCCACTGGCCGGCCGAGTTGGCCGCCGCGCTGGGCACCCGCGGGTTCGCTCGTGAGGTGCGGGCCGCACTGGCCCGGGCACGACAGTTCGGGCTCGATCCCGAAGACCTGGCGGCGGCCGGGCGCGCGGCGCAGCGTCCGGAGTGGGTTGCGTTGGCCAACTTCTTCAACGAGTACCTCGACGTGCTCGATGCCGAGGGTGTCATCGATTATGCCGAACTGGTGCACCGGGTCAGGTTGGCGCTGACCGATGGAAGGGTGAGCGATGGGCTGCCGGGGTTCGCGGCGACTATCTTCTGCGACGAGTTCGCCGAACTTGACCGCGGGATGATCCACGTGCTGGCCGACGCGCACCGGGCGGGCAGCCAAGTGGTGGCTTTCGCCGACCCCGACACCAGCGTCTTCGATTTTCGGGGGGCCGATCCACGCGCGGTCGCCGATTTCGATGATCGTTTCGGCCCGGCGGTCACCTTGCGGCTGGATGAGAACCTGCGCAGTGGTGACGGAGTCGGCCACGCCCTGCACTCAGTGGCCGGGCGCCTTCCGCATCGTGGCGTCGACCACCCGGGCGCTGTTGACACGGGGGCGGACGACGCGGTCTGGGTACGCCTGGTGCCGGACAGCGCGACGCAGACCCAGGAAGTGGCCGAAGTGCTGCGGCAGGCACATCTCCGCGATGGCATGACCTGGTCGCAACTCGCAGTCATCACACGCTCCGGGCAGAACGCCGTCTCCACGCTTGCTCGAAGGTTGGCGGCCGCCGGAGTGCCGGTGCAGGTCGCCGGTGACGAAGTTGCACTGGCCGATGAACTGGCGGTGCGGCATCTGCTCGCACTGTTGATCGCCGCCGCGCGAGCGTCCGAGGGCCACCTTCCCGACGACCGGCAGGCCGCCAGACTGCTGCGAACCCCGATTGGCGGGCTGGACGCGCTCGGGCTACGCCGACTGGGCCGTGAGTTGCGGCGCCGCGCGATGGCTGCCGACCCGGACGAGACGCCTGCCGCCTCGGGCCAGTTGATCGCCGACGAGGTGGCCGGGGAACGACTGGTTGCCGATGACGAACCCGGCGCGTCCACAGACACCGCCGCGCTGGTCAGGTTCCGCGGGCTGTTTACTGAGCTCACCGGGTTGGTCTCACAGCGTGCCGACCTGCCCACCATCTTGTGGCACGCCTGGTCAGGCACGGCTTGGCCCAGCAAACTGCAGGCCGAGGCCTTGCGCGGCACCGACAACTCAGCACGCGCGAATCGTGACCTGGATGCTGTGGTCGCGCTGTTCGACCTCGCCTCGCGCGAGGTGAGCTGGGCGGGCGCCAAAGGCGTCCGCTCGCTGGTCGCCGAGGTCGAGGGCCAACAGATCCCGGCAGACACCGCTCGCGAGAATGACCCGCGACGCTCGGGGGTGACGTTGACCACCCTCCACCGGTCCAAGGGCCGCCAATGGCGGATGGTGGTGCTGATTGGGCTGCAGGAAGGACAGTGGCCGACCTTTTCAGAGCCTGGGGGCCTGCTGCGCGCCGACCTGCTGGCCGCGGACGGCTTGCAGACCCCGCCGACGCTGTCAGAGCGGCTGGCGGCCGAACGTCGGGGGCTACTGCTGGCCGCGAGCCGCGCCAGCGAGCAATTGGTGGCCATCGGCATCGATGACCCCAGCGGTGATACAAATCCGCCCTCACGCTTCCTCGGCGAACTCGGCGTGGTGCCCGAGCACATCCAACAGAGACGGGTGCCCTCCACCTTGCCGGCGCTGGTGGCCGAGTTGCGTCGGGCGGTCAGCGACCCGACTGCCGCTCCCGCGCTGCGTGAACGGGCCGCTGCCCAGTTGGGTTGGCTTGCCGGGCAGGTGGACGATCAGGGACGCCCGATCGTCCACGGAGCCGACCCGGGGGCCTGGTGGGGGCTGCGGGAAGCGAGCCGTGCCGAACAACCGGTTACTGATGTGGCCCGGCCGATCCGGCTCAGCGGCAGTGAAGTGGAACAACTGCTCGACTGCCCCCGACAGTGGTTCTTGTCGCATCGCGCCCGAGCCACCCGTTCCTGGGGTGTCGATGCCGCCTTCGGCACGCTGGTGCACCAACTGGTCGCGCAGGCCGCCAATGATGGCGTGGCCGCGTCCGGACTGTTGCCCGAATTGGATGACGGCTGGTCACGTTTGCCCTACGGCGTCGAGTGGGTCAGCCTGGCCGAGCGGCAGGCCGCGCAGGAAGCACTAGAGCGGTTCGACGTGTGGGCGTCCACCGCAGACCACCGTCGCGTGCTCGGGGTGGAGGTCGAGTTCCAGGTGCCGGTGAACGTCGACGGCCGAGAACTGGTGCTGGTAGGTACCGTCGACCGGCTTGAGCTGGACGACCACGATCGACTCCGGGTGATCGACTTCAAGACCGGCCGAACCCCGCGCAGCAGCGACGAAGTGGCCGAGATGGACCAGTTGGGCATCTACCAGTTGGCGGCGCGGTTGGGGGCGTTCGACGAGATCGCCGATGGGCGCCGCGCACTGGCACCCGCCGAGGTGGTCTACCTACGTTGTGGGCTGGCCTGTGGCGAACCGAACGTCAGATTCCAGCAATCGCTGGACGAGCAGCCAGCCGGGCAGACATGGGTACACGAACGGCTTTCGCAGGCCGCCGAGATCATCGCCACCGAACAGTTCGAGGCGAGGGCCCACAAAGGCTGTTCCTGGTGCGACTTCAGGTTGGGCTGCCCACTGCGGCTGATGGGGGGAGACAAGTGAAGGCAGTGCTAAGTTCCAAAGCTGAGTTGGTCGACTTGCTGAGGGTGCCTTTCAGCGACGAGCAGCTCACTGCGATAACGGCACCGCTTGCCCCCGGGGTGATCATCGCCGGCGCCGGCACCGGAAAGACCACGGTGATGGCCGCCCGGGTGGTTTGGCTGGTCGGCACCGGCCAAGTGCATGCAGACCAAGTGCTCGGGCTCACCTTCACACGCAAGGCGGCTGCTGAGCTGTCCCAGCGGGTGGACGAGTCGCTGGCGCGCGCGGGACTGGTCGGCGGGGAGGCGGCCGATGACGGCGGACGACAGCTGGTGATGACCTACGACGCCTTCGCGGGCAGTCTGGTGAATGACTTCGGACTACGGATCGGGGTGGAGTCCGACCAGAAGATGATCACCGGAGCCACCAGGTATCGGCTCGCTGCCCAGGCAGTCACACAGGTGCGGGGGGCGCTGCCGGGGCTGGCGCACTTGCGCCCCGCCACCGTTGCGGAACGGCTGTTGAAGCTGGATGGTGAGCTGCAAGCGCACCTAGTCGGCGAGGCTGCGGTGCTGGCGCACGACCACGACTTCGCCAAGGAGTTGGCGGGTGTGAAGCCCTATCGCGGTCAGCCGACCAAGGCTGTGCGCGAGGCACAGGCCGCGATCGGCGCCCGATCCGAGTTGCTGGGCCTGGTGGACGACTACCGAAGGTTGAAGCACGAGCGGAGCCTGATCGAGTTCGCCGACCAGATGGCCCAAGCGGCCGCGCTGGCCGAGGAGGCGCCCGAGGTAGCACGACAGCTGCGTGAGCGGTTCGCGGTGGTGCTGCTCGACGAGTACCAAGACACCTCCGCCGCGCAGGCCCGACTGCTGCGGGCACTCTTCAGCGGCGGGCACCCGGTCACGGCGGTCGGCGACCCGTTCCAGGCGATCTACGGCTGGCGGGGTGCGGCCCCCAGCAACATCCTGCAATTCGGCGACGACTTCCGTCAGGTCGACGGCCGGCCGGCCAACCGCTTCTCGCTGCAGACCAATCGGCGCAGCAGACCGGTGATCCTCGACGCGGCGAATCGGCTGGCTGCCCCGCTGCGCGCCGACCAACGATTGCTGGTGCCGGACGACAACCACGACCACACGCTGCGTGCCCCGGCAGGGCAGACCGGCGGTCAGGTCTGGGTCGCGGCCTTCGATTCCTGGCCCGACGAGATCGACTGGATCGCCGACCAGGTGGTGGTCGCCAAGCAACAGCAGGTGGTTCCATCATGGTCCGAGATCGCCGTGCTGACCAGGGCGAACGCCCCCATCGGGGCTTTGTTCAAGGCGCTGACCGAACGCGACGTGCCGGTTGAGATCGTCGGGCTCGGAGGGCTCCTCGAGGTCCCCGAGATCGCCGACATCGTCGCAACTCTGACACTGATCGAGGACATCACGGCCAACCCGCAGGTCGTCCAGCTGCTCAGCGGTCCACGCTGGCGCATCGGGCCCAGAGACTTGGCGGTCCTCGGGGAGCGGGCTCGCGGTCTGTGCCGGGCGGGGGTGACCACCCCGCGCTCGGCGAGTGCCGATCTGGAGCTCACCGAACAACTGTGCCTGCTGGACGCGGTGGACGCCCCCGGCCCGGCTCCATTGTCGGCGTCCGCCCGGCGGCGCATCGGCGAGTTCGCGGAGGAGTTGCGCACGCTACGCCAGCACCGCGACCAGCCGGTGCTGGAGTTGGTGCACCTGGTGATCGAGAGCAGCGGAGTCGGCCTGGAGCTGGAATCGCACCCGGAGTGGCACGCCGCCGGCCGCAGCCGGCAATTGAGCCAGTTCGTGGAGGCGGTGGCTGGCTACGTCGACATTGACGGTGATGGCGCGCTCAGTGGGCTGCTGGCCTGGTTCGAGGCAGAACGTGAGACCGCCGAAGGCCTCGACCAGGCGGTGCCGAGCAGCCTCGATTCGGTGAAATTGCTCACCGCCCATCGCGCCAAGGGCCTCGAGTGGGACCTTGTCTTCCTGCCCGCGCTGTGCGAAGGTGTCTTCCCCAGCACGCTGCCGCCGGACAACTGGGTGACCCAAGCGCAGGTGCTGCCAGCCGCGTTGCGGGGCGATGCCGAGTGGGTGCCGCAACTGGGCGCAGTGAGCCGGGGCCAAGACTTCACCGACTACAAGGGCGAACTCGTGGTCGCCGCGAGGCAGTCCGAGGACCGCTTGGGCTACGTGGCGGTGACACGGGCGCGGCAGCGAGTGGTGGCCAGCTGCCACCACTGGTTCCCGGGACGCAAGACGCCGCGCCATCCATCGCCGTACTTCGAGTTGCTGCGGCAGGTGGCAGCCCAGACCGACGGCGTCCGGCAGTTTGCAGAGGTCTCCGAGGCCAACCCGCTCAACAATCAAGAGCTTCGGGTGGCCTGGCCGCCCCCTGATGACGAGTCCCGGATTGCCGCGTTGCGGGAAGGTGCGGCGATGGTTCGGCGGGCCGGGTTGCAGCCGATGCTCGACCTCAGCGGCGCAGACCTCGACGCTGACCAGCAGGGTGCGCAGTGGCAGCGGGCCGCCGAGCTGCTGGTGGCGCAAGAACGGGCCAAACACCGTCGTCACGAATCGGTTGCGCTGCCCGGCTCGGTGCCTGCGTCCGGCTTGTTGATGGCCAGCCGCGACGCCCAATCGTTTGCCGCCCAGATCGTCCGACCGATGCCTCGGCCGGTTGGCCGGCAGGCTGGGGTGGGTACCCGCTTCCACGAGTGGCTGGAGAAGCGGTTCGGTGTCGTGGCCCTGTTCGAACCCGACCAACTCGACCTTGAACCAGACGAAGCCGACGACCCGTCGTCCGCAGACCTGATGCTGCGGCGGCTCATCGCTGCCTTCGAACGTGGCAGATACCGAGACCTGACACCGCGGGTGGTCGAGGAGCCCTTCATCCTGGTGCTCGACGGCCAGCAGGTGCGAGGGCGGATGGACGCGGTCTTCGTCACGCCAGACGACGCCCGCCACGACTATCAGGTGGTCGACTGGAAGACATCGACCCGGCCCGCCGACCCGCTGCAGTTGTCGCTCTACCGGTTGGCGTGGGCGCACACTGCGGGCGTCCCGGTGGATCGGGTGGACGCGGTCTTCTACCACGTGCTGACCGACGAGGTGGAGCGCCCCCAGCGGCTGCTGGACGAGGCCGAACTGGTGGAGTTGCTGAATTCGATGAGCTCCATGAGTCCGCGGTAGCCTCACAGGTGTGAACGCGCGTCGCATCAGTCACGTCCAACTGCGCCCCTGGGATGCGCCGTCGCTGCTCCACCGCTCCACCGAACTGCGCGACGACGACACGTTGCAGCTGTTGTGGCGCAGCCCACAAGCCCGTCTACTGCGGGTCGACGCGGCGTCCCAGTTCGCGCTCAACCCGTTCGGGATGCCGGCCGCCGGGGAACTCGACGAGACCATCGCCTTCCTGGGGACGGTTCATGGCGGGCCGTGGTTCGCCCAACGGGTCGAACGGATTCCCGGTGGCGAGACCATCCGTGATGCCTCGCTCACCGACACGCAATACCAGCTGGCCAGCGCGGCATTGGCGATCCTCAACTGGGGTGAGTCAGCCCTCTTCTGCGACCGCTGCGCCGGGCGACTGCGGCGCATCCGCGGCGGATTCGCCGCGGTCTGCACCATCTGCGGACGTGAGCACTTTCCCCGCACCGATCCGGCGGTCATCGTCGCGGTCCTCGACCCAGACGACCGGCTCTTCCTGGCCCATCAGGGCTCCTGGGCCGCTGGCCGCGCATCCATCCTTGCCGGTTTCGTGGAGGCGGGGGAGAGCGCCGAGAACGCAGTACATCGCGAGGTGGCGGAGGAGGCCCGACTCTTGGTCGACAGCTGCCGCTTCATCGGGTCGCAACCGTGGCCGTTCCCGCGTTCGCTGATGCTGGCCTACGTGGCCCGCACCCGCTCGACCGGACGCGTCGACAAGGTCGAACTGGAGTGGGGCGGCTGGTACACCCGCGCCGGGCGGATCCTGGACGCGTGGCGAGCCGGCGCGCTGCCTTCTCCAGACTGACGGGCATCTTCCATGGTCCCAGCGGGACGCGATCAGCACCAAGACGTCGATCACAGCCTCGCCACGACCGCAGGACGGCAAGGTTCTCACTGCGACTTCAGTCGGTCACCGAGACCGGTGGCACGCCTGGCGCGGGTGGTGATCGCCTGGGTGATCGCGTCCTTGGTGGCGATGATCCGCACTCTGTGTTGGGCCCGGGTGACCGCGGTGTACAGCAATTCCCGGGTGAGCAACGGCGAGCCGACCGGCGGCAGCACCAAGCTGACCGCCCCGTACTCGCTGCCCTGCGACTTGTGCACCGTGAGCGCATGCATCGTCGTTGCGGAGTCGAGCAACCAAGGCGACCGCAGCCGGGGGGTGTCCCCGGCCGTCAGCGCGACCTCGGCGGTACCACCCGCCAGGACCACCACGCCGGTGTCGCCGTTGGCGATCTGCAGTTCCGGTGCGTTGCGGGTTATCAGCACCGGACGACCGAAGTACCACTCGCCCTCACGGCCGTAGCCACTGATCTGCCAGCGCAGGTACTGCTCGACGGCCCGTGACCAGCCCGTCACACCGTAGCGGCCATGCCGGTGCGCGCAAAGTAGCCGGTGCGCGTCCAGGGCCGCCAGGGCCTCGGCTGTCCGGCCAGCGAGCGCGGCGGCGTGGATCGCCTTGCCTTGGGCGAGCAGGTCGCCGGGAAGCCCGGCAGCAGAAGTCAACGAACCCGGGTCGGGGTCGATGGGCAGCCATTCGAGTTCCGGCCCGTCGGACTCCAGCAGTGCCAGGGCGCGATCGACATCGGCGTCGCGGATCGCCTCGGCGAGCTCCTGGATCGGCCCGGAGAATCGGTGCGAATGGCTCAGCACGGTGATCGCGCTGCTCGGGTCGTGGCTGCTGACGGGCAGGTCTGCGGTAACGATGTCGGCCAGCACGGCCCCTGCCTCAACCGAAGACAACTGGTGCGGGTCGCCCACCATCACCAGCCTGGTGCTGGGCCGCAGCGCCGACAGCAGCGCGCGCATCAGGCTGAGCGAGACCATCGACATCTCGTCCACGATCAGCACGTCGTAGGGCAGCGGGTTGTCGGCGTTGCGCGTGAACCCGGCATGCGGCCGTGCCCCGAGGAGCGAGTGCAGGGTGGACGCTCGGCCCACTTGGAGCCGGCGCCACGGCTCATCGGACTGCCCGGACCTTGTCAAGGAGTCGTCGAGCGAATGCTGCATGCGTGCCGCGGCTTTCCCGGTGAACGAGGCCAGCGCGACGGTTGTGCGCCGGTCGGCCAAGTCGTCAAGGACGCGCAGGAGTTGCGCGATGGTGGTGGTCTTGCCAGTGCCTGGGCCACCCGCGATGACACTGGTCCAGCTCTTGACGCAGTTACAGACCGCCTCCCGCTGACGCCGGGAGGCAGCCGCACGGGCCCCGAACCCTTCGAACGCACGATCGACCGCAGCATCAAGCGCGCGCTGGTCCACCTCGGGCGGCCTGACGTCCAGCCGGGCCAGCAGTCCCGTCCGGACATCTTCTTCGGCCTGCCAGTTGCGTTCGAGGTAGAGCCGGCGTCCGACCAGGCGGAGCGGGGAGTGATTCTCGGCGACCTGCTCACCAACTGCCACCAAGGGTGAGGCCGCCAACCTCACCGACCATTCGTCCACCTCAGGCCAGGGCAGTTCACCCGGCGGGGACAGCTGCGCAGGCGTCCCATCCCGGTCCGGTTCGACTGCGAAGGTGGTTTGCACCACATCATCAAGCGGCAGGCAGACCGACCCGGCCTCCTGCGCGCGCAGGCACAGTGCGACCGCGAGCAGCACCTCCGGCCGATGCTCGCCTACCAACCGGCCGAGCGTCCGTGCCAGGTGAACTCCGCTCCAACCAATGGCGCCCGCTTGGGCGAAATCGGCGAGCATGCCCTCGGCTGCTACCGGGATGTCGACACTGCGCACATCACTCACCTCCTGCGAGCAGTTCGGATGCCCGGACGATCATCCCGGCGGGCGGCTGCCAGGAGAAGACGCCGCTCGGCATGGTGCCCAGCATCAGGTTGTCAGGGCCGGTCATGCCGCGGACGAAGAGGTAACCCACCCCGCCCAGGTGCCGGTCTGGCACATAGCCTGGCAGTCGCCAAGCCAGATAGCGGTGCAAGGCAGCGCAGTAGAGCAGCGCCTGCAGCGGATAGTGAGCCTCGCACATCGCGCTCGTCATCGCGGCGGGTGTGTAGTGCCGGGCAGTGAGCTGCTCGTCGGCCGCGGTGGGCACCCGATTCGTCTTGTAGTCGAGCACCACGAACCGAGGCTGGGTGCCGGGCACTCGCAGGACCACGTCGATCGAGCCGGTCAGGAACCCGGCCAGCACGCTCTCGGCAGCGGCCGAGCTAGCCAACTGGGCGCCGTAGCGGTGCAACGGGTCAGTGCCGGACAGGTGGGTTTCGAACAGGGCAGCCAGGTCGGCAACCCGCCGACGACGATCGGCCGCGCCGAGCGGCAGCTCGAAGTCGAGTTCGGCGAGCCGGTTCTGCGCGCCAAGTTCGCGCAACGACCGGCCGTCGGTGAGCGCGCCAAGCGGAGTGGTCAGGGTCTGCACCAGTCCATCCGTCAACGCCACGGTGTCGAGCCCGGCGAGCGGGAATCGTGCTGCCTGCCCCGCCAGCTCCCGGCTCAACGCCCCGGGCAGATCACGGTCGGCGGGATCGACACGCTCCAACACCGCGTGCACCAGGCTGCCGAACTGCGTGCCGCCAGGCAGTGGGGCCAACGCCGAGGCGGGCATCCCAACAGCGCCGAGATCGGTCGACTCGAGGAATCTGGTCGGCTCGCCGGCGATGGTGAGCGCTGCCGTCTCGGCACGGTCGGCCGGCAACTCGGACTCGTCGGATTCGACGCCGAATGGGCTCGAA
>JAEAMF010001522.1_pt1 | contig 16252 bp, 9 predicted proteins | sample 8958721 | NCBI WGS metagenome assembly JAEAMF01 (sample SAMN16933255, study PRJNA681124) | bioreactor sludge metagenome | isolation source: anaerobic bioreactor treating anionic surfactant - SDBS | place: India: Bengaluru | collected 2019-02-28
AGCCGTGGGTCGTCTCGCCGTGCTCGCCGAGCGACTGGCCGTGGTCGCCGGTCAGGACGACGACGGTCGAGGCCGTCTGGCGGGACGTCTCCAGGAAGGCGAAGAGCTTGGCCAGGGCGGCGTCGGCATAGGCCACCTCGGCGCCGTAGGGATCGCTCTTATAAAGACTCGCATAGGGGTCGGGGGCCTGGTAGGGCTGATGGGGATCGAAGACGTGGACCCAGACGAACCAGGGGCCGGCCCGGCCCTCGAGCCAGTCCAGGGCGGCGGCCACGACGCTCCCGGCCTGGCGCTCGACGAACTGGAAATCGAGGCCGGTGCCGGAGCCGTAGCGGTCGTCGTAGACGTCGAAGCCGCGGGCCAGGCCGAAGCGGGCGTCCAGGGGGAAGGCGCCGATGAAGGCCGCGGTCGCATAGCCCCGGTCTTTCAGGACCGTGGCCAGGGTCGGCGGCCCTTCCGGGACCTTGAAATAGCCGTTGTCGTGGACCCCGTGGGCGAGCGGCGTCGTCCCCAGCAGGATGGAGGCGTGGGACGGCAGGGTCAGCGGCGTGTGGGCGAAGGCGCGGTCGAAGACGGCGCCCGCGGCGGCCAGCCGGTCGATCGCCGGTGTCTTGATGATCGTCGATCCATAACAGCCCAGCCGGTCCGGCCGCAGGGTGTCGACGGTGACCAGGAGCAGGTTGGGCCGGGCGGGCGCGGCGGCCGCGCCGACGGACGCGGCCAGGGCCAGCCCGACGGCCAGAAGGCCCGACACTGCCGCCCGCCGCGTCCCCGGCTTCCTCATGCGCATGTCCCTTCCGCTTCCAATTCTATCATGGCCGGAAAAAAAAGATCATCTCCCTAACGGCGCGACTCCTTCTCGAGGCGGCGAGGGGTAGCGGGAAGCGGACTCCGAGGAGCGACCGGGCAGGATCGCAGCCGAGTGCTCGAGGCTACGATCCTGCGAAATATCGGGAAAGAGGGCTTTTCTAAGAAGCTTCTCAGAATCCCGGCCTCGAGTGCTCGGCCGTGATTCTGACCTCCGCTCCCATAAGGTCGCTCCGGGCCGGCCGAAGAGAGGGACTCTCCCGGGATCGGGAGAAGAACCAAAAGAAAAGCCCCTCCCCCGCGGGGGGGAGGGGCTTCGAGCATCTGCGTGGTACTGCGGGAGCTTAGAACTGGAAGCGGACGCCCAAACGCAGGATCCGGGGATTCAGGATCTCGTTGACGAGGTTGTTCGTCGCGTTCGGGGCGAAGCCGGTGGTGCCGCCGGCATAGATGTTGTACGTCCCTTCGCTGGCGTCGTACCTCCGGTTGACGATGGAGCTGTTGAACACGTTGAAGATGTCGGCCATGAGATAGATCTTGCCCGTGTCGCCGAGCTTGATCAGCTTCTCGAGCCGGAAGTTGAGCTGGTAGAAGTTGGGCAGCTTATCGGTGCCGAAGACATCGAGGTACGAGGAGACGCTGCGGCTGTAGGTGTTGGCCCAGCGGCGGTCGTTGATCGACATGTAGTGGGGGATGATGTGGCCGGCGCGGGCGTTGAAGGTGAAGGAGACGTTGAAGTCGTAGGGCAGCTGGTAGAGGCCTTCGAGCTTGAGCATCCACGGGGAGAACAGGTACTGGTTGATCTTGCCCGAGGCGCTGCCCAGGGCCGGGGCGTAGATCTGCTTGTCGGTGGCCCACAGGTTCGAGGGATTGGTGACGCCGTCGCCGTAGTAGACCTTCTGATTCATGTAGGAGATGGAGCCGTCCATCATCCACTTGTTGGAGAGCCGCTTGTTGAAGATCAGGTCGACGCCCCAGAAGGTCTGGTAGTTCGAGTTGCGGAGGTGGGCGTAGTACGGGGTGTAGCCGTAGCCGGGATCGAGCAGGTAGTAGTCTTTCCCGGCGCCTTCGCCGAGGTCGACGCCTTCGATGGAGCTCGGGATCTGGCCGGCGACGGAATACACGTTAAAGTCGCGGATGACGTCGGCGCCCTCGATCGTGTAGTCGCCCAGCTCGCCGTCGGTGTAGTAGCTGGGGTTCCAGCTGAAGTGGTCGTACTTGCGATAGCTGGCGCTCAAGCCGACGGAGAAGTCCTGGAAGATCTCGTGGTCGACGGTCAGCAGCAATTCGGAGGTCCGGGTGGACGCCGCGTTCTGGTCGATGCGGCGGTAGCGGGATTGGCCGGGCTCGGTGTTGCCGGGCACGAAGCCGCCCCAATAGTAGCCTTCCAGACTGCTCTGGATGAGCGGATTGACCGCGCCGCCGACGAAGAACGGGATGGCCGCGTAGGTGACGGGATCGGGAACGAACATCTCGGCCATCTGCTGGACGCCGTCCTGCGCGCCGATGGTGGGTTGACCGTCGGTGTAGGACACGCCATCCCAGCCGTCCAGCCAGTACCAGTTCATCCAGCCGCTGAAGACGCCGTAGGGGGCGAACATGTACGAGGCCGAGCCCGTGCCCATGAAGTCGCCGTAGATGGCGCCGGACAGCTTGAGGATGGTCTTGCCGGTGCCGAAGAGGTCGTAGGTGATGCCCAGGCGGGGCGAGAAGACGTTCCACTTGAAATCAGGCTTGATGTTGGGCGTGGCGACGCCGGGCATGAAGGTCTTCATGGCGGCCTTGACGTCGGACGCGAAGTAGTCGGCCCAGACCTGGTTGTCGTTGACGGTCGTGGCCGTGCTGGCGTTGATCGACGGCGCCTGGTGGTCATAGCGCAGCCCGACCAGGATGTTGAGCCGGCCGGCGCTGATGGTGTCCTGCAGGAAGGCCGTCATCTGCTTGACGCCGTAGTCCAGGTTGTACTGGCTGGCGATGGCCCAGTAGGTCATCCCCGGGGTGTACTGGGGCGCGCCCGCGCCGGCCGGATCGATGTCCGTCCAGTTGAGGTTGTAGTACTCGTAGACGTTGCCCGGGGTCGAGGAGTCGGTCGTGACGCGGCGGGTCGAGTACTCGACACCCAGCTTGATCTCGTGGCTGACGCCGAAGAGCTTGTCGTTGTAGTACTGGGCGTTGAGGTTGTAGTCGTTCATCGGCCGCGTCGTGACGTAGTACCAGTTGTCGTACCAGACGCCCGTGGTCGCGTTGTTGTGAACGAGCTTGTTCATCTCGGGGTCGCTGTGGGGGATCATGGAGAACGCGGAATCCATGTAGGCGTACTTGAGCGACACGAGCAGGTTGTTGCCGAACATCTGCTCGTCCTGGATCTTGAAGATGGGGGAGCCGAAATGATAGGGGCTGTCCTGGTCCAGGCCTTCGGGGAAGGTCTGGGAGGCGGACCGCCCGAGGAACTGCTTGGCGCCGGCGATGTACATGGCCTCGAAGCGGTTCGAGGGGATGATCTGCAGGTTCAGCTTGCCGGTGTAGTCGGTGATGAGGGGCTTGACCAGGGTGCCCGTGACGGCCAGGGTGTTGATGTCCTGGACGCCGTAGGAGCCCCACAGCCAGGCCTTGTCCTTGACGACCGGACCGCCGACGTTGAAGCCGTAGTCCTTGATGTTGTTGATCTTGTTGTAGAAGCCGGGGGCGAGGCCGTATTCGGCCAGTTTCTCGTCGGAATACTTCGCCTGGAACTTGCTGTCGGTCAGGTAGAACCGGCCGCCGAAGCTGACCTTGTTGCCGCCGCGGCGGGTGACCATGTTCAGCGCGACGCCGCCCGTCTGCACGGTGACGTCGGCGCCGCCCGTGACGACGTTCATCTCGTCGAACGAGTCGAAGTCCCAATAAATGGGGGACGCGCCGATGGCCGCCGGGTCGGTGACGACGACGCCGTCAACCGCCCAGACGCCGTTGCCGGAGTCGCCGCCCTTGGCGATGTAGCTGGCCTGCTGGCCGGACTCCGTGCCGCCGACGTTCTCGCGGTCCATGATGATCCCGGGCGCCATCTGCATGACGTTCCACGGGTCGCGCGAGGACGGCAGGGACTGCAGGATCTCCTGGGTGACGTTCTTGCCGACCGAGGTCTTTTTGGCGTCGACGGTCGGGGTGACGGCGACGACCGTCACCTGCTCTTCGAGAGCGCCCTGTTCGAGGACCAGGTCGATCTTGGACTGCTGGCCCAGGATGACGATGATGCCCGTCTTCTCCTGCTTCTTGAACCCCTGGAGCTCGGCCGAAAGGGCATATTCCTTGCTCGGGGTCAGGTTGACGAAGCGGAAGATGCCCAAGTCGTCGGTGACCTGGGTCATCGGGGCCCCGAAGGGGGCGGTCAGGGTCACGGCGACGCCGGGCAGGGGCGCGCCCTGGGCGTCCTTGACCGTGCCGTAGATGTTGCCGGTCCGGACCTGGGCCATGGCGCCCACGGCCAAAAGAAGGACGGAAAGCAATACCAGACTCTTCTTCAATTTCCCTCCTATTCGATGGGTGCTTTCCTCACCTTGGAGCGGACGGCCGCTCCTGCTGACGACTTTGGAATGCACAAGACCGCCTCATTCTCACCTCTTTTCTGCTTGATGTTGTCTCAAAAATGTGCAATTTACATGCCAGAGGTCAACGGGTTCGTTAACGCACATATCATATTGATAGATAATAATTTGATAGTGGGCTTATAGGGCAGGGCAGATTCCAGCCTATACGGAATTTTGGATTTTGTCCGAAATTCTGTATCCGGAAGGGCGTGCCAGCCGAGGGCTAGCGGGCAAAAAAGCCCTGGACGGCCGTAACCTGATAAGGTTTCCCTTTGACGGTGACGTTCAGGCTGCGAAAATCCCCCTCTCCCGTCGCCGGACCGGGGTTGAAGGCGAGCAGGTAGTAGGATTCGAGGAGCTTGACGGCCGCCCGGAGCTCGGCCTCGGGGTTCTGGGTCGGGCCGGCCAGGCCGCCGGTGGCTTCGGCGACCCGGGAGAAGAGCTTGAAGATGTCCTCGGACTGCTCGCGCATGACCACCCCGCCGAGCTTGTCCGGGGACCGGGTCAGGAACAGGAAGCTGACGTCGGCCCCGGAGTCGCAGAAGGCCTCGACGACGCTCCGTACGTCGATCGAGATGTTGCGGTGATAGACCTGGAAGAGCTCGTGGAGGCCGGCCAGGATGGTCTGGTTGTCCTGATTGTTGTCGATGAGCCGGTTGAGCGACGTGGGATTGAGCTCGGGCCGGAACTCCTGCTGGTAGAACAAGATGAGGAACTTTCGCCGGGGCTGCGCCTTCAGGGCCCGGGCGAAGGCGACGAGCTTGCCCGGCTCGAGGCTCTGCTGGGCCTCCAGCTTGGCCAGGGAGACGCGGTACTGCTCCAGGATCTGCTCCAGGGCGAACGACGAGACCATGCCGCCGCCGGCCTCGTCGCCGGCGATGGGATTGGTCCCCTGGAGGCCCTGGACGAGCTGGCGAAGCTCCTTGAGGAGGCTTTTGTAGATGAAATTGCTCTTGTTGATGTCCTTGCGCACCAGCTCGACGGTCTCCCGGGCCAGGACGTCCTTCGGCTTGCGGGCCAGGGCCTCCGCGGTGAGCGTGTAGCTCGTCACCGGGGTCTGGACCTCCAGCAGGTCGCCGGGCAGGAGGACCTCGTCGAAGAAGTAGCGCAGGGCCTGGGCGATCTTGGGATCATAATCGTACATCTGGAAGAGAAGGTAAAATTGCCGGGCGGCGCTCGGCGCCGGCCGGGCCTCACCTTCCTGCCCGACGAGGACGTTCTTGTCGACCCGATAGAGGGCCGTCACCTCCCTCGCGGCGCCGCCCTCGGAGACCGAGAAATCGGCCATCGATAGGCCGTCGACGAACCGCCCCTGGTCGTGAACGCGCACGGCGACGACGGCGGAGGACGGGGCCGGCCCCTGCGGCGAGGCGGCCGCGAGGCCGGCGGCCGCAAGGAGGGCCGTCAGGACAAAGCGACGCGGATGTGATCGGCTCACGACGGACCTCCATTCCTCCCGGCTTCTTATCATCATAGGCCCCGGGCGAGGGGCCGTCAACCGGAGGGGGAAACGGTGCGCGGCCGCCGCGCGCGGCCGGGGGGGGGCGGCCGGCGGGCCCCGGGCCGGGCCCGAGAAAGCCCGGGGATGGAAGGCCCGCCGGTTCAGGTTTGGCCCCGTCTGGGATATAATCGGCCCGGAGAGGCCATGAGAACGAAAGACGCCGCGGCCGTCCGGGCCGAGGCCGCGGCCCTGCTACGGCGGGCCCGCATCGCCGTCACCGCCGGCGAACTCGAGGCCATGGAGATCGCCGACCTCGGTCTGGGCGACATCCGGCGCCTCGGGCTCGAGGTCATCGTCTACGAGAACAACGACCGCTATTGCGCCAAGGAGCTCATCCTCCTGCCGCGCCAGATCTGCCCGGAGCACCGCCACCCGCGGGTCAACGGCCGGAACCTGGGCAAGAAAGAAACCTTCCGCTGCCGCTACGGGGAGGTCTATCTTTATGTGGCGGGCGAGCCGACGCCCCGGCCCAAGGCCCGCGTGCCGCGCAAGTACCGGCCGTTCCTGACCGTCTGGCGCGAGATCGTGCTCCGGCCCGGCGACCAGTACACGCTGCCGCCCGATTCGCCGCACTGGTTCCAGGCCGGCGACAAGGGCGCGGTGGTCTCGGAGTTCTCCTCGACGAGCACGGACGAGAACGACGTCTTCACCGACCCTCGGATCCGCCGGGTCGCGTCGTCGTAGGGCCGCCGCCCGGCGCGCCCGCCGCCGTCGCGGCCCCGCCCGCCGCCCCGGCCCACGACCCGTTGCGGTAATGGAGGACGGCGTCGGCCAGGGCCTTCTTGTACGCATCATCGAGGTCGCCGCGGACCCGGCCCTGCCGCAGGGCCGCGGCGTGGAGGTTCTTGAAGGTGTTGCTCAAGGTGACCTCGCGGCAGGCCAGCGACCGGTCGAGGTCGTAATAGACCAGCGTGTTGGTCGTGATGGCCGTCAGGCCGTCGCCGTCCGGGTGGATCCAGAAGCCGTTGACCGGGTCCCCTTCGTAACGCATGGCGGCGTGGACGTCGGTCTTGGGGAAGAGGAGGTAGGCGGCCTGTTCTCCCTCGCCGACCTCCGGCGAGCGGAAGGCGGGATCGGACTGCGGCGAGCCGCCCCGCAGGCGGCCGGGCTTGAACACCGCGATGCAGCCGCGGCGGTACTCGTTGTTGACCCCCCCGAGGACGAGCTCGACGGTCCCGTCGCCGTCGACGTCGCCGGCCTCGCCGGCCATGAAATAGCCCGCGTTCCAGTACTCGCCCTCGACGCGGCCGGCCGGGTCGAGCAGCACGGTCTGGCAGGGCCAGTCCGGCTTCTGGTGGGCGATGACCAGGACCTCGGGTCCGCCGTCGCCGTCGTAATCGCCGACGTCGACGCCGAAGATGCGGTACTGGCCACGGAAGGGCCAGCCGCCGAACGACAGGTCCCGGCCGGCCTTGAAGCGCCACCGCTCGCGGCCCCGGGCGTCGAGGCAGAAGAGCGTGCCCTCCCCGTCCTCGGAGCGCGTTTGGGTGCTGAAGAGGACCTCGGACCGGCCATCGCCGTCGAGGTCGCGGATGATCAGGTGGGGCCAGGCGGTCGTGTAGTCATCGCTCGTCCGCTTCCGCTGGAAGTGCTGGCGATACTCGTCCTCGGGCTGGAGGTCGGCCAGGCCGGTCTCGAACGTCCCCAGGACGAGGCCCCGCCGGTCGACGATCTCCAGGGCCGAGCCGCGGACCCGGAAATCGGCCGCGACGCCGCGGCGGAGGAAGATCAGGTAGCCCGCGACGGCCAAGATGGCCAGGCCGGCGACGGCGATGGCCGCGGCCAGGGGGAACGGCAGGCGCGGGCGGGCGTCGCGGGCGGCCGGCCCGGCCGCGGCGGCGCGCTCGGCCAGCCAGGCGTCGATCTGTTCCTTGTAGGCGAAGACCTTGGCCTTGGAGTCCCGGTCCAAGCGGTGGACGGGCAGCCCGTACCTCTGCTCCCAGCGCACGCAGGTGCGGACGTCCCGGTCGAGATAGGCGGCGATCTCCTTCCAGGAGGTCAGGATGTTCTCTTTTTTGCCGTTCGAGGCCATGCGGGTTCCCTGCATTCCGCGTCGTCGGTCCGAAAACGGAAGAGCGATTATAGGAGAAACGGCCGGGCGGCGCAAGGACGCGGGGACGCGGGGACGAAGCGAGGCGCCGCGGGGACGGGACCGGAACCGGGCCGGATGCGGCGGCCGGCGCGGGGGGCGCTACTCCAGCGCGGCCTCGGCCATGGCGGCGACGTTGCGGGGCGGCACGTCGGGCAGGATGGCTTCGTGGCTGGGGCTGACGATGAAGTGCGGCCCGAGGAGGGACTTGACCCGCCGGACCTCGGCCTTGACCTCCTCGGGCGAGCCGAGCGGCAGCACGCGCTGGGTGTCGACGCCGCCAAGGAAGGCGATGCGGCCGCCGAAGTCCCGGGCCAGCGTGGCGGCGTCCATGCGGGCCGCCTTGGCCTGGAGCGGATGGAGGCAGTCGACGCCGGCTTCGATGAGCCGGGGGATGACCCGGTGGATGGAGCCGCAGGAGTGCAGGACGACCTGGTAGCCGCGGCGGTGGGCCTGGCCGGTGAAGCGCCGGAACCAGGGCAGGATGAAGCGGTCGAAGAGGTCCGGGCCGACCATGAGGTCGAGCTGGGTGCCGAAATCGTTGCCGAAGAAGAGGGCGTCGACCCGGTCCCCGGCCAGATCGAAGAAGCGCTCGTTGGCCTCGTAATAGAAGCCGCAGACGCGGTCGGTGGCCGCCTCGACCACCTCCGGCCGGGTCTTCATCTTGATGAAGTAGGCGTCCATGCCGAAGAAGTCCATGAGGTCGTGATAGAACGGCGTCCAGAACCCCGAGGCCCGATAGCGGGGGCCGGCGGCGTCGAGGGCGGCCAGGGTCTCGGCGAAATCGAGCCCGGCCGGGTCGGGCCAGTCGAAGCCGGCCAGGTCGGCCGGGTCCTCGACCTCGGCCAGCGGCCCGGCCTGGCCGTGGCTGGACTTGGCCGCCTCCCAATTGAAATTGAAGATGCCTTTGGCGGCGATCGAGGGAAAGGTCGTGGCCGCGAAGCTCGGCGAGATCCAGCGGAAGTCGTCGCCGAGCTTGCGCCGGAACTCCTCCTCGGTCGAGGTGCCGAAGTAGCGGTGCAGGCCCGGCCAGCTTGCCGGGTGGGGGTTGCCGAGCCAGAGGCCGCAGCGCGGGGCCGGCTCGCGGGCGACGATGCGGCGGACGAGTTCGCGGCTGTCCATGGACGGCCCGATGATAACGGCGGCCGGGCGTCCGCGTCAAGGGCGGCGGTGGGCGGAGGGGATGCGCGCGGGCAGGTCGGAGCATTCGGGGCTTCCCTATTCCCGCCGGATGAGTATGATGGGGGGGCCATCCGGGGACATGACCCGAAGGTCCGTGTCCCCCATCGAGTCGAGGAGGGTTCCATGTCGAAGAGAAGGATACGGTTGACCGCGCTCGTCGTCGTTCCCGCGCTGGCCGCCGGGCTCGCCGGGGCCGGCCGCGCGGCGGACGGGACGGCCGAGACGGCGCCGCCGAAGCCGGTCTTCCTTTATAAGACCACCTTCGTGCGGGCGGCCCCGGGCAAGCTCCTGGACCTCATCGCTCTCTATAAAGACCGCCTGGCGGTCGTCGAGGCGGCCGGCGACGCGCGGCCGTTCTGGTGGCGGCACACGCAGGGCGACCAGTGGGACCTGATGATCCTGACGCCCATGGGCAGTTACGCCGACTACTACGCCGAAGGGCGGATCGCCCGGCGGGACAAGGCGGCCGCGGCGGCGGGGACGAGCGGGGCCGAGTTCGCCCGCCGGTCCGATGCCTGCGCCTCCTGGAAAGAGGACGTCTTCGTCTACGGGCCGCCGCTCGAGTTCGTCCGCAGGCAGTTCGAGGGGACCGGCTATTACCACATCGAGATCATGATCGCCCTGCCGGGCAAGCAGGCCGAGCTCTATCGAGAGCGGGAGATGGAGAACGTCACCGGCCAGGCAGCGGGCCGGCCCTACAACATGGTCTTCGTCCGCGACCAGGGCGCGGCCTGGGACATCTTCACCCTCGGCTGCTACCGGGACCTGCAGCATTGGGCCCAGCCGAACCCGCTGACCAAGGAAGAGCGCGAGGCGGCGGCGAAAAAGGCGGGTTTCGAGAGCGCCGACGCCGTCGGCCCCTACATGCGGACGCTCATCGACATGCACCGCGACACGATGGGCGTCGCCATCAAGTAGGGAAAACGGCACCCGGGGATCGAGCGCGGGCGAGCCGAGTAAAAGCGGGAGTAAAAGCTGGTAAAAGCGGGGACATGTACCGAAGGTACGTGTCCCCTATCTTCTATCTTCCTCATCGAGCGCGGGCGAGCCCCGGGATCGATCTTCTTCGATGAGGCGGCGGCGCGCCGTAATGCACAAGCGACAGTAAAAGCGGGAGTAAAAGCGGGGACATGTACCGAAGGTACGTGTCCCCAATCTTCTACCGAAGGTACGTGTCCCCCTTCAATCTTTCAATCTTCTTCTATCGGCTTGACATCCCTGAAGCGGCCGTCCTTCTCGACCCGCAGGGACTTGATCTCGAATGGCGCGAACGAGAGGGGGACATGTACCGAAGGTACGTGTCCCCGATTCTGAGGGACGTGTCCCCGGTCCGTGGGCCCGGCCGGCCATAAGTGCAGCTCGGCGCGGGTCCTCTTCCCGACCGCCTCCTGCAAACGGAAGATCAGGGCCTGCCCGTCCCAGGAGCGCTTGCAGGCCAGGAGCCGGACGCCGGCGGGCTTGAGGGCCAGCAATGTCTCGACCGCGGCGGTCCGGGCCGCGTCATAGGGCAGGTGAGGGAACACGGCGGGGGGCGCGGCCAGGTGATCGGCCAAGCCGGGCATCATGGCCTTGACCGAGGCCGGGACGCCGGCCGTGAGCAGCAGCCGGAACTCGTGGACGCCGAGGTCGGCGAACTTCCATTGGGGACATCTCCCCTTGGCACGCGGCCCCAGATCAAAGCCCTGTTCGTGGCAATAGGCGTTGCTGCGGACGACGGACAGGCGCAGCTCGCCGTCGCGGAAGTCCAGGCCGTGCTGACCGCCCGAAGCGAGGCCGAAGGCCACGGGGCCGGTCGTCGCGGCGCGGCGGCCTTTTTCCCGGCCTTCGACGACGAGCCAGCGGCCGTGAACGTGCTCCTCCCCGTCGCCCGGACGGCGGATGGCCCCGCCCGGCACTTCGACGAGCAGGTCGGAGGCGTCGAGGCCGGTCGGCACGGCCAGCTTCAGCCGGCGGCGTTCCTCGTTCCAGGTGAGGCGGCAGCGGAGCTCGATGACCGGCCAAGCGGGATAGACGACGGTATCGAAGACCAGCCGGTTGGCGCGCCAGGCCAGGACGGACCGGGTGATCGTCCGGACCGGGCCGCCCTCGACGACGCAGGCCGGGCCCAAGGGCCTGAAGCGTCCGGCGATCTTCCGATAGCGGGTGCGGCCCGTGCCCCACGCGTCGGCATCGTCCTCGACGACGAGCGGCTCGAAGAGCGGGCCGTGGCCGGGACGGCGGGCGAACGCGGCCAGCGCGGAGACAAGGCCGCCTTTGGGACCGGCGCCGCGGTCGCGCGGCGGGCGCGGGGCCGGACCGGACGCGCGCGGCCCGGGAGCGCGGGCCGCGAGGGCGGGGCCCTTTTCGGCGTCCGCGGCGACCTCGAAGGCCCGCAACTCGTAGCGGACGGCGCCGACGCCCGGCAGGTCGTCGACGAAGCTGATGCGGCGGCGCCAGTTGTTGAACGGCAGGAGCGATTCCGGCTGCTCTTCCTGGCAGGCGATCTCGCGGCCGTCGGCCCGGAACAGGCGCATGCGCCACGTGCCTTTCCAGAACGGCCGGTGGTCGGCCATGCACTCGAACTCGACGGGGACGCGGCGCAGGGCGGGGTTGGCGTGGAAGACCGTGACCGGGAGGGCCGGGCTGCCGGCGCTGCCGCGGCCGAGCGCGGCGGCCGCCGCCAGGGCGATCGTCCGGGCCCGGTGCTCGGCGGCCCCGTACTGGGCCAGGGCGTCGCGCTCGCCCGGCTCGATGCACGTGCCCGGCAGGACGTCGTGAAAGTCGTTGAAAAGATGGAGCTTCCAGGCCTGGCGGAGATCCGTGTCGGGAGCCGCCGCTCCGGTCAGCCAGGCGGCCGCCGCGGCCGCGGTCTCGGCCTGGACCAGACGCCCGAGGCCCGCGACCGCCTGTCGCTTGACGCGCGCCAGCGAGGTGTAGCAGCCGGTAAAACAGCGCTGGAGGTCGCCGTCGTGGACGGGCGCGGCGGCGGCGGCGACGCTGACCGCGTCGCAGAAACGGTCCGGCGTGCTGTGGACGACGCGGACCCGCTTCTCGGCGGCCATGAAGCGGTCGATCGTCCCGAGGTCGCGGCGGGTGGCGCCGCCGCCGTGGTTGCCGAGGCCCCAGAAGACGGGAACGTCGCGGCCGAGCCGGAGGGCCAGCTCGGTGCCGGCCCGCAGGCGGTCCTCGATGTTGTCATGCTCCGTGTGGTAGAGCCCGACGGCGATGCGGTAGGCCGGGATGATGGTGCCGTCGACGCCGCGCCAGCGGTAGAGGTCGGAGGGCAGGGCGAGGTCCGGGGCCTGCGGCCGCATGTGGATGTACATCTCGTAGCCGGCCTGCCGCAGGATCTGGGGCAGGCCGCCGCTGTGGCCGAAGGAGTCGAAGTTGTAGGCCGCGCGGGGCGCGGCGCCGAAGCGGTCGCAGAAGTAGCGGCGCCCTTCGGCGATCGTCCGGATGTGGGACTCCGTCCCCGGCAGGTTGGCGTCGGGCTGGATGAACCAGCCGCCGGCGATCGCCCAGCGGCCGGCCCGGACCAGGCGGCGGATGTCGTCGAACAGGGCCGGGTCGAAGCGCTCCGCCCACTCGTAGAGGACGGCCTCGTTGTGGCAGAAGATGAAGCCGGGGTGCTTGTCGAGGAGCGTCACGGCGTTGCGGAACGTGGCCAGGGCCTCCGACGCCCCTTCGTCCCATCGCCATTGCCAGACCGGGTCCAGGTGCGCGTTGCAGATCAGATGCAGGATGGGGGACACGATGCCCTGTCCTTACTTTTTAGGATGTCCCCCATCATGATTCGTCCTTGGCCGGCAGATTTTTATACCAGGTGAAATAGAGAACGACGGTAAGGGCGGCCGCGGCCGCGGCCCACAGTCCCAGCTGGCGCCAGTTGCGCATGAACAGGTAGAACGGCAGGATGGCCAGCGAGAACTGGAAGACCGCCGCGACCAGGCCGTTGAGCATGTCGATCTTCGGCATCTTGTCCCGCGCCGGCACCAGTCCCCTCTTGACGCACTCGCGCCGGACCGGGCCCCAGACCCCGAACGGCCGGACCTTGGCGTAGAACTTGACCAGGACCTCCATGTCGGCCGGCTTGGTCAGCAGCGTCACGACGAGTGTCGCCGCCAGGCACATGCCCATGTCGAGGGCCAGGCTGGCCGCGGCGTGCAGGCCTCTCAAGAAAACCAGGCGCAGCGAGATCAGCACGGCCGAGACGGCCATGCTCCAGACGAAGGCCCGGGCCCCGAACCGCCAGTAGTGCCAGCGCAGGGTGGCCGGGACCAGGATGACGGTGACGACGACGAAGACCATCATCTCCCAAGCCGTGACGATGTTGGCGAAGGACAACGAGAGGGCGAAGCCGACCAGGACGGCCGCGACCGAGGCGATCTGGCCCAGCCGCACCAATTGCTTCTGGCCCAGGTCCTTGGCCACGTAGCGCTTGACGAAGTCGTTGATGACGACGGAGCTGGTCACGTTGATCATGGCGCTGATCGTCGACATCAGGGCCGCCAGCAGCACGGCCATGAACAGGCCCCGCAGCCCGACCGGCATCTTCAGCAGGACCAGGGGCATGATCTTCTCGGCGTCGAACCCCGCCCGCGGGCCCAGGTAGAAGACGCCCAGGACCATGAAGGCCACGCCGATGACCCAGCGCAGGTTGTAGCCGACCGTCCACATCCCCGCGGCCAGCTGGGCGTCGCGCGGCGACTTGGTCGTCAGGAAGAACTGGAAGTCCCAGACGTTGGGGCCGCTCAAGAGCCGGAAGGTCATCCACAGGAAGCCCGCCGCCATGAGCGGGCCGAACAGGCCGAAGTGCTGGTAGGCCGCCGAGGCCTCGCCGCCGTACCCCTGCCACAGCGTCCAGGCCGGCTTCAGCGAGAACCACCCCGGCGCCTTGTGGATGAAGGTCGCCGCGGCCGGCTTGGCGAAAACCATGACGGACAGGATGACCGCCCCGACGCCGATGAGCAGGGTCTGGAAGACGTCGGTCAGGATGACGCCGAAGAACCCGCCCAGCGTGACATAGACGCCGACGACGGCCAGGACGATGAGCGTGGCCTCCCACTGCGGTAGAGGCAGGAACTCCACGGCGAATTTGCCCGTCCCGACGCTGATGAACATGAGGTTGCAGATCATCAGGACGAGCAGGAAGATGGCCGCCGCCAGCCGGGCCGCCTCGGCGTCCTTGCCCGTCCCGAAGCGCGTCTCGTTCCATTCGGCGAAGGTCATGACCCCGGAGCGCCGGATGTACTTGGCCTGGAAGGCCATGTAGAAGGCGATCATGAACCAGCCCCAGAAGATGTGCGTCGCCCACATCGACTTCAGCCCGACGTAGAAGAGGAGCCCGATGAGCGTCATCGTGCCGCCGATGTCGATGTAGCTCGAGCAGCCCGACAGGCCCAGCATCCACCAGGGCACGTTCCGGTCGGCCAGGTAGAACGAGTCGAGCTTCTTCGTCGCCCGCCGGCGGACGAGGACCCCGACCAGGGCCACGGCCAGGAGATAGGCGCCGATGATGGCCAGGTCGACGGGGTGCAGGTTCATGCCCTTCTCTATACCACCGCCTGCCCCGGAAAGAAAGGGGGCACGGACTAGCGTGAACGGGGACATGTACGCTTCGTACGTGTCCCCGCCTTCTGTGTATGCATGAACGGGGACATGTATGCTTCGTACGTGTCCCCGCGTTCTATGTATGAGATATTTCTTAATGGCCGGGGCGTCCTTAAGGACGAAGGGAGCGAAGGGAAGTGAGAAGGGGGACACGTACCTGCGGTACATGTCCCCGGCTTGCTCCCGGCTTGCTGGGGGACATGTACCCCTGGTACGTGTCCCCGTCTTAGCTTGGGGACATGTACCCCTGGTACGTGTCCCCGTTTTAGTAGCGTAGTTTTAGTTGGGGACAGCTACCCCGGTACGCGTCCCCGCTCATTAGGGAGGTCCCATGCCCCGTTTCGCCCGCATCGTCTATCCCGGCATCCCCCACCATATCACCCAGCGCGGGAACAGGCGCCAGCGCGTCTTCTTCTCGGATGACGACAAAGCTCTCTACCTACGGCTGCTATCAAAATGGGTCGACAAGGCCGGCCTGAAGATCTGGGCCTATTGCCTCATGGATAATCATGTCCATCATGTCGCTGTGCCGGAGACGAAAGACGGTCTCGCCGTGGCATTCGGCGAAACCCATAAAGCCTACACAAGGATCATCAACGAGAGAGAAGGATGGCGCGGTTTCCTCTGGCAAGGCCGGTTCGGCTCGTTTCCGATGGACGACCCATACCTCTACCGGGCCATGCGCTATGACGAACTCAATCCGATCAGGGCCGGTCTTGTCGAGGATCCCTCGGGGTATCGTTGGTCGAGCGCGAGGGCGCATGTGCTCGGCGAGCCCGATCCGATGATCGGGAGGAATCCCCTGGGGATGAACGGGCGGGAATGGGCGGCTTATCTCAAGGAAGGCCTCGCCGAATCAGAGGTGAAGTTGTTCAGGGAACATACGGCCCGGCTGACGCCGCTGGGAAGCGAGGATTTCCTCAGAAGGATCGGAGCTATATAGAGAAGGGGGACACGTACCAAAGGTACATGTCCCCATCCATCCCCCCCATCCATCCCCCGATCGGGGACACGTACCAAAGGTACATGTCCCCATCCATCCCCCCCATCCATCCCCCATCCGACCGGGCATCCGATCGGGGACACGTACCAAAGGTACATGTCCCCATCCATCCCCCCCATCCATCCCCCATCCGACCGGGCATCCGACCGGGGACACGTACCAAAGGTACATGTCCCCAAAGCGATTCCCAAAGCGATCCCCTCTCTATACCACCGCCTGTCCCGGAAAGAAAGGGCCCTCCGGGCGCACTCCGGGCGCGTCCCCTACCGCGGCGGGCCGAATCGTGATAAAATAGCCCTTCAAAAGGACGGAGAATTATGCCTAAAACGCCCGTTAAGCCGACTCGCAGCCTGCTCTTCTGGATCGTCGCCGGCGGCCTCCTGATCGTCGCCTGGACCCTCCTCCAGTCCCCGGCCATGGCCAAGAAGGAGATCACCTTCTCCCAGTTCATGACCGAGGCCGAACAGGGCAAGGTCGAGGAAGTGACCATCCAGGACAACCAGCTGCGCGGCAAG
>JAEAMF010001523.1_pt1 | contig 16205 bp, 14 predicted proteins | sample 8958721 | NCBI WGS metagenome assembly JAEAMF01 (sample SAMN16933255, study PRJNA681124) | bioreactor sludge metagenome | isolation source: anaerobic bioreactor treating anionic surfactant - SDBS | place: India: Bengaluru | collected 2019-02-28
GGCGTGCAAGGTGGGGACCAGTAGCGCCGTGGCTGCTACACCATCCACGTCATAGTCGCCATAGATCGCAATGCCTTCGCCATTGCGGATCGCTTGCCGCAGGCGGGTTACGGCTTCGTTCATGCCTTTCAGCAGGAACGGGTTGTCAACGGCAGCACTTGATGACAGGAATGCCCGAACCTCGTCAACGGTGCAGATCTGACGGTTGTATAGGAGCTGTACGATGAGCGGTGCAAGGTCAGGAAATGCTGCCAGATGCTCGGGGGGAGCAGGTGACAGGACTTGCCAGCGCTTTTGCAGTGCAGTCAATGCCCGGCCCCTCCGGAAAGTTGCGGTCATTATAGGGCAGTGGATAGGAAAAGGCAAAGAAAAGCCCCCGACAGGGCGTCGGGGGCTCCTCAATTCCCCTATTCAGTCGGAATCTCAAGCCACTTGCTGTTGACCATAAAGTCGGTCAGGAAGGGGATCTTGAAATACAGACCCTTGTACGCTTGCCAGGCGTAGTACAGAGCAGGCACGACGGGTACCAGGAACAGGATCCACAGGATGCAGCCCAGGCAGCCAGCGCTGACAATGGTCAGTCCGGTGAAGAGGATCGCGGCCAGGATCTCATAAATGACCGCCGCCACCAAAAAACCCAGCGACTGGATGGCATGGAACTTTTGGAACGGGCGCTTCTTACTCTCCTCCGCCAGCAGCATCACCGCCGGTACAATGATCGGGACGATGACCTGGGTGGCATAGGCCAGACCAGCCATCAGACGGTCATTGTCGGTCGTGTCCTTGGCCTGCCACTTGTCCGACAGGGCGGACGCGGCCGGGGCCGGTGGCAGTTCGGGCATGGGGATCTCTTCGGCAGCCTCTGGTGCCGGCATCTCCGGCATCTCTGGCACACTCTCCGGAGCCGGTACCTCAACAGGTTCGACCTTGGGCTCTTCGGGAATTTCCATGTGATTGATTTCTTCCGTGATCATCTTTTTCACCTCATTTCTATATATTATACGCATAATCCCCTGTTCGGTTGCGCATGCCTGAGGTTGCCTTTTGTCAACCACTGTGATAGAATGGTGCCTGTTCAAAGGTCTCACGCAGTGCAAGAGCGTTTGGCAGGAAGTACAGGACATATGCATCGCATCATCTTCATGGGAACGCCGCGCTTTGGCCAGGTCATTCTGGAGGCACTGATCGGCCGGTACGACATTGCGGCCGTGGTCACCCAGCCGGATGAGCAAGCGGGACGGGGTCGCAAGGTAGCCATCTCTCCGGTCAAGGCCACGGCCCTCGCGCACAACTTGCCCCTTCTCCAGCCACCGAAGGTACGTCACCCTGACGTGGTGCAGCAGTTGCAGGAGCTGGCGCCGGCAGCGATTGTGGTGGCCGCCTTCGGGCAAATCCTGCCGCCGGCTATTCTGTCTCTACCTCCGCACGGTTGCATCAACGTCCACGGTTCGCTACTGCCGCGTCACCGTGGTGCCGCGCCTGTGTCAGCATCGATTCTGTTGGGGGATAAAGAGACCGGCATCACGATCATGCTCATGGATGCGGGGATGGACACGGGCCCGATGCTCAGCCAGGCCAGCATCCCCATTGCAGCGGATGATACCACGGCTTCACTGACGGAAAAGCTTGGGGATTTGGGAGCACGGCTGTTGCTGGACACACTGCCGCGCCGGATAGCTGGAGAAATCGTGCCACAGAGACAGGATGATTCCCGGGCAACGTACACCAAGCTACTGCGCCGTGAGGATGGGCGCATCCGCTGGGCGGACACAGCCGAGGAGATTGGACGGCACTGCCGTGCTTTCTACCCCTGGCCGGCTGCTTTTACTCTGTGGGGGGAACAACAGGTCAAGGTCTTGCGCGCATCCCCCGAGACGACTCGTTTTCCTGGCCAGACGCCTGGTACTGTCGTGCAACTGCATGGGCAGGTGGGTGTTGTCACAGGTAATGGCCTGCTCGTGTTGAGCGAGGTGCAACTGGCGGGCAAGCGCGCCATGCCCGTTGAGGATTTTGTCCGGGGCCAACGTGGCTTTGTTGGAGCGGTCTTGAAATGAGCAAGCAATCCACGAGTGATCCGGATTCTCAATTCGTGGGACCGGCGGGAATCATCACTGGACGAAGGGGAGCTTAACTTAGCGTATGCAAGAGATTACTCTGGTCGTGGAGCACAAGGTCGGCTTGCACGCCCGGCCGGCTGCCGTGTTCGTACAGACGGCAAAAAAGTTCAAGTCGGACATCTTGGTGCGCAAGGATGAGAAAGAGGTAAATGCCAAGAGCATTCTCTCCATCCTCACTCTTGGTGCCGGCCAGGGTGCGGTTATCCACATCAAGGCCAGTGGTGCGGACGAAGAGGCGGCTGTGACTGCGCTACAGGAACTGGTCAAGAACAACTTTGGCGAGTCGGCCGAAGCGCACCCGAAGAGCCCGCCACAGGCCGGGTGCTGAGACCGCCGGTCACTCTGCCGGGGACCACCTTGCGAATTGAGCTCATGCCCCTCGGCTGTATGTCTGCTCTGAACGCCATGGAGTTGTGTGGTTGCTTGTCCTCAACCTAGAGCGGGAACCGTATCAACGGGCGTGGGACCTGCAGCACGCTATGGTCAAGGCGCGCCAGGAAGGGCGCATTGATGATATCCTGATCCTGCTCGAACACGAGCCGGTCATCACCCTGGGACGCATGGCTGACGCCGCCCACATTCTGGCCCCGTCCGGGCAGTTGCGCCGGGCGGGGATTACCGTGCAACGTATCGAGCGGGGTGGGGATGTCACATATCACGGTCCGGGGCAACTGGTCGGCTATCCCATCCTCACTCTGGAACGCTACCATCTGGGCGTTTCCGACTATATGCATGCCCTTGAAGAGGCGCTCATCCGTACCCTGGCTGATTTCGACCTGGCTGCTGAGCGGCGCAAGGGCATCATCGGCGTGTGGGTAAGGGACGGTAAGATTGCGGCACTGGGGGCACGACTGGAACGCGGCGTGACCTACCACGGCTTCGCCCTCAACGTGACGACAAACCTCGCTCATTTTGCCTTCATTGTGCCCTGCGGCCTGGCTGATGCCCGGGTCACCTCCATGCAACGCGAATTGGGCAAAACGGTTGACATGGGGCTCGTTCGCAGCCGCGTGGCCTGGCACTTTGGCCAGGTGTTCGGCGCGCCCATGAGCAAGGTGACCCTGCAGGAGCTGCCCTTGACTGGACCCGCCGGCCAGCTTCCCTAGGAGTTCGTGGCCTTCGCTCCTATTTCGTGCCGTTCGTGTGCCTTCGTTTGCATAATGTGAGAAATATGCTACAATAGGCGGTATGGTCATAGATCAAGGTGCGCCCGCCACTTCGCACGAGATCATTGCCTACTGCCTCAAGTGCCGTGAGAAGAGGCCCCTGCAGGACCCGCAGGCTGTCTATACCGCAGCGGGGGCTCCTGCTACTCGCGGCAAGTGCCCCGTCTGTGGCACCGCTATGGTTAAAATGGGCCGGACAGAGGCCCATACTGCGGTTCCCAGGCCCGAGAAAAGGCCAAAGGATAAGCCCACCTCTTCTGGGGCGGCCAAGCGCACGCGCAAAGGGCAGTCCGTTGTTCACCTCGCCCCGGACACCCGCCTGGTCATCGTCGAATCTCCCGCCAAAGCGCGCACGGTGGGGCGATTCCTTGGCCGGCCCTATCATGTCGAAGCTTCCGTCGGCCACGTGCGCGATCTCCTGCGCTCCAAGCTCAGTGTGGACGTCGAGAATAGCTTTGCGCCGACGTACACTGTGCCCAGGGAGAAACGCGAGGTCGTCCAGCGTTTAAAGGGGGCAGCGGGACAGGTAGATCGAGTGTACCTCGCGACGGACCCGGACCGCGAGGGAGAAGCGATTGCCTGGCACGTGATGGCCGCTGCATCTATCCCCGAAAACCTTGTACAGCGTGTGGTCTTTCACGAGATTACGGATGCGGCGATCAAGGAGGCGTTCAACAACCCCCGTGACCTCGACATGGATCTGATCAACGCGCAGCAGGCACGGCGGATCCTGGATCGTCTGGTGGGCTACAAAATCAGCCCGCTTCTGTGGCGCAAGGTGCGGGGCCGTCTCTCCGCAGGCCGGGTGCAGTCGGTGGCGGTGCGCTTGATCGTGGAGCGGGAGCGTGAAATTCAAGCCTTCGTCCCGGTTGAGTACTGGTCCATCTCCGCCGAACTGGCCAGGCAGGACACCCGCGGGCTGGAACCACGTCCGAGCTTTATCGCCAGGCTGGTCAAGATCCGCGGCGAGGACGCCGACCTGAAGAACGAACCTGCGGCGCAGGCCATTGTCGACGACCTGGAAGGTGCATCCTATTTTGTGCGGGATGTGCGCAAGACGAAACGGCAGCGCAAGCCGCTCGCCCCCTTTATCACCAGTACGCTACAGCAGGATGCTTTCCGCCGTCTGGGCATGACCGCCAAACGAACCATGGCCATCGCTCAGCAACTGTACGAGGGCGTGGACCTGGGCAAGGGCGAGCGCGTAGGCCTGATCACGTATATGCGCACGGATTCGACCAATATTGCACCGGAGGCCGTGGCTGAGGCGCGCGACTATATCGGGAACAAGTTCGGGGGCGATTCGCTGCCCGAGAAGCCCCCTGTCTACAAGACACGAGCCGTGAACGCGCAAGAGGCACACGAGTGCATTCGCCCCACGTCGGTGTGGCGTGAGCCGGATGCGATCCGGGAGTATCTGGACAAAGACCAGTACCGCCTCTACCAGTTGATCTGGAGGCGCTTTGTGGCCAGCCAGATGCGGCCGGCGATCTATGATGTCACCTCCGTGGACGTCAAGGCGGGCAAGTTGCCAGCCGGAGCGCCCACAGCCACTGTTGCCGTTCTGGATGCGCTGCCCTACCTGTTTCGGGCGACGGGATCGGTGATCGCCTTCCCCGGCTTTTTGCTAGTGTACGAAGAGGCCAAAGACGAAGGGACTGGCGACGAGGAAGACGCGGGCGTCTTGCCGCCTCTGGAAGTGGGTGAAGAGCTGGACTTGATCCGGCTGATCCCCGAGCAGCACTTTACCGAACCGCCGCCACGCTACACGGAGGCCACGCTGGTCCGGGAGCTGGAGAAGCACGGCATCGGCCGGCCCAGCACCTATGCACCCATCATTTCCACGATTCAGGACCGCGGCTATGTGGACCGCGTGAACAAGTACCTGGTGCCGACAGAGCTCGGCTTTGTGGTGAACGACCTGCTGGTAAAGCACTTCTCGGACATCGTGAACATCGAGTTCACCGCACACATGGAGGACGACCTCGACCGGGTTGCGGGTGGAGAGCGCGACTGGGTGGCGGTTCTGACCGACTTTTATGGCCCCTTCGAGCGCACCCTGCACCTGGCCGAGAAGAACATCGAAAAGGTGGACATGCCCGCGGAGGAGACGGGGCTCACCTGCGAAAAGTGTGGCAGCAAGATGGTGGTCAAGATGGGGCGATTTGGCAAGTTCATCGCCTGCAGCAACTACCCCGCGTGCCGCAATACCAAACCTTACGTGGTCAAGACAGGCGCCAGGTGCCCCGTCTGCGGGGGGGATCTGCTGGAAAGAAAGACCAGAACCCGGCGCACCTTCTACGGCTGTGCCAACTACCCGGGCTGCAAATTCGCCCTGTGGCAGCGCCCTCTGCCGGACCCTTGCCCCAGGTGCGGTGGCCTGCTGACCGAGGCCGGCAGGAACAAAGCCAGGTGCACGAAATGCCAGAGTGTGATCGCACGGGACGAGCCCTCAGGCGGTGCCCGATCGTCGGAAATGGTCAGGGAGGCCCAAGCTGAAAAGGGATCTTGAGCGTTTCCTGACCTACTTGATCGCAGAGAAGAACGCCTCGCCACATACGATCGCGAACTACCGCCGCGAAATTGAGGAGTGTCTGGAATTCCTGGAGCAGGAGGGCATTCGGACCTGGAAACGGGTGGATCGTTTGGTGCTGCGGCGCTATCTGGGCTGGCTGAACAGCCGGGGGTATGTGAAAGCGAGCGTCGCGCGGCGGCTTTCCGAGCTGCGTTCCTTCGGTCGTTTTCTGGAGCGCGAAGGCGTTGTGCGCGTTAACCCCTTTCGCGCTGTGGTGTCACCCAAGCTGCCCAAGCGTCTCCCCAAAGCGATTTCCGTAGCCGAGACGGTGGCTTTGTTGAGCGCACCCGACACCACTACCCCGCAGGGTATACGGGATCGCGCCATTCTCGAGGTGCTCTACAGCGGCGGTCTGCGCGTCAGCGAGTTGACCGGACTGAATCTGAGTGGGTTTGACCCAAACCGCAAAGAGCTGCTGGTGTGGGGCAAGGGGGCTAAAGAGCGCATCGCGCTCCTGGGCGAGCCGGCGGTCAGCGCGCTGCAGACCTACATCGACGGAAGCCGGCCTCATTTGGTGGGAAAAGCCACCACGAATGCGATTTTCCTGAACCGGTTCGGAGGCCGGATTACGACGCGCAGCATCATGAATCTACTGAAAAAGTACAGTCGCATGGCCGGGCTCGAGAAGCGGGTTACGCCGCACACGCTGCGGCACACCTTTGCCACACACCTGCTGGATGGTGGCGCTGACCTGCGCTCGGTTCAGGAGCTACTGGGACATGCGCTTCTGACCACAACGCAAGTATACACTCACATCAGTCAGAATCGGGCGCGCGAGGTTTATTTGCGCTCGCACCCCCTGGCCAGGGCCAAAGGTGACGATCATAAATCAGACTCCCCTGCGTGAGCGTTGCAGCAGGCTAGAGTATCAAGAGGAGGCAAGTGTGCGCGTGCAGAGACTGCGCGAAACATTGCGCAAACAAGGCGTGGATGCGATTCTGGTTACCCGGCCGGAGAATCAGCGCTATTTGAGCGGGTTCACGGGAGGTGATGGCGCTCTGGTCATCACCCGGAACGATGCTCTGCTGCTGACGGACTTTCGCTACTATGAGCAGGTCGCGGAAGAGGCGCCCGGCTTTGAACTGGCGAAAGTAGAGGGCGCACTGGCGCCGGTTCTCAAGCAGGTTTTGAGACAGGCCGGTGCCAAGACCCTGGCTTTTGAAAGCACTGCTGTGTCCTATGCTCAATATCAGGAGTGGAAGAAGGCAACCCCGGGCGTCAAGTGGGTCGCAGCTCAGGACGCTGTGGAGTCCCTGCGTATGATCAAGGACGACGGTGAGCTGGCCAGGGTTAAGAAGGCAATCACCATTTCCGACGCCGCCTGTGACTACATCCGCGGTGTTATCAAGCCAGGCATGACTGAGAAACAGGTCGCCTGGGAACTCGAGTCCTACATGCGCACCCATGGTGCCGACGAGCTCGCTTTCCCCTTGATCGTGGGCTCCGGCCCGAACGGCGCCAAGCCTCATGCCGTTCTACAGGAGCGGCCGATCCAGGAGGGGGAGGCGATCGTGATGGACATGGGTGCCAGAGTGGATGGCTACAATTCCGACCTGACGCGCACGATATGCCTCAAGCCCGACAAGAAACTGCAAGAGATCTACGATATTGTCCTGCGTGCGCAACTGGCGGCGGAAGCGGGAGCCCGGCCCGGCATGAAAGGCCACGAGGTGGATGCGCTTGCGCGTCAGGTGATTCGGGACGCCGGCTACGCCGAGCATTTTGGGCATGGTCTGGGGCACGGGGTGGGCCTTGCCGTCCATGAAAGCCCCGGAGCCGGGCGTACCGCCATCATGACCTTCGAGCCGGGGATGCTGTGCACAATAGAGCCGGGAATCTACCTCCCCGGGTGGGGAGGGGTGCGCATCGAGGATATCGTGCTCTTTACTGCCGGCGGGGTCGAGGTTCTGACCCACGCCCGCAAAGAGCTGCAGGCACGTTAGTTGACTACTCTTGTGCCTTTGTGTTTCCTGTCAGGTTGTGCTAGAATGTCTGCTGAAGCGTGGAGAACCATAGAAGGGACTATGGAGGTGCAAGATGACCGTGAATGACATTGGTGCTTGGATTCGTCAAAAGGCAACTCGCGAAGTCCTGATCGCTTTCGTCTTAGGTCTGGTTATTGGTCTCGTGGTGCTCGGTTGGTGGCTGTGGCCGGTACAGTGGACCGACGCCGGCCCATCGGACCTCCAGGCAGAGCAGCAGGATATCTACCTGCAGATGATTGCTGACTCCTTTGCCCTCAATGGCAATAGTGAGCTGGCTCTCACCCGCCTGGCGAGCCTCAAGAAGCCAGGGCAGAAGGACACCGATCTGACTGCCATGGTCATGAACGCGGCTCAGACCCGCCTTCAGGCCGGTCAGGTCGAGGATTCGGCGCGCTTGACCAGGCTGGTGACTGCCCTGAACCTCCCACCGGCCACTGTCTCGCAACCACCTGCGGTCCAGCCCTCTACTACCGGCAGAAGCGGCTGGCTGCGCATCCTGGGCATCCTGTTCTTCTTGGCGCTGCTGGGGGCAGGTGTGTTACTGCTCCTGAGCCAGCTGCAGCGACGGGAGCCCACGCGCCGCGTCAGGCGGACGCCATCCGCTGTAGAGGAATCACTGGCCCGCTTCCCGGAGGAAGAGCCGGAGCCTGTCAGCCCTGCTGCACCGGAGAACGCTTTTGCGCAGTTTGAGACCGTCTATCAGATTGGCGACGAAGCCTATGATGTTTCCTATAGCGTGGAGTCAGCCACAGGCGAATTCCTGGGCGAATGCGGCGTGAGTGCGTTGGAGAGAGAAGCTGGCATGCCTGGCAAGTTCAACGCCTTTGACATCTGGCTGTTTGACAAGCTGGATTCCCGGACCGAGACCAAGGTCTTGATGAGCCCGCGTGCCTTCGCGGATGAGACGCTGCGGGCCAAACTGGCTGACCGGCGTGACTTTGTCCAGGCCGAAAAGGGCAAGACCGTGACGTTGGAAACGGAGAACCTGAATCTCTACGCCACGATTACCGACGTCGAATATGAGCCGGGTTCAGAGTCCGGGGTTTTCGCCAGACTGGCGACCAGGCTGGAGATTGTGCCCAAGGAGCGGACCCTCTAGCCGGGTCGGGGTGGCCTGCTCATAGCGGGTGCTTGTGTTTGTGGAAACGCAGGAGGCATTGCCTCCTGCGTTTTTTCTATCCGCGCGTGGCCGGGTCAAAGAGCTTGTGATGCTCCTGTATCGAGAAGCGGTCCGTCATTCCGGCGATATAATCGCAGACTACGCGCTCGGGCGCTTCTTGCCCCAGTCGGGTCTGAATCTCCATGGGTAGCTGCCGCGGCTCGTCCAGATAGGCATGGAACAGGCGGCGAATCAGACGCTGTGCCTTTACCTGCATGCGCATGACGCGATAGTGGCGATACAGCCGGTCGAGCAGAAAATCCTTCAACTGGCGGTTCCGGCTCTCCATCTCGGAAGAGAACCCCACCAGGTGTGCGGGGGCACTACGCACGCTTTCCGGTGAATCGATCCCGAGCTCCTGCAACCGGTTGTTGATCGCCGTGATGACATCCGTCACTTCCCGGTTGATCAGGTAGCGGATGGCCTGCCGGCGTCCCATCTCAGTGAAATTGCCCTCTTCAATGCCCAGCGCCTGGAGCGCTTCCTGCCACAGCTGCAGGCCCCGCAGGTCACTGGCGCGGAGCAGCTCTGAACGCAACCCATCGTCCAGATCGTGGGTTGTGTAGGCGATCTCATCTGCGGCGTTGACCAGTTGTCCCTCCAGACTCGACTTTTTGTCCGGCTCATACGCCCGTGCTTCGGTGAGGTCGTATTCCGTTGCGTGCTTGGCAATTCCTTCACGTACTTCCCAGGTCAGATTGAGTCCGGGAAACTGTGGGTAGCGCTGTTCAAGCTGCTCCACGATGCGTAGGCTCTGGTCGGTATGGTTGAACCCGCCGTGTTCCCGCATCAGCTCATTGAGGGCGACCTCGCCGGAGTGCCCAAACGGGGTATGCCCCAGGTCGTGTGCCAGGGAGATCGCCTCGGTCAGGTCCTCGTTGACTCCCAGGGTGCGGGCCATAGTGCGCGCGATCTGGGCCGTTTCAATACTGTGCGTGAGCCGTGTGCGGTAATAGTCCCCTTCATAATTGACAAAGACCTGTGTCTTGTATTCGAGGCGGCGGAAGGCTGTGGTGTGGATGATCCGGTCGCGGTCGCGCTGAAACGCGGTGCGATACGGATGCTCGGCCTCCGGGTAGATGCGCCCGCGCGAGCAGCGGCTTCTTACGGCATATGAAGCCAGGTATTGCATCTCGATGTCTTCAGCTTGCTGACGTGTCAACATGGCTGTGCCTCCTGTGTGACGCCGCGACAGAGTGCGCGCCCACTCCATTATAGCCCAGACGGACCTGCCGGCCAATGCAAGCCAAGTTGATAAGCTGCATGTGAGGGAGTATACTGTGCTTGCAGGTATGCACCACCCGACCGCTGCGACAAGTCGGAACACTCAATTGAGGGAGGAACCACCATGCGCTTTGGCATTGAGCAGATGCAGGTTGGATTGCTGATTCAGCACGCGCGCACGTTGATGCCGTCCTCCGGCCAGGTGGATACTCAGTCACTGCGCGCGGCATTACCACACTTGGACGTGGATGTGGCGGCGCAGGTTGAGTATCTGGCTGACCTGGGGTTCAAGTTAATCGAGCTGAACCCTGAGCTCAGCATCTTTTTCCCCAATTGCTACAATCTGGCGACCATCGGCCGCCTGGAACGGCTGAAAGAGGAGCGGCATCTGAGCTACACCGTCCACCTGCCGCTGTGGTCACTTGAGCCTTCCACGCCTGTGCCGGCAGTGCGCCAGGGGTCGGTTGATACGCTGGTGGATGCGGTGTTGCGGCTGGCGCCGCTGGAGCCAGAAGCGTACGTGCTGCACGCTTTCGGTGCACTGGCCTCCGAGTTCTCGCGGATGAAGCCGCTCCAGGCGATGCGTCCTTTGGTGCTGCAGCTCTTTGTGGCCCAGGCGCAGCGCAGTGTCGAAGAGCTGCTCAGGCGCACGGGCCTGCCGTCGCGGCAATTAGCCGTCGAGACAATCGAGTTCCCCTTTGACCTGACTCTGGATCTGGCCCGGACCTTTGATCTGGCCATGTGTCTGGATGTGGGTCACGTGGTGGCCGGATACACCACGGGGGTGACGCTGTTCGAGGCTGTAGAGCAGATTCTGCCGCGCCTGGCGGAGGTGCACCTGCATGACGCATACCGCCGGGAACTGCCAGACGGAACGGTGCAGGTGAATGATCACATGCCTCTGGGGACGGGCGAGGTGCCGGTGGGAGATTTCCTCGACCGCCTGGCGGCTGCACAGTTCTCGGGCCCGATCATTTTCGAGCTGACCATTGAGGAAGCCAGGGCATCTCTGGAGAACATTCGTGCCTTGCGCCCCGCGTATCTGACGTAGGGGCGTTCCATTGAACGCCCCTACAGAACATCCCTGGCTACCCCTGCGGTCCAGGATCCTGCCGCCGTCCTGAATCTAGGTCTTTATGCTAAAACCGTGGGTGCCCAGTAGCTGGCCCAGGCCCCAGTAGCGTGCCCCTGAATAGGCAAAGAGGTCGGCTCTGGTCAGGTCCAAGTCGCCTTCCTCATTCAGGAGGCCCTCATCTACCTGGATGGCCACAATCTTGCCCAGGAACATGTCATGGGTGCCCAGCGACAGCACCTGTGTGACCCGGCACTCGATGTTCACCGGACATTCGCCAATGATCACGGTTCCGATGGCCTTGGCGGGCACGGGAGTGAGACCGGTGGCGCCAAATTTGTCCACTTTCCGGCCGGAGACACTTCCACAGTAATCCGTGTCCCGGACCAAATCCGCTGGGGGCAGGTTCACCGCAAACTCGCCCTCCTGTTTCACCAGCTCATTGGAATAGCGCGATGGGCGAATGCTGATGCTGAGCATCGGCGGGTTGGAGCATATGGTCCCCACCCAGGCAAGAGTGATGATATTGGGCTTCTCTCGTGGCCCGCACGTCACCATCACCGCTGGAACCGGGTACAGATAAGTGCCGGGCTTGATCGCTACTTTGGCCATGTTTTACCTCTATGGTTGATGGTTGAACTCGCTTACTTGGCGAGCAAATCGCCTGCCAGTCGCGCATAGACCCGGGCGGCATCCACCAGGTGTGCAACGCTCACCTGTTCCTCTACCGTATGAACAAATCTCTCATCACCGGGACCAAAGCCGACCGTTGGAATGCCTGCTACCCCGGCCGAATACACACCATCGGTGGAGAAATCCCAGCGCCCGATCCTGGGGCGATGACCCAGTTCGCCTTCAATCGCGCCGGCTAAACGGCGTATCCATGGGCTGTTTTCCGGGGTCGTCCAACATGGGAAGTATTGCCGTACGCGGTACTCATAGCCGGTATAGCTGCGTGTATCATACTCGGTGACCTCGACGGTCGCGTTCACGCCTTCGCGATTGATCAGGTTCCGCAACTGGGCGGTAGCCTTGGCCTCTGTCTCGCCGCCCGTCAATCGCCGGTCCACGTACAAAACACAGCGGTCGGGGATGGCGTTGCGGCTGAAGGCAGAGCTCTCGATCTCGGTTACGGTGATGCTTGCCCTGCCCAGGAAAGGATCATTCTCCATCTGTGAGGCCATCAATTCGATGCCCACCAGAGCCCGGGCGGCCTCATAGATGGCATTCTGGCCCCGCTCCGGCGCTGATGCATGGCAGGATTTTCCATGTGTGGTGATCTTTAGCTCCAGGCGACCGCGCTGGCCGCGCGCGATCTGCAGGTTGGTCGCCTCTCCAATGACCACCAGATCAGGGTGCAGGCCTTCCTGTTCCATCAACATGCCCAGGGCCGCACCCTCACAGGGCTCTTCTTGAACTACCCCTACCACGTATAGACTGCCGTGCAGCTCCGCCCCTGAGTCAATGAGGTGTTTGGCTCCATAGACCATGGCTGCCAGTGCACCCTTCATGTCCGCAGTCCCTCGCCCGTAGAGCACGCCATCCGCAATCTGTGCCTCATACGGGTCGTAGAGCCACTTGGCCGGATCGCCTGCTTCAACCGTGTCCATGTGGCCCTCGAACATGATCTTGGAGCCTGGCCCATCGCCGATACGTCCAATGACGTTGCCGATGCGGTCCGTGTGGACCTCGGTGAAACCAACTCGCTGCATTTCTTCACCCAGGCGTTTCGCCACTTGGCCTTCGTGCCCTGATGGGCTGGGTAGCCGTACCAGGTCCTGGGTGAAGCTGACCAACTGTTGTGCATTCTGTGCCCAGAAATCTGTTGCCATCAATATGCTCCGGTGCCGAGAATGAAGATGGGGATTGTCTTGAGGGCTATGCGCAGGTCGAGCAGCAGTGACCAGTTTTCGACATAGTAAATATCCAGCAGGACCATGTCATCAAAGCTCAGATCGCTGCGCCCGCTCACCTGCCATAGGCCTGTCATGCCCGGCCATGTCTCCAGGCGTTTCTTCTGCCACGGCTGATACTGCTCCACCTCGTTGACTACTTGTGGCCGGGGGCCGACCATGCTCATCTCGCCGCGCAGGACGTTGTATAGCTGCGGCAATTCGTCCAGACTGCTGCGTCGCAGGAACCTGCCCAGCGCTGTACAGCGGGGATCGTCTTTGATCTTGAAAAGCGCGCCCTGTGCTTCGTTCAAGTCCCGTAGCGCGGTTATTTCCTGCTCTGCGCCCTCGCGCATCGTGCGGAACTTGTAAATGGTGAATTCCTTCCCCCCACGCCCAATCCGTGTCTGTTTAAAGATGGCTGGGCCGGGCGAGTCCAGCCTGATCAGTGCGGCGATAACCAACAGTAGCGGTGACAGCAGGGCGAGGAGCAAGCCCGAGATCACGAGGTCTATGCCGCGCTTGAGTGCCAGGTTCCAACCCTTAATGGAGATTGGCTTGGTGCCGATCAGAGGAATGCCACCCAGGTCATCAATGTCAACCTGGCTCAGGCTTAGTTGGAAGAGATCTGGCACGATGCGGACTGCGACTTTCAGACGTTCGCACTGACCGATGATGCCCATAATCTTGCGATGATATAGCCAGGGCAGGGCGATGATCACTACGTCCACGGTTTGTTCCTTGATGATGTCCTCAATCTGGTCCGTGCTGCCCAGTCCTTTGAATCGTCCAAGGTTCTTGTTGCCTCGTTCTGGTTTGTCGTCCACAAATCCTACTACGTGGTAACCGAACTCGGGCTGCGCGGCGGTGTTGCGCATGATCATGCGACCCGTCTCGCCAGCGCCCACGATCAGCACGCGCTGCACCCCGCGGCCCCGCTTGCGCATTCGTCCTTGTATGTACTTGTCCACTGCCCGCGCGAGTGACAGCAACAGCACAATGGCGATGCCGGCATAGACCGGGATCAGGCGCGAAAGGAGGACTGTGCGAGAAGCCAGGGAAAGGACGTATAGTGCAGCCACGCCCGTAATGGCACCGCGGATGATGGTGTACACGTCGTAGAAATACGAGCGCTTACGCCTGGCAGTGTACAGCCCTTCTGCCCAGTAGGTCAGCAGCAGAATGGCGGTGAGGGCCAGTGAATAGGAAATGTAGGCACGATAGGGTACCTGGAAGGACTCATCAACGGGGCGAAACCACTGCAGTTGATAGCGAACCCAGTAGGCCAGGAAAAAGCCGACATTGATCAGGATCGCGTCTGTCAGCAATCTGGCAACGATTGCCCAGTTCACTTTCTTCAGGGACACTCTACTGGCCTCCACGGGCATGGTCGAGAACATCCCGGTACACTTGGACTGTCTGTTGTGTCATCCTTAGCCATGAGAATTGCCTGGCTCGCTCCAGTGCGCGTGCAGCCAGGTCGGACCGGAGGTCGGCATCCCGGCACAGGCGCAAGAGGGCCGCCGCCCACTCTTCCGGTTGGTGAGGATCAAGACGAAGCGCTGCATCCCCCACTACTTCCGGCAAAGACGAAGCATCTGCAACGGCTACCGGCCTGCCGCAGGCCATAGCTTCCAGTGGTGGCAAGCCAAACCCTTCGTAAAGCGAAGGATAGACAAAAACGTCCGCCGTATTATACCACAATGGCAGCTCATCCTCCGTAACAAAGCCGGGGAAAAGCACATCGGCTTGCAACCCGAGCTCATCCACGGCAGTGAAAATGGGCTGATAGGACCAGCCCTTGCCCCCGGCCAGCACCAGCTTGTGACCCGTTTGGGACTGGCGCTTGAATTGCGCATACGCGTGCAGCAGGGTAACCAGGTTCTTGCGCGGCTCCAGAGTGCCCACGAACAGGATGAACCTCTCCGGTAGTCCGTGACGGAGGCGAAAGCTGTCCAGCATGGCTGTGTTGCGTATGGGGTGGTAAGCAGCGCCCACTCCGGGGAGAGTCACGGTGGTTTTGGCCGCAGGCACAGCGAAGAATCTTTGCAGGTCCTTGGCCGTGCTGGTGGAAATGGTGATCACGCGTGACGCCCGTTGCGCGCTCAGCCGGGTGAAGAGGTTCTGGTAGATTCGTTGGAGCGGCTTGAAACTTTCGGGATAGACTACAAAGGTGAGGTCCATCACCGTAATGACCCCTTTGCAGGGCAGGAGCAAGGGTTGGATATTCAATGGGGAATGCAAGAGTGCGATTCCTGCGGCCCGCAACTGCGGCGGCTGCAGAAGCTGCTCCCACAGAATCCTGATCGACGGCTTCTGGGTTGGCAGATGAGACCGCTTCTGTGTGCCAGAGAGCGGGAGGGCGCAGCGGCTATTCAGAAAGACCGTATAGTCGCCCTCCGGGTCTACCTCGGGGAGATGCGCGAGCAAATTGTAGATATAGCGGCTGACCCCGGCGCGACGGTAGCTTTCGCCTTCCGACAGCAGATGAGCATTGATGCCAATCCGTGCGCGAGCAGGCGAAGAACTTGCACTCTTCCCATCATTCACAGCTCTGGATTATAGTGACCAAGGCCCCGCCGGGCAAAATCTATCCATAGCATACGAATCAGGGCATCTTTGACAATACGGTTGCCTTATGCTAATATGTGTTATACTATTCCCTGGGCAATGCCCGTACCATCGCTCTTATCCAATTCGTCGTTAGAAGTAGGTGTCGCCCGAGGCCGGGCGCGGCTCGTAGCCATTATCCCTTGGTACCAAAAAGAAGCCTTGTCTGGATGCTTTCCAACTCAGAATCGCTGTCAGCGCTGCCTGGTGGCTGTCGGTGAAACTCAAGGCGGAGTGTGCTCTCTTTGGTGCACACTCCGTTTTCTTCCCCCTTTGCTTGGGTACAGGAAAGGAGGTGAATGGCCAGGAGAGGGGGATGGATGACGGCAAGCCGCGTAGACAAGCCGCTGGGTAGACGTCCAAAATAAAGGAGGACTCTATGAATATTGAAATTATCGCCCGTAT
>JAEAMF010001524.1_pt1 | contig 16196 bp, 4 predicted proteins | sample 8958721 | NCBI WGS metagenome assembly JAEAMF01 (sample SAMN16933255, study PRJNA681124) | bioreactor sludge metagenome | isolation source: anaerobic bioreactor treating anionic surfactant - SDBS | place: India: Bengaluru | collected 2019-02-28
AATGCGCATCTCACCCAGCCCGCTTTCCAGCGGTTGGGCGACGATCCGCTACAGCCTGCCGAAGGTCGGGCCGGTTAGTGTCACCATCCTCGACGTGGCGGGCCGGAGCGTGCAGCGGCAGACGCTGGCGGCGAGCCGGACCGGCGCGGCGAGCGTCGACCTGCGGAAGCTGGCGAACGGCGTATACCTCGTGCGGTTCGACGCCGAGGGCTTTAGCCAGAGCCAGAAGCTGGTGGTGCAGAGGTAATGAAGCCTCAAGCTTCAGGCCTCAAGCTCTAAGCTAAGGACAGAGAACAGCAGAGGCGGGCGCGAGCCCGCCTCTGCTTCGCAGTCGCTCCCTCGCCCCTGTGGGGAGAGGGAAGGGTGAGGGGTGCTTGTAGCCGCCAGCCTTCGGCATTCCCGGCTGCTTGCGCTTGCGCCTGCGCTGTTCTGCGCTGTCGGCTGTGAGTGTTGTCAGTCCGTAGTCTGCGCCGGATGTCAACCAGCCTGAGGCGCGTTGTGCATAGCGCAGTCGAGTCTACGCGGCCGCGGGCCGGCGGCTCTTGGGGTTTGGGGCTTTCCGGCCTAGTCGGTCTTGACCAGGCGGCCGAGGTCCCGGCCGTCTGAACCGACTATGAAGTAGACGCCGGACCGAAGGCCGGTAATCGAGTTAGCACCGGGTTGGAGCATTGCCACGCGCCGGCCGCTGTGGTCGTGGAGTGCGGCCGGGCCGGCACCGGGCCAATTCAGCGCGTGACGGGCCGGGTTGGGGTAGACCGCGCGCGGCGTCGGCATCGCTGCCGGCTCGGATTCCGCCAGCCCGATGACGTCGGCGCCGAAGCGGTGGAATATCTCGTAGTTGCCGGTCTGGCGGCTGGACCAGATGACGTGGGCGCCGCCATTGTCGTCGGCGCCGATTTCCGGCACCGCCCGGGCGCTGGGCTCGGCGCCGGAGATGTTGACGGTATCCGACCACGTCGCGCCGAAGTCCTTCGAGAGCATGAACAGCTCCCGGTTGTCGTCCTGCAGCCCGACCGCACCGACGTGCCGGTCGCCGGCCGCCGCGAGCGACCGGACGTAAACCCTGAGCGTTTGTTCGCCCAGCCAGTTCTGGCCGCCATCGGTCGAGCGCCGGAAGTTGCGGGCCGAGCCGAAGATTGCGTAAGACAGGTAGACCGCGCCGCGGCCGTCGGCCCAGATGCCCAGCGGCCCGGTCTGGTTCTGGGTTGACAGCCGCACCGGGCCGGACCAGTTCGCGCCGCGGTCGGTAGACCGGACGTAGTAAGTCTGCATCGTGCCCGAGGCCCCGTAGCCGAAGGCGACGTGCAGCGCTGACCCGCCGGCCGCGGCGCACAGGCCGGTGTAGCCCTCCTGGGCCGTTACGAGGCGCCAGCCCTGCCAGTTGGTGCCGCCGTCGGTCGAGGTGTTGATGTAGAGGTTGTTGTCGGAGTAGTAGTCGAGCATGTGGACGTTGTCCGGGCCGCTGCAGAACAGCAGCGGGTTCTGGCCCAGGTCCCTAACCTGGTAGGAAGTCTGCCAGGTCATGCCGGCGTTGGTCGAGCGTCGGTACCAGAGCTGCCCGCCCGGCCGAACGTTGATGACGTGGACGTTGCCCGAGCTATCGGCGGCAATGGAGAATTTGTAGGCTTCGGACTCCGTTTCCACCACGACCGGGTCGGAGAAGGTCGTGCCCCGGTCGGTGCTGCGCAGGTAGAACAGGTAGCGGACCGAGTCCTGCTTGTCGGCATAGATGAGGTGGACCCGGTGGTTCATCACTGCCAGGCCGCGCCCGACGGTCGGCATCAGTGAGTTGTCAGGCGATGAGGTGAGTTGCTGGATCGGCGACCAGCCCGCGCTGGCGATTCCGACCGCCACGAGCAGAAGGGCTACGGCCGGACTCGTCGCGCCGGAGCGTAATGGCTGTCTACTCACGAATACCTCGGGGGAGATTATCCAGCCATCGGGCGGCAAGTCAACGACGGACGCCGTCCCCGGAACCGACACAGAGACGATCCAGCGTCGAGAATACGCCCGGCAGACCTGCAGCAGCGCAGACACCCGAGGGGTGATGTCATTCTGAGCGAAGGCGTTCAGCAACTGCGCTCCGCGCAGCACGCTATGCATTGCGTAGAACGCAGCACGCTCGCTCAGGGTGACACGTGACTTCTATATCGGTTCTTGGGGCCCGGCCGGGTGCTTGACTTGCAGGTGGCGGTGACTAGACTGTCACTGTCAGGGTCTGCCCCAGGCGTGCAGTCATCCTGACAGGGTTACACTTCCAACCGATGTCGGTTGACCGCCCGTTGTCGGGCGGGATTGGTCGTCAATGTCAGAGGCATATGGCAAGCATAACGAAGAGGAGGTTGCGTGCATCGCACTCTCGTACCGCTACTGGTGCTGTTCGTCCTGTCGGCAGCAGCGCCGGCCTCAGTCCCGGCAGTCACATCCGTGCCGGTGCAGTCCGCCGTTTCAATCGACGAGCACTGGCAGAACCAGGTCCCGAACCCGGTGCCGGCCGAGCCGCGCTGGGACGGGCCGCGGTTCAAGACTGACGAGATAGACGAGTTCGAATGGCCGAATCACGGCCAGAACAGGCAGCAGACCTGGCATAACCCGCTCGAACCCCAGGACACGCTTGCCCTGGCCTGGACGTCGAACCCCGGCGGCTGGCCCTGGGCGCCCTGGTTCGGCTACCCGGTGTCGGCCGACGGCAAGGTGCTCTACGTTGACTGCTACATGGGAACCCTGTACTGCCGCGACATCGATGACGGGTCGCTTATTTGGAGCCAGGTTGTGCAGTCGCACTCGAGTTCGAGCAGCCGATACTACCCCGGTACCCCGGTCATCTTCGAAGGGACCGGCGGCGAACTCTGGGTCGCGGTGCCGAACTACAACACCCCGACCGAGTCCAACCGACAGCGAATGAGCTGCTACAAACTGGCCGACGGGTCACCGGTATGGTCGACGCACGTTCCGCTCGGCGGCGCGGGCATTGCCGGGACCAACATGAACTTCAACCGGCCGGTCTACCACGACGGTTTCATCTATCACATCACCCTCGAGTTCACGTCGCCCTACGGCGGCGCGCTCTACAAGGTCAATGCCCTGACCGGTGACACGACCCGGCTGAGCACGCTCGGCTCGACCTGCGGCGGTGCGCTGACCATCGACCCGGACGGCACGTACGGCTACTGGGCGCGCTGGAACCCCGCGAGCCCGGGCAACTGCCGGGTGATGCGTATCAACTTGACGACGCTGGCGGTGGACAGTTCGCCCCAGGTCACCAGCTACCTGCGCGGCTCGCTGGCCTTCAACTCCGTGTCCCGCCGGATGTTCATCGAGGGCAGCGCCTCGACCAGCGGTACCGGCTACATCTTCTGTTTCAATCCCGACAACCTGACCGCCGGCCCGGTCTGGACGTCGCAGACCGACGGCGGCCACGACATCCAGTACCTGGCGATTGACGAGGAGAATGCCTACGTCTGCACGCAGGGGACGCCGGGGCGGATTTACGCGGTCAAGCAGTCGGATGGCTCCGCGGCCTGGGGCGGCAACACCTGGCGTCCGATTCCGGGGACGAGTGGCGCCATCTACGACGGCGGCGTCTGCGTCACCGGTGAGGTCGGCCGCAACCGCTACCTCTACCTGACGCCGGGCTTCTACGGCGGCGGGTTCCTCTGGGTGGTCAACGCCGTCGACGGCAGCACCGTGCAGTTCAAGAATGTCAGCACCGGCGAACGGATGTTCACCGGCGCGCTCCGGCCCTACGGCTATTTCGTTTCCAAGTCCGGGTACGGCATCATCTACTGCTGGCGCTCGCAGAACGACTCGCGCGCCAAGTACAGCGTTGCGATGTCCTCCATCCTGGTTCCGGCCGGCCAGGCCGACAGCGGCCAGGCGCTGGTGCCGCGGGTAGTCGTCCAGAACAAGAGCGAGACCGCGGTTGACAGCTTCGACGTGTACATGAGCATCAAGCGCGGCGCGAGCGAGCTGTTCGGCGACACGGTCAGCGTGCTCGGCATGGCGCCGCGCGGGTTCGACACCGTGGACTTCGCCAGTTGGACGCCCCACGGCCGGGATACGCTGCAGGTGACCGCGTGGGTCTGGTGGCAGCCGGACTCGGTCCGCGGCGACGACACGCTGAGCACCAGCGTCGCCCTGCGCGTGCGCGACGTGGCGGTCACCGACATCTTCGCGCCGGTCGACACGCTCGACTCGGCCGCGACCGCCTACCCGCAGTGCCAGGTTGCCAACTACGGCAATACGTCGGAGACCTTCGACGTCGAGTTCCGCATCGGCCTGTACCAGAGCGCGGCCAGCGTCAGCGGGCTCAACCCCGGCGAGGCGCGGACGATTACCGCCCCGGACGAGTACGTGGCCCGTTCCGGCGTCTGGGTGCATGCCGTCACGGCGCAGCTCGTCGGCGACCTGCTGCCGGCCAACAACGTTATGCTGGATACGTTCTGGGTGCGGGGTTCGCCCGAGCACGACGTGGCGGCCGAGATGATTCTGAGTCCCACCGGCATGCTCGACACCGGCCGGGTAGTGACGCCGATGGCGCGCGTCGCGAACTACGGTGGCGTGCCCGAGCTGTTCTGGGCCTGGTTCTCGATCCACGACTCGGTTACCGACCAACAGATGTACCGTGACTCTCTCCAGGTCAGCCTGGGCGGCGGCTCCAACACGGTCGTTGCGTTCCGGGACACGCTGTTCCGGCTCCAGGGACCGTACTTGGCGCGCTGCTCGGTGGACGTCTACGGCGACCAGAACAACATCAACAACGTCGCCGAGGACAGCTTCGAAGTGTCTTCGATGCAGCACAACGTCAGGATGCACCAGATTCTGGTGCCGAGCGGGTCGGTCGACAGCGGCGCGACCGTGACTCCGACGGTGCAGGTGTGGAACACCGGCCGGAACGCCGAGACGTTCCCGGTGTACCTCGTCATCCAGGGCGGGTACCTGTCGTCGGCCACCGTGACTGCCCTGCCGCCGGACTCGGTGAGAACGGTGCAGCTGCAACCGTGGCAGGCGACGTCCGCCCGGGACAGCCTGTTCCTGACCGCCTGGACCTACCTTACCGGCGACGAGAGGCCGGGCGACGATACGCTGACCCGCCGGTTCTACGTCCACGTCCGTGACGTCGCGGTGACCCAGGTACTCGCGCCGGTGGACACGCTGGCCGAAGGGCTGGTGGTGTATCCCCAAGCCGAACTGCGGAACCTGAGCACCGTCCCGGAGAACTTCGACCTGCTGTTCAACATCGGGCTGTACTCAGACACCGCCAACATTACGTTGGCGCCGGGCGTTACCGACACCATCACGATGGCAGATTCGATCACGACCCAACCCGGAGTCTGGCTGGACAACGTCTTTGCCGACGTGTCCGGCGACATGAACCCCGGCAACAACGTCATGCTCGACACTTTCTGGGTGCTGGGCACGATTACCCACGATGTCGGCGTCGCCGCCATCCTCGAACCCATCGGCACGACCGACACGATGACCGAGGTCACACCGCGGGCCCGGGTCGGCAACTACGGGGCCGAGGAAGAGACCTGGTGGACTTACTTCACGGTTCGCCGCCAGCCGAGCGGCCAGGTGGTGTACTCCCAGTCCCTGCAGTGGACGCTGGGGCCGGGCGAGGAGGACGTGCTCCAGTTCCCGGTTACGAAGTTCACGGTCGGCGGCGCCTACGTATCGCGCTGCTCGACGTTCCTGGCAACCGACCAGAACTGGACGAACAACGTCGCGACCGAGGCGTTCGACGTCAGCGAACCGTCGAGCTGGGAGCCGGGCTGGAAGGAAATGAAGTCGATGCCGGCGTTGCCGTCAAGTCGTCCGGTCAAGGAAGGCGGCTGGCTGACCATCGACGGCGACAAGATGATCTATGCCGCCAAGGGCTACAAGACCGGGGACTTCTACCGTTACGATGCCATGCGCAACACCTGGACTCAGCTGGAGACCATCCCGGCGGCCGAGGCGGGACGGATCAAGCCGCCGAAGAAGGGTTCGCGCGGCGTCAGCGACGGCGAGCGGTACATCTACATGACCAAGGGCAATAATACCCTCGGGTTCTGGCGCTACGATGCCGAACGGGATTCGTGGTCCCGGCTGCCCGACGTGCCTCTGGGGCTGGACGGCAAGAAGGTGAAGGGCGGCACCGACGCCGTCTACGCCGTGAAGAATGACACCGGCTACGTGTACCTGATGAAAGGATACCGCACCGAGTTCTACCGCTTCAATACCGCGCGGCAGACCTGGGACACGCTGGACCCGGTGCCGGTCGGGGTGAAGAGCAAGTACGTCGAGGGTTCGTGGCTCGCCTACGTTCCGGCCAGCCCGACGCCTCCCTACCCGTTCGCGGCGATCTACGCCCACCAGGCCAGCTACTACAACAAGGCGAAGCTAAGTCATTACATGTTCCTCTACAACGTCGACGGCGACTCGTGGATGCGGAACGGGCTGAGCGGGATGCCGGTGATGGGTCTGTACAGCGGCCGTATCCGCAAGAAGAAGTCGAAGGATGGCGGCAGCGCGGCCTCGTACGGCGTCGAACTCTACGCTCTCAAGGGCGGCAATACCCAGCAGTTCTTCAAGTACATCCCGCTGGGTGATACCTGGCAGGAGATCGACACGATGCCGCAGTACGGCTCGACGGGCAAGAAGAAGCGCGTGAAGAACGGCGGCGACATCGTCTCATACGGGCGCGATGCCTTCTTTGCGCTCAAGGGCAACAAGACCTATGAGTTCTGGCGCTATCGGATTCCTTCGTACTTCGGTGGCACCCCGGCCCGCGGCGGCGTAATGGCCGGGTCGGTGGTCGGTAGTGAGCGGCGCATGGCAGTGACCCCGAACCCGATCGCCTCGGGCTTCGCGACGCTGCGCTATAGCCTGCCCAAGGCCGGGCCGGTGACCGTCAGCGTATTCGACGTGGCGGGCCGTTCCGTGCATCGGCAGGTGCTGGTCGCCCGGCTTTCGGGCGCGGCGAGCATCGACCTGAGGAAGCTTGCCAACGGCGTGTACCTCGTCCGGCTGGATGCCGAGGGCTACAGCCAGAGCCAGAAGCTGGTGGTTCAGAAGTAGCACCCTCACCCTTATCCTTCCCCGTCCAAGGGAGAGGGAACAGAGGAAGGCAGAGGCGGGCGAGAGCCCGCCTCTGCTGTTTTCCTCATCTCATTGCCCCTCAGGGGTGCTGCTCAGGCAGTTCCTGAGGGTAGGGGTGAGAGGTGGCACCGGAGGCCAGCTGTCAGCTGCAAGCTGTCGGCTTCCTTCTCCGGCTGCTTGGGCTTGCGCCCGCGCTGTCAACTGTGAGTATCGTCTGTCCGTGGTCTGTACCGGGTGCCAACCAGCCTGAAGCGCGTTGTGCACAGCGCAGTCGAGTCTGCGCGGCCGCGGGTCGGCTGTCCTTGGGGCTCGGGGCTCTTGGGCCTAGTCGGTCTTGACCAGGCGGCCGAGGTCCCGGCCGTCTGAACCGACTATGAAGTAGACGCCGGACCGAAGGCCGGCAATCGAGTTCGTACCGGGTTTCAGGATGGCAACGTGCCTCCCCGAGCGGTCGCACAGCCCGACCGGGGCGGTTCCGGCAAGTTGGACGCTCAGTCGTGCCGGGTTCGGCACGAGAGGCGGCCGGCCGGGCTCCGGGGCGCGTCCTTGTTCAGTGACTCCGCCGAGCCCCGCGCCCAGACGGAAGTAGACCTGGTTGGAGCCGGTCTCCCGGCTGTTCCATATGCACGCCAGGTCGTCGAGGTTGCAGGCGATGAACGGTTTCGTTCTTGTCGCAACCGGACCCGTCGATATGGTGAGCGTATCGTCCCATGTGGCGCCGTTGTCACGCGAACGGGCGTAGACGACCCGTTGGCCGTCCGCCGCGGTGACGGCGTGCGAGCGACCGTCGATGGCCCCGGCGATGGCCGCCGGCCGGCCGAAGAGGGATACGGCGGCCTGCCAGGTTGCGCCGCCGTCAGTCGAACGCCGGAAGTTGAGTTGGCTGAATGGCACGGTCATCGTCAGGTAGGTGTTGTTGCCGCCACCGTTCCAGAGCCCGTTAACGATCGTACCTTGGCGGTCGGAAAGTTGGCGCTGCGCCTCCCAATTAGAGCCGTTGTTCGTCGAGCGGAGGTAGTAGATCTGGTCGGTTCCAAGGATGCCGTACGAGTATGCAACGTGAATACGTCCGGCGGGATCCGCTACCGCGCTGATTGCCGACACCACCACGCGCCGGGCCAGGACTACCGGGCTGTCCCAGGTGACGCCGCCGTCAGTGGAGCGCAGGAACCGGACTTCGACCTCACCGCCGCCAGCCAGTATTGCGTCGACGACGTAGACATTGGCCACGCCGTTCGTCATCAGAACAGCCGATTCGGCCGTCGCGGCGAGGCAGACAGGTGCCGACCATGACCACCCATTGTCGGTCGAACGCCGATACCACAGCCCGGTCGGGCGTCGGCTGATGAAGTGTACGTTGCCCGAGTTGTCAGCCACAATCGAAAACGCGCTGCTGATGAGCGTGTCGTCGAGCATCGTCCGGAGGGCCCAACTCCCTCCGCTGTCGGTGCTGCGCATGTAGTGAATCTGCAGTTGCTCATTGTCGACGTAGGAAAACACGACATGCACGGACTGACCGTGGACTGCCAACCCGCTGCCGTAGACCGGTAAGTCGGCATCGATCGTCCCGGCCGTCAGTTGCTGCACCGGCTGCCAAGCAGCCGAGGCCGGGAAGCATAGGACCGTCAGCAGGGCGGCGGCCGAAGTCAGGCGGCGGGCACTACTGCGCACAGAGACCTCCGAGTGATTAGAATAACACAATGGCATACACGGCCGCCGGCCGGCACGACTGACCGGATGCCGACGGCGACCTCAGAGTAATCTACGTCCTCGCCACCGGTTGTCAAGCGTCCGCGTCGAGCAGGCTTGACTGTGACTGCGTCGGGGCTAACATCTATCCGGGTTACCTTCCCAGAAGCCCGCTAGTCCGGCGTAGCTGATGGGCGTCGCTGTTCACCGAGCAGCGCGTCTTGTTGTGCTATTGCCCAGTCGTGGAGATTGACAGGAGGAAACGTGAGAAAGACCGAGTCTGTTGTCGCCGTCCTGCTGCTGCTGGCAGGCATTGCGATGGCGATACCCGCCGTGAGTCCGGCCATCCGAACCGACGTGCGGGCACGCATCACCACCGGGGAACTCGACGCGCTCGGCGTGGAATCGCCCGCCCTCGACCAGGGCGGCGTTGTGCCGCGGCCGCTGGTGCCGGACGAGTACATGTGGCCGATGGGGTTCTCCGACGAGCGAAAATCGGGCCACTGCAACGTCAGGCCTCAGAGCGATCTGGTGTACTCGTATCGCGTCGGCGCTGAGGTCAGCGACCCGTGGGCGGGGTATATCGCAAGTGCGGACGGTTTTTTTGCCAAGGGTAACGTCTCGACCGGGTACATGCAGGTGTTCGACAACGAAACCGGCAACCTGCTCTGGCAGCAGCCGGCTTCGACGTCATCCTACTACATGGGTACGCCGGTATTCTTCGAACAGGCGGGCGAGACGTGGGTCGCGTTGTTTCACAAGGTCGGCACCGGCGGGCTTGCCAGCGTGACCTGCTGGAAGGCGGCTGACGGCACCCAGATGTGGTCAACGTCGCTGCCGGGCAGTTCGACCGGCAATGTCGTGCACTACGCGGTTCCGATCTTTCACGAAGGGTACCTGTACAGCATGGCCTCCGTTGGTACGCCGGCCACCGTATGGAAAGTGAATGCGCTCACCGGCGCAGTGCAGCAATTGGCCGATGCTCCTGGTTGGTGTCCCTCGGGCTTTGCCACGGATGGGCAGTACCTGTACACCAAGGAGTGCAACAGCATCGGCCGGGCGTACAAGATGGACATGAGCACTGGCGCGGTCGTCGCCCAGAGCCCGGTCCTGCAGTATTCGAACTACGACTTCGGGCGGGTCGTGTATGACCAGTCGGCGGACCGGCTCTACATGTTCGGCCTCCTCGCGTCGCTGACGAGTGCCAAGTTGTACTGCATAGACCCTGCCGACATGACCATAGTGTGGGAGAAATCGCTCACTCTCGGTCAGAACGTCGGGGCGCCGGCCCTGGACGAGGAGAACGTCTACGTGACCGCCTCCGATTTCACCAACACGAGCGTTCCTGTCCGGCTTTTCGCCTACAACAAGGTCACCGGGGCAAATGCCTGGTCGACAGAATACATCACCCTTCCTTATGCCGGCGGGTACCAGATCTCCAATTACGTGGCCACGACCGCCGGCCGGCTCTACGTGACCGGCGGGTTCGGTTCGCCACTCGGCAAGGTCTGGGCGGTTGACCCGACTGACGGCACGGTGTTGCAGCAACTGGAGTACGCGTACTACCTGCATGCCGCCGCCATCTGCCGGACGTACGGCTCGCTGATAACGTCCGACTATTCTCGTGCGCCGATGCGCTGGGCGGTCACCGACCTGATGACCCGGTACAATGCCGGCGTCCGTGCCATCCTCGTGCCGGCCGGCGCGGTCGACAGCGCGCAGAGCGTCATCCCGACGTGCATCGTTCGGAACCATGGCTCGGAGCCGATCGACAGCTTCGACGTCCACTTTCAGATTGACCAAGGCACCGACGCAGTCTACTCGGAGTCCACTTACGTGCTCGGCCTTGGCCCGGGTGCCGTCGATACGCTGAGCTTCGCTCAGTGGGATGTCCACTTCCGGGACACAATGACGACCACGGCCTGGACATATTTCGCCGCCGACGAGAACACCGGCGACGACACCCTGAGCCAGAAGTTCCTGGTCAGGGTGCGCGACGTAGCTGTGACCGACATCTATGCTCCGGTGGATACGCTCGACTCGGCCGCCACCGCCTATCCCCAGTGCCAGGTGCGCAACAACGGGAGCACGGCGGAAACCTTTTCGGTCGAGTTCCGGATCGGCGTGTACTTGGGCACGGCCTCGGTCAGCAACCTGAACCCGGGTGAGGCCCGGACCGTTACCGCGGTCGAGGAGTACACCGCGATCCCGGGTGTCTGGCTGCACACCGTCAGCGCGCCGCTCATCGGTGACGTGCGGCCGGGCGACAACGTCCGCATCGACACGTTCTGGGTGCGGGGCACTCCTCAGCACGACGTGGCGGCCGAGGCAATACTCGCGCCGTCTGGCACGATCGACACGCTGCGTGTAGTCACGCCGACGGCACGGGTGGCGAACTACGGTGGTCAGCCCGAGCTGTTCTGGGCGTGGTTCTCGGTCTACGACACGGCTACCGACCGACAGATGTACCGTGACTCGCTCCAAGTCAGCCTGGGCGGCGGCTCGAACACTGCTGTCGCCTTCCGCGACACATCATTTCGTCTCCAGGGGCCGTACCTGGCGCGCTGCTCGGTGGACGTTTTCGGCGACCAGAACGACCTCAATAACGTTGTCGAGGACAGCTTCGAGGTGTCGGCGCTCGAGCACAACGTGATGATGCAGCAGATACTGATTCCTTCGGGCGCGGTCGATTCGGGCCAGACAGTCAGGCCGACCGTGCGGGTGCGCAATACCGGCAAGTTCGCCGAGAACTTCCCGGTGTACTTCATCATCCAGGGCGGCTACTTCGCGTCCGCTTCGGTGGCGAACCTGCCCGCTGAGTCGTCCCGGACGGTCGAGTTCACGCCGTGGAATGCGAACGTGGCGCGCGACAGCCTGTTCATGACCGCCTGGACCAACCTGGCGGGCGATGAGCGGCGTCGGGACGACACGCTGGCCGGCCAGTTCTTCGTCAACGTGCGCGACGTCGCGGTGACCCAGGTGCTCGCGCCGGTGGACACGCTGGCCGACGGGCTGGTGGTATATCCCCAGTGTGAAGTGCGGAACCTGAGTACGGTACCGGAGAACTTCGATATCACATTTGGAATCGGGCTGTATTCGGATACCGCGAACGTAACCCTCTCGCCCGGGGCGGTTGACACGGTGACGATGGCGGACTCGATTGTGACCCAGCCCGGCATCTGGCTCGACCGCGTCCAGGCGCTCCTGCCCGGAGACCTCAACCTGGCGAACAACACCATGCTGGATACGTTCTGGGTGCTCGGTACCATCAGCCACGACGTGGGCGTCGCCGCCATCCTCGAGCCTACCGGTACTACCGACACGATGACGACCGTGTCGCCGAGAGCCCAGGTGGGCAACTACGGGATGGAGACCGAAACTTGGTGGACCTACTTCACCATCACTAGGCTGGCGAACGGGCAGATCGTCTACTCCCAGGCGACTCAGATGACGCTCGACCCGGGCGAAGAAGATGTCGCCGTCTTCCCACTGATGAAGTTCGCCGTAGGAGGCAATTACGTCGCGCGCTGCTCCACTTTCCTTGCGACCGACCAGAACTGGACTAACAACCTGGCTGCCGAGTCGGTCACGGTCAGCGAACCTTCGACCTGGGATCCGGGCTGGAAAGAGATGAAGTCGGTGCCGGCGCTCCCCTCCAACAAGCCGGTGAAGGAAGGCGCATGGCTGACGCTTGGCGCGGACCGGACGGTCTATGCCGCCAAGGGCTACAAGACCGGTGACTTCTACGAGTACGACGCGATGCGCAACACCTGGAAGCAGCTCGAGACGATCCCGGCGGCCGAGGCCGGCCGGGCGAAGCCGCCCAAGAAGGGCGCGCGCGGCGTCAGCGACGGCGGGCAGTACATTTACATGACCAAGGGCAATAACACGCTTGGGTTCTGGCGCTATGATACCGAACGGGATTCGTGGTCGCGGCTGCCGGACGTGCCCCTGGGGCTGAACGGCAAGAAGGTGAAGGGCGGGACCGACGCGGCGTACATAGTCAAGGACGACACCGGCTACGTGTACCTGATGAAGGGTTACAGGACCGAGTTCTACCGGTTCAACACTGCCGCGCAGCGGTGGGATACGCTGGACAACCTGCCGCACGGACCGAAGGACAAGTACCAGGAGGGCTCGTGGCTCTGCTACGTGCCGCGCAGCCCGTTGCCGCCCTACCCGTTCCCGGTGTTGTACGCCCAGCAGTCGCGCTACTACGACCGGACGGCGCCCTACCTCAAGCACTACATGTTTGCCTACAATGTCGAGGCGGACACGTGGTTCCGACAGAGCGTGACCGGCATGCCTCTGTACGGGCTCTATGGCGGCCGGCTCAGGAAGAAGACCGCGAAGGATGGCGGTGCCGCCGCTGCCTACGGTGCCGACGTCTACGCGCTCAAGGGTGGCAACACGCAGCAGTTCTTCTACTATGCCGCCAACGGCGACACCTGGCGTGAGCTTGACACAATGCCGCAGTACGGCTCGACCGGCAAGAAGAAGCGCGTCAAGAACGGTGGCGACATCGTCGGCTACGGCTTCGGCGCCTTCTTTGCGCTAAAGGGCAACAAGACCTATGAGTTCTGGCGATACGTCCTACCGCGCGGTGCCGGCAGCCCGCCTGTGCCGTCGCGCGGCGGCGTTATGGCCGGGCCGGTGGCCGGTGGCGAATGGCGGATGGCAGTGACCCCGAACCCGATTGCTTCGGGCTTCGCGACGCTGCGCTACAGCCTGCCCAAGGCCGGGCCGGTCACCGTCAGCGTGTTCGACGTGGCGGGCCGTTCCGTTCAGCGGCAGGTGCTGGTCGCCCGGCTCTCGGGCGCGGCGAGCATCGACCTCCGGAAGCTGGCCAACGGCGTGTACCTCGTCCGGCTGGATGCCGAGGGCTACAGCCAGAGCCAGAAGCTGGTGGTACAGCGATAGCTAGACAGGACCGATAGGACATATAGGACCTGGCGGAGGCGGGCGCTGAGCCCGCCTCCGCTTTCCTCAGCGTTCTTTCGCCCTTCCGGGGAGAGCGTCGTGGCGATGGGCACTCGTGTTTATCGGCAGCTTTGACAGGCCAGCCACACCAGCTATGCTCTACTCAAGACATACCCCGGCTCAGGAGGTTCCATGAGGACTGCTGTCGTTGCCCTGCTGCTAGTTGTTGTGCATCCATCTGTCGTCCTGGCCCGCCCGCAGTCGCACTACGACATGGGCCGGGCAGTTGGCTGTGCCCCGGAACCAGGCAGCGAATCGTACTTGATCAGTTTCGCCAACGGTTTGACCATCGACACCCGGACCGGTGAGTCGCAGGTCCCCGAGGAGCTCAGGCTGGATGAAGGGACCGCCGGACCGGCCTACTCGATTGTCCAGTTCAACGGGCCGATTCTGCAGGACTGGCTGAAGCAGTTGCGCGGCCAGGGTATCGAGCCGTTCGGCTACCTGCCTGACTACGCGGTGCTGGCAAAGCTCGACGCGGTCCAGCGCGCCGCGGTTGCGCTGCTGCCGATGGTCCGCTGGGTCGGGTTGTTCCAGCCCGCTTACAAGGTGCAGGCGGGTCTGTTGGGCGCAGGCGGCAGCGTCGACGTCGTGGTCGTTCTGATGCCGGGGGAGGAGCCGGACGCCGTGGTCAGGCTGGCGGCGGATGAGGGCGGCGCCGTCGAGACAGTGATGACGAGTGGCTTCGGTACGACGGTCACACTGTCGCTGGCCGCCCTAGACATTCCCATCCTTGCCCGGCTGCCCGAGGTGATGTGGATACAGCGCCGCTCCCGGTTCGAGCTATGCAACAATAATGGCCAGTGGGTTACCCAAACCGGCTGGCGCAGCAGCGCGCCGGCCAACAACGACATGACCGCCCGGAAGGCGTGGAACAACGGGGTTCGCGGCCAGGACCTGGTCTTGTCCACGACCGACACCGGCATCAATGTTTTCAGCCCGGGCCATGACATGTTCCGGGACCCGGCGTTGACGGTGACGTCGCCCGGGATATGGCCCGACCACCGCAAGGTAGTCGCCTACAAGCTGTACTACGGCGCCACGGCGGGCGAAGCCTATTACCATGGCAGCCACGTCAACGGCACGGTGGCCGGTGACGACGAGCCGACCAGCAATACCAGTTACTACGACGGCATGGCCATCAAGGCCCGGCTCTATTTCGTGGACGTCGAGAACAACATTGGGCAGCTGATTATTCCGGACAACATGACCGCGCTCTGGGATACGGTCCACTTGGGCCGCGGGCTCGGCTACCCGATTCTGCAGCACTCGGCCAGCTGGGGCTCGCTCAACTCGGTCGGTGACTACCAGGTCGCCGACGCGTCAATCGATGCCTACTGCTGGCTGCACAAGGACTTTCTCAATATCATCGCGGCCGGCAACGAGAGTAGTGTTCGGCGCATTCGCAACCCGGGGATGGCGAAGGACGTGATAACCTGCGGGGCCACGCAGAACGGTACGGCATCGAACGCCATCGCCAGCTTCTCGAGTCGCGGGCCGACGCAGGACGGCCGGGTCAAGCCGACACTCTGCGCGCCGGGCCAGGGCATATACTCGGCCAGCCGGGCGCCATCCACCAACGGCTACCAGTCGGCGAACGGCACGAGCATGGCGACGCCGATGGTGAACGGGGTGGTGGGCCTGCTGCGCTGCTACCTGCGCGAGGGTTACTACCCGACCGGGGTTGCGGTCCCGGAGAACGAGATTGACTACATCAGCGCCGCGCTGCTACGGGCAATGGCGGTCGTGTCGGCAGACCCGAACGTCGGCAGCTACGTTGTGCCGAGCTTCGACATCGGCTGGGGCCGGATTGACGCCGATTCGGTGCTGTACTTCGCCGGCGATGCGCGCAAGCTGGCGATTATCGACGATACCAGCGGCCTGGCCACCGGCTGGTACAAGGAGCGGCAGTTCCAGGTCAACTCGGCCATGCCGCTGCGGGTGGCGCTGGCCTGGACCGATACGGCCGCGGCGCCGAACGCCAACCCGGTGCTGGTGAACGACCTGAACCTGGAGCTGGTGTCGCCCACCGGCGTCACGTACCGCGGCAACCAGTACACCGCCGGCCAGTCCGCGCCCAACCCGGCGAACTGGGATAACCGGAACGTCGAGGAGTGCGTGCGGGTGAACAGCCCGGCGACCGGCACCTGGACCATCAGGGTCCGGGGCTACAACGTGCCGACGGCCGCACGCCAACCCTTTGCCTGGGCGCTAACCGGCGATATCGCGCTGGTACCGGAGGTGCTCGACGCCCGGTGCGTGAGCATCGACGCGCCGGCCGCTGCTGTAGACCTGGGACAGGTGGTTACGCCGCGGGCGACAATCCTCAACAACGGCAACACGGCCCAACGGTTTGACGCCCGGTTCAGCATCGCCGGCGGGTACGCGAGCACCCGGACGGTGATGCTGGCCGCCGGCGGCCAGGCGAGTGTCGATTTCGACCA
>JAEAMF010001509.1_pt1 | contig 16179 bp, 17 predicted proteins | sample 8958721 | NCBI WGS metagenome assembly JAEAMF01 (sample SAMN16933255, study PRJNA681124) | bioreactor sludge metagenome | isolation source: anaerobic bioreactor treating anionic surfactant - SDBS | place: India: Bengaluru | collected 2019-02-28
TTCTTCAAAATCTTGGTCCCGAGGGTCGGACTCGAACCGACACGTCATCTCTGACAGCGGATTTTGAGTCCGCCGCGTCTACCAATTTCACCACCTCGGGAAAGGTGTTGCAAGCTGATCAGCTTGTGGTGGCTATATTACTCTCAAACTTGGAATTGTCAATTATCTAAATTAACCGATCGCTCAATTTTAAATCAAAATCAAAAACTTTGTTTTAAAAAACATCAGATAGCATCTGTTTTGTGCATTTCCAGCCTATAATGCGGATGTTTTTCTTATTTCAATACATTGAAGATGCAACTTTCTGACTTTAACTTTGATCTCCCTGACGAGCTGATCGCCCGTTACCCGCTTGAAACCCGTAGTGCTTCACGCCTTTTGCATCTTGATGCTCAAGGTCAATATCATGACCATCAATTTACAGATATTCTCGATTTACTGAATGAAGGTGATTTGCTGGTTTTAAATGATACCAAGGTCATGAAAGCACGTCTGAAAGGTAAACGTGCCACTGGGGGCGCGGTTGAAGTTTTGGTGGAACGCATGCTGGACAAGTTCATTGCGCATTGCCATATTAAAGCCAGTAACTCGCCAAAAGAAGGCGCAGAACTGTTCATTGGTCCAGATGAAGTAAAAGTCACAGTCAAAGGTCGTCATGAAAATCTGTTCATTGTCGAGTTTTCTCAGCCCATTTTAAATGTTTTAGATCTCTATGGTGCGTTGCCAATTCCGCCTTATTTCAACCGTGAAGCAGAATCAATTGATACCGAGCGTTATCAGACCGTTTTTAATGACCCAACTAAACTGGCCAGTGTTGCGGCCCCGACTGCCAGCCTGCATTTTGACGAAGCCCTGTTAAAAAAACTTGAAGAAAAAGGCATCCAGAAAACCTTTGTGACCTTGCATGTCGGTGCAGGAACCTTCCTTCCGGTACGGACCAACGATATTGAAAACCATATCATGCACAGTGAATGGTGTGATGTGTCTGATGAATCTATGGCGCTGATCAAAGCAACCAAAGCGCGTGGCAATAAAGTCATTGCTGTCGGTACAACTGCAACCCGTGCCACTGAAAGTGCTGCACAGGCCAATGGCGGTGAATTAAAAGGCTGGACGGGTGATACCCAAATCTTCATTTACCCGGGTTACGAGTTTAAAGTGGTTGATCGTCTGATTACCAACTTCCATCTTCCTGAATCAACGTTATTGATGCTGGTTTCGGCATTGTCGAATCGTGATAATATTTTAGCTGCCTATCATCATGCGGTAGAAGCCAAATACCGTTTCTTCAGTTATGGCGATGCCATGCTGGTTGATAAAATTACACCTTAATTATTGTTGATAATAAGAAGTACGCCATGCCGCTCGATGCTGTTAAATATTCGATTCATATTCGACGTAAAAAAAATGAACGGGTTTTTAATAATATTGCGCGGCTTTGGGAGATTGCCCGCCAGGCTCAGACGCATCAGGATATTTTAGATGCCCTGCATCCCTGGAATGCCCCGATCGTGCTCAAGTTTGAAAATGTCCTCCCGCTACTTCTGGCAGCAGCAGGACTGTTTTTTATCCTGCTGATTTTTATCCATCCCGGTAATATCTGGATTCAGATCAGTCTGATCAGCGGTTTTTTTATGATTTTCTGGGCTTATATTAGTTATGAAGAAAGCAAGCCCATTGATGAAGTCATCGAATATCTGGAACAGCAAAGTATTGCTAAAAAATACAATCTTGCCTTCCAGCAACAACCGCAACATTTTTCTGTTCCCCTGCAACCGGTTTTATTTATTGCCCATTTAAAGCGTTTATTTCCGGTCTTTAATCAGGGCAGCATTTCCAATGACTTTCCTTATTACGCCAGCACCCAATGGACCGATGATGAAGGCAAACAGCATCAGGTGATGGTATTTCAATATCATTATGTCAATGAAATCCGGATTCGTAATAAAGACGGCAATGAAGTACAGGTGAGTGAAGTACACAAAGATTTATGGGGTGTATTTGTTTTTGATGTGGAAGTACACGGTGTGGCAGTCACTACGGCCAACAAGGAGTTTTATTATCCTTACAGTTTTCCGTGGCATACCAGCGATATTCAAGTCAACCAGAAACTGAATATTTTTGGCAGCGATGAAATGCAGATGGCAAAACTGCTCACGCCTGCATTTGTGTTGAGGCTGGATGAATTTTTTGCCCAGCGTCAAGGCGATTTAATTTTCCACCCCGACAGCCATATCTTATGTTTTTTAGGAACGGCCGATTTATTTCACATTTCAAGCCGGGCAAAAAATATTCACGATATTTCTGCATTACGTGGACACTTGCGTACTTTTAAACTACCTTATCTGGAAAGTTTACAGCGTGATTTAACGCAGTTTTTAAAATAACAATCTTGTAAATGTTTGGGGACAAATAAATGGGGTTATTGATTTTTTTATTGTTGATTATTGCCGTGATTGTAGCCTGTATCATGATTCGCAATAATATTGTGCGTCATCACAATGCTTCTATTCGTTCCTGGTCAGATGTGGCAACTTATGAGCGTCAGAAGATTAAAGTTCTGGATGGCTTGCAACCTTTGGTTGAACAATATTCCAATTTTGAACAAGGTACTTTGGAAAAAGTGACCGAACTGCGGCAGAATATTTTAAATCTCAATTTAAACAATGCCGATGTTGCCCAGTTGCAACGCGTTGAAAGCCTGAATAAGGAATTAATGCAGAGTCTCAATGTCGTGGTAGAGAACTATCCTGAGCTGAAAGCCAATGAAATTTATCTAAAAATGATGAATGAAATTGAAGAGCAAAATGAAAATGTCGGGGCAGCGATTACCATTTTTAACCGCAATGTTGAACTGTTTAATAACAATATTCAGATTTTTCCCAATAACATCGTCAATACTCTGTCACTCGGTAAAAAAGCCATCCGCCCCTTCCGCGATCTGGCAGCTACACAGAGTTTTGACTATCGACCGAATTTTTAAGTCGTTAATATTAGAATAAATGAAAACATCGGCATGCAGAAAAGCATCTTTTCTGTATGCCCATCCGCAAGGCAAGCACAGCCTCACTTGTAGCTTATTTTCTTCAGCAAAAAAGAATCGCGTTAAAATTCGACAACACTGGCGTTTATGTGCGTAATCAAGGAAAATAGCGAACTTTTGGCGGCGAACTGTTTTTTCGCTCTTGCACTGCAACCAAAGCAGTGCTTTGCTCTCGTCCAGGATATTTTATGAAGTTTGAAAAATTAGGTCAGTCGGGCCGTGCCCGTCGTGGTCGTTTAACGCTTGAACACGGTGTCGTTGAAACACCCGTGTTTATGCCGGTCGGTACTTACGGTACTGTCAAAGGCATGCTCCCACGTGATGTAGAAGATATTAAAGCCCAGATTATTTTAGGTAACACCTTCCATCTCTATTTGCGTCCCGGCCTGGACGTGATTCGTGAACATGGCGGTTTGCACGAGTTCATGAAATGGAACAAACCGATTTTAACCGATTCAGGCGGCTTCCAGGTGTTCAGCCTGGGTGCGATGCGTAAGATTAAAGAAGAAGGTGTAACCTTCCGTTCGCCAATTGATGGTTCAAAAGTCTTTTTATCACCTGAAATTTCAATGGATATTCAACATACCTTGAATTCAGACATCGTGATGATTTTTGACGAATGTACGCCTTATCCGGCTACGCGTGAAGAAGCACAGAAATCTTTGCAGCTTTCACTGCGCTGGGCAAAACGCTGTAAAACCCATCACCATGATGTATTAAAAAATAAAAATGCCCTGTTCGGTATTATTCAGGGCGGTATGTATGAAGACCTGCGTGATGAATCGCTGGCAGGCTTAAAAGAAATCGACTTTGATGGCTTTGCCATTGGCGGTCTTTCTGTCGGTGAACCGAAAGAAGAAATGATCAAGATTCTGGATCATCTTCCACCGAAAATGCCGGAAGACAAGCCACGTTACCTGATGGGTGTAGGCAAGCCGGAAGACATCGTGGAAGGCATCCGCCGTGGCGTGGATATGTTCGACTGCGTCATGCCAACCCGTAATGCACGTAACGGTCATTATTTTGTGACAGACGGTCTGGTCCGCATCCGTAATGCCAAATATCGCCATGACCAAAGTCCACTCGATCCAGACTGCGACTGCTATACCTGCCAAAACTTTACCCGCGCTTATCTGTTCCATCTGGAAAAATGTGGCGAAATGCTGGGTTCCATGCTGGGTACTATTCATAACCTGCGTTATTACCAAAGGTTTACACAAGACATCCGTGATGCGTTAGATAATGGTACTTTTGATGAATATGTACAGGATTTTTATGCGCGTCGTGGTCTAGAAGTCCCCCCTTGTCCTGAAGATTAATCTTTCAGTATTTGCGCTGAAGAAAAAGACAAGGTAAATTGCTGAACAAGTTATCTTATTTATCATCATATTGTTGATATACATTTTTTAGTTTAGGAAATTGAAATGAGCCTTTTTATTTCTACTGCTCACGCAGCAGGTGAAGCTGCACAACAACCAAGTTTGGTAACCAACCTTTTGATGATTGCGGTATTTGTCGCAATTTTCTATTTCCTGATCTGGCGTCCTCAAGCGAAACGCGCGAAAGAACACCGTACCCTGGTTGAAAGCCTGGGTGTAGGTAGCGAAGTAGTTTTTGCAGGTGGCCTGATGGGCAAAATCACTAAAATTGAAGGCGATTTTGCAGTGGTTGAACTCAGCCGTGGCGTAGAAGTAAAAATTCAGCGCGCAAGTGTGATTTCAGTTCTTCCTGAAGGCACATTAAATAATCTCTAATCAAAATTAGTCGTGCCCTAGCACGACTTTTTCATTTTAAGAAGAAAACAGATGCGTTACCCAGCATGGAAATATCTGCTGATCCTTGTGGTTTTGGTGATCAGCACATTATACGCGCTGCCTAGTTTGTACCCCGATGAACCTGCTGTTCAAATTTCCGGTGCCAAAGCCGGCACCCAAATTGACCAGAGCATCGTACAAAAAGCAGAGCAATTATTACAAAGTGAAAAAATTTCAAGCCATGACAACAGCTTTAGCAATAATGCTGCCCTTTTACGCCTCGACTCCTCTGAAGCACAGTTAAAAGCCAAAGAAGTATTGCGTCGCGGATTGGGTGATAATTATGTTGTTGCCTTGAACCTTGCCCCAACCACACCTGAATGGCTGCAAAAAATTGGTGCCAAGCCAATGAAACTGGGTCTGGATTTACGTGGTGGTGTGCACTTCCTGCTTGAAGTGGATATGGACAAGGCCATCAGTCAGCGTATGGAAACATCGGCGACTGATCTGCGTCGTCAATTGCGTGACAACAAGCTGAAATTCAACAGCCTGTCACTAAATAACAATACCATTACCGTTCAGTTTGCCAATAACGGTGACCGTGAAGCCGTGATGGATTTCTTGCGTCGTAATGGCAATGAATTCAACCAGCAGGCAATTGCCTCTGAGTCCGGTTCAACTTTACGTCTGAACTATACCGACGTGCGCAAGCAGGAAATTCAGTCTTATGCCGTTAACCAGAACTTAACCACTTTACGTAACCGTATTAACGAGTTAGGTGTAGCGGAAGCATTGGTTCAAACTCAAGGCAGCAACCGTATTGTGGTTCCCAGTTCCGTATTACCGGTCTGGATTCACCACAGGAAGCGGCTGAACTTGCCTTGATGCTTCGTGCTGGTGCACTGGCTGCGCCGATGTATTTTGTTGAAGAACGTGTGGTTGGTCCGAGCCTGGGTCAGGAAAATATTGACAAAGGTGTGTTATCGACTCAAATCGGCTTCCTTCTGGTTGCGATCTGGATGGTGGTGTTCTTCCGTCTGTTCGGTGTGATTGCCAACTTTGCACTGGTATTTAACCTGGCTATGATCCTGACCGTCATGTCATGGATTGGCGCTTCCCTCACCCTTCCAGGTATTGCCGGTATCGTGATTACCATTGGTATGGCGGTCGATGCCAACGTACTGATCTGTGAGCGAATACGGGAAGAAATGAAATGGGGGGCCTCGCCCAAACAGGCGATTGTCGCCGGTTATGATCGGGCCTATAACACCATTTTTGACTCGAACTTAACTACCTTCCTGGTTGCGTTCATTCTGTTTGCCATTGGTACAGGTCCGATTAAGGGCTTCGCGGTGACATTAATGATCGGTATTGTCTGCTCGATGTTTACAGCCATTACGGTAACACGTGCCATCGTACAGCTTATTTATGGCAAAAAACGTAACTTGAAAAAGTTGAGCATTTAGGAGATCGAAGATGACTGATATGACTCAACCGAAAAAGAAATACGGTCGCCCGGATGATGAGCGCATCATTGACTTTATGAAGATTGCCAAACCTGCGGCAATCATCTCTATTCTTTTAACCCTGGCCAGTATTTTCTTTATTGCCACCAAAGGTCTAAACCTCGGTCTGGACTTTACTGGCGGTGTTTCTGCCGAGCTGAACTATAAACAACCGGCCAATCAGGTCGAAGTTATTCAGGCTTTGAACCAGGCAGGCTTTAAGGATGCTGTGGTACAAACCCTCGGCAGTAACAAAGACCTCTTGGTTCGTATGCCTGTTCAGGACATTGAAGTAGAAGATCTGAATAACGCCATCACCAAAGCGGCACAATTACCGAATAACCCTGCTGAGGTCCACAAAGTGGATTCTGTCGGTGGACAGGTCGGTAACGAGCTGTATATTCGTTCGGCAGGTGCTGTAGCCTTGGCATTACTGCTCATGCTGGTTTACGTGACCATTCGTTTTGAATTCAAGCTGGCGGTAGGTGCGGTGCTTTCGTTATTCCATGACATCATTGTCACCATTGGTATTTTTGCCATGATGCAATGGCCGTTTGATTTAACCGTACTGGCAGCTATTCTTGCGCTGTTAGGTTTCTCGTTAAACGATAACATTGTGGTATCCGACCGTATCCGTGAAAATTTCCGCAAGATTCGCGGTGCCTCGCCAGTTGAAATCGTCAATATCGCGTTGACTGAAACCTTACGTCGGACCATCCACACCTCCATGACCTTATTGCTGGTCGTTGTCGCGATGATGTTCCTGGGCGGTGAAGGTCTGCACTGGTTCTCGATTGCGATGTTTATTGGTGTATTTGTCGGTACCTATTCTTCAATTTATATTGGTACTGCATTTGCCTTATGGCGTGGCCTGAACCGTCAGGACTTTATTGTACAGGTGAAACCTGAATTTGATGAGGAACAGGAAATTCCAAAGTAATTTCTGTGCTTTCTTTAAATTCGATAAAAAAGCCCATCATCTGATGGGCTTTTTTATGCAGGTCAAAAATATAAAATGCTGTACGAGATCTGAAATTTTATCAGTGTAAATGCACAAGCTTATAGTTTTGCAAGATCACCTTTTAAGGCTACACCGGCAACCGCAGTTCCTTTGGCACATTGGTAAGTGGTGGTACTGCGGGTTTCGTTTGCTTTATAGTAGCTCACAATATTGGTGACAGCATTGGCACCCTTTGCCTTGGCAGTGTTCTGGAACTGGATTAAAGCGGAACGTAAAACATGATCGCATGAGCTTTCAGCAGACTTGGCAAAACCATTGGTTTTTTTATTGCTCACTAAACCTTTTTGAATGACTTTTCCACCTGCACGTGTACCCGCCAAGTAAAACTTAACCGAACCGTCCAGCGTACCGTCAGCAACGGCACGACTCACCGCTTCCTGAAAGTTGAAGTCATGCATTTGGTCTGCAGCTTGAGCTGAAACCACTCCACCCAAACACAATGCAGCTGTAAGTGTTAATTTCTTCATCAACATGATGTACCCTCTAGTTGTTGTTAGACACGTTTAAAAATCAGGGAGGTATTAATTCCTCCAAAAGCAAAATTGTTACTCATAACTATGTCGGCATGCATATTTCTTGACTGTTTGACAATGTAATCCAGATCGCCACAGGCCGCATCAATTTCATCCAGATTTAATGTCGGTATAAACTGGCTACGCTGCATCATTTCAATACTGAGCCACGCTTCAATTGCCCCACATGCGCCCAGCGTATGCCCGAAATAGCTTTTTAAAGAGCTGATCGGTTTTTTACCCAGTACGCGAGCAGTAGCTTGCGTTTCGGCAATATCACCCTGATCGGTGGAGGTTCCATGCGCATTCACATAGTCCACTTGGTCTGCTGCAATTTGCGCATCTGACAGAGCCAGCTGGATACAGCGTCCCATCATTTCAGCATCTGGACGAGTGACATGCTGACCATCGGTGTTGCTGCCGTAACCGATGATTTCTGCATAAATTTTGGCACCGCGTGCTTGGGCATGTTGATATTCTTCCAGAATTAAACAGCCTGCGCCTTCACCCACCACCAGGCCATCACGTTTGCTATCGAATGGACGCGGTGTTTTTTCCGGATGTTCATTTTGGCTACTGGTCGCCATCAGCACATCAAACACCGCAGAACCTGCGGCACTGAGTTCCTCGGCACCCCCTGCCAGCATCACAGTCTGCTTGCCATATTTAATGGCTTCATAGGCCTGACCAATCGCCATGGAACCTGAGGTACAGGCACTGGATGTCGGTAAAGTTAAACCTTTCAAGCCAAAATAAACGGTCATGTTGACGGCACTGGTATGCGACATCATGCGGATATACGTGGTCGCATTCAGCTTGTTCATGTTGTTATCAATCAACATGCTGCCAAACTCGCCAATTGCATCGACACTGCCGGCAGATGAACCGAAGGCCACACCAGTTTGACCACTGTTTAAAATCGGGTCATTTAACAGACCGGCATCTTCCAAGGCTTTTTCAGCACAGACCGTTGACATCAGGGCCACCCGACCCATGCCGCGGGTCACTTTACGGTTAAAATGCTTGGGAATGGTATAGGATTCGACCGGACCACCCAGTTTGCTGCGCAAGTCGGTATACACTTCCCAGTCCGGCATGTAACGAATGCCACTTTTGCCCTGTTCAAATTGTGCAAATACCTGATCTGCCGTTTCACCTAAAGAGGTGATTCCGGCCATGCCCGTCACTACCACACGTTTCATCAAATCAAGCCCCCATTGACCGAAATCACCTGTCGGGTGATATAGCTGGCATCATCACTGCATAAAAATTTCACCACTTTGGCGACTTCATCAACCTGCCCCATACGTTGTAAGGGAATCATTTTCAGGGCATGTTCTTTCACTTCTTCAGTGACCATTTCGGTTTCAATTAAACCCGGTGCCACACAGTTCACGGTAATCTTGCGTTTCGCCAGTTCCAGTGCCAAAGCCTTGGTCGCGCCAATCAGGCCGGCTTTGGCGGCACTGTAATTGACCTGTCCCCGATTACCCATCAAACCTGAAACCGAAGATAAAGTCACAATGCGGCCGCCCTGTTTCAGCCGAATCATCGGCATCACCAAAGGTTTAAGTACATTGTAAAAACCGTCCAGTGAGGTCGAAACCACCTCATCCCAGTCGCTATCGGTTAAGGCCGGAAATGCCGCGTCACGGGTTAAGCCTGCGTTCAATACCACACCATAAAATGCGCCATGCTCGGCAACATCCTGTTCCAGCAATTGCAGCACTTTTTCACGTTCATTTACATCAAATAACAGTGCATGGCTGGCTTGGCCTAAAGCATGGATTTCTTCGACCACCTGTTCGGCTTCTTGTTGTCTGGAGCGCGCATGGACGGTGACATCAAATCCAGCCTGTGCCAGTTGCAAGGCAATGGCTTTACCAATTCCACGGCTTGAGCCTGTTACTAAAATTCGTCTACTCACACTGTATCCTTAAGTTCTTCTTTCATTTCTGGCGGCTCAAATACACTCAACATGGCACTAAAGCGATGTTCCCGGTATTCAATTTCACATTGAAACTGCCCCAGCCCCTCATGTAAATAACCTTGTTCCGCTTTAATCCTGACGGTTTCACCTAAAGCAAAATAAGGCACAGGCAACTGCATTTTACGCGTGCCCAATAAAAAACCAATTTTAGGCGGCAAACCTGACATTTTTCCTTTATGCCCGGCATAAGCACTAATGGTCTGTGCCATCAGTTCAATACTGCTCCAGGTCGGCAAGCCTTCCGCTTCACAAAACATCAATTCGGGACGAATCACCAGTTCGGCAATGGCAAAATTGTCACTGGCTTCAATCAGATGATCGACAAACACCATCGGCTGTTCATGCGGGATAAACTGTATTGCATCCATCATTTCAATTTTGTTCCAAAAATTAGGCTGATATTGCTGCCGCCAAAGGCAAAAGAATTACTCATGACATATTCTATCGGTTGTTGCAACTGCGCATTCAGCACATAGTTGGCTTCATCCAGTTCCGGATCAATACTGCCTGAATGATGCAGCGGCAACCAGGACTGATCGGCTAACACCTGCTGGCAAATTACGGCTTCAATAGCTCCAGCGGCTCCCAGACAATGCCCGGTTTTATGTTTGCTGCTGCTGATCGGTACTTCATATTGCTGGAATACCGTCTGCACGGCTTTGATTTCCATGGCATCATTTTGCGGCGTTGCCGTTCCGTGCATATTTAAATAGCCAATCTCACTGGCGCTAATACCCGCCATATCCAGCGCCTTTTGCATGGCTTCGGCAGCCCCTTTGCCTTCCGGATGCGGTGCAGAAATATGCCAGGCATCCATCGATTCCCCGGCTGACATCAGCATCACAGGGGCGGTTTCTTTGGACAATAAAAACAGTCCCGCCGCTTCGCCAATATTGATACCATCGCGCTGTGCACCACAGGGCTGACACAGACCATTGGACAGGCTTTCCAGACTGTGAAAACCATTCAGAGTCAACCGGCACAAGGTATCAACACCACCGACCAGCACCGCATCTGCCAGACCGGCATTAATCAATCGCTGTCCTGCCGCCATGGCTTTGGCACTGGAAGAACAGGCCGTGGAAATGGTGTATGCCGGACCTTCCCAGCCAAGATGCATCTGTAGACCTTTGGCCAGACTACCCATTTCCTGTTTATAGTGATTAATTTCAATTTTGCTGTGATGGTTAAAATACTGTTTCAGCAATATTTCATTGTCAGCAATGCCGGAGGTCGATGTGCCCAGAATAATTGCCAGACGTTTGCGATCAAACTGCGCAGTATAATCTCGGATTTCGCTTTCGATTGAACTTAACGCCGTTAAGGCAAAACGTAGATTACGCGAATCGACATCCTGCAAAAATGCGGGAACAGTTTCGATTAAAGGCTGCTGATAGGCGCCTACCCAGACCTGTTTTTCCGGAATAAATCCTGAACGAAGGCTCAAGGTATTTTGCTGCGTGGTCAGCGCCTGTCTGATCTGTTCAGCGGTATTTCCGAGTGTAGATAGACCGGCACTCAACTGAATGCCGACTGCAGGATATTGTGTGATTTTATCGCCCATGCTCATCCCCCTTATTCAGTGCTTTGCACATCTGAGTTTTCCCCCTCTGTGCTGGTCAGGCCTTCGCTGATAGGACTGATGACCATCTGGTACGGCACCTGCAGATTGTTCAGCTCAATGGCCCCGTCCTGCTGTTGAATATTCAGCACATGCTGCTGATTGATCCATACTTTCCAGGTCTGAGCCGAAGTTTCAATGCGGACATTCTGCTGCAAGCGGGCAAAATCCGGATAGGTGGCATAGAGAATGTCGCGCACCACAAATTCAAATGGCAACAGCTTCATTGGTGCAATGCGCTGTTCGACATCAACCTTGCGGCCATCAAAACTGAGCTTGAATAACTGCTGCCCGGTCAGGGTCAAAGCCAGCATTTCCAGCTTTTGACCTTGTTGTTGCTGATACAGTAAAAAGCTGAAACTGTGTGCTTTCCATTGAATTTCTAACTGATCCTGACGCTGGTAGTTTTGTGCAGTCCAGGCAGCCGTTGTCAGACCTGGTGCTTGAGGCAGCATGGACTGGCAGCCACTGCATAGCAGGACTGCAGCGAGCAAAATCCCCGTCCATTTCAGTTTCATTCTAGGCACCGTTCATCTCAACGTGTTGTAACTGCGGATCACGGCAATATTCTGCCAGCGTGCTTAAACGCTTTTTGGCATTTTTATAAATTGGATTGCTGCTGTCCCAGGCATAGCCGGCCAGTAAGGAAGAGACCATGCGGCGGATTTTGTCATCCTGATTTTTCGAGAACACCACATCCTGAAATTCACCGCTATACCATGATTCCACATAGGCACGGAACACCTGAATACCGGCACGTAGCGGTTTTTCATATTGCTCCGTCCAGTCGACCGGCTGTCCTTGCAGCTGCTGATCAACCAGTGGAATGGCCAGACTGGCAGATTTCAGGGCAATGGTCACACCAGAAGAAAATACCGGGTCGAGGAATTCACCGGCATTACCCAATAAAGCATAGTTACGCTGGGCCAGATGTTTGACATCGGCAGAGTAGCCCACCAGGGTACGCACCGGCATATCAAATTTGACATTGCGCAGCACATGCGACAGGCTTTCTTCATCTGCCAGAATCTGCGGCAACAAGGCATTCAGATCATAATCGGCACTGCCATCAAAGCCATAGCGTTCAAAGAAATCCTGCTCTCGGCACCATAGTTTTCTGCCTGCTGTGCCAGCAAATGGTCAAAGTTGGCACGGCGAACCTGCCAGGTGGTGCCGGGACCATCGCTAAATTTCTCGCGGAAATCATAAAAACTGCGCTGCTGACCTTTTAAGAAGGCTGCGCCATTTTTAAACTGGAAAGCAAACTGTTCGACATGCTCACGCACGGTGTCTAGCAAGCCTGCTTCTTCCAAAAACACCATCGATTGCGGCAGTAATGATTCGCCAATGGAAAAGCGTGGAAAATGCTGTTTTTCGATGATCGTGACCTGATAGCCTTTCTGGCGCAGTAATGCTGCTGCCGAACTCCCCGATGGCCCTGCGCCAATAATCAATACATCTGTGTGTTGCATGGTGCTCATTGCACTGTACCTTATTTTTTCAGCTCTTTGGCTGATACTGTTGAAGCACAACATGTTTGGCATCGGATGATGTAAACAATGTTGCGTAGATAAATGAAAAAATAACCCCAAATAAAACCGTCAAACCAAAGCAGTGAATGGCATAAGTCTGGCTAAAGGATAATAACCCGAAACCTAATAAGGTCGACATCATACATAGGAATAAGGCCATGCCAACTACTTGTGGATGATCATGTCCATGGCGGTAAAAAATGGCATAGTCCACCCCAATCCCGATAATCAGGAAAGTGCCCATAATGCTGAACAGATTGATTTCCACTCCGAGCCAGGCCTGAATGGCGAAGGTCGTCATTAAAGCCAGACTGACCGGTAACACCAAAGGCAAAACCGACTTCAGCCCATACAGTATCCCCAAACCAATCATCAGGCAGACTAAAGCAGATAACAGCAACCACTGTGCCTGAATACGGTGTTGCTGGAACAGCTCAGACAGCTGATTTACCGGACGCAATAACTGTACCTGTGGAATATTCAGCTGTTGCAGGGTAGCCACATCATGTACATTTTGCAGCAGCACCAGACGCTCGGTTGGGCTCATTTGTAAAAAGGCCAAAGGATGCTGGCTCATTTCAGCTGGACTGAGTAAAGGCTGCCGAGCCAACTGTTTTTGCCAAGCCAGTACCTCTGCCGGATTCAGCTGCAATGCTGCGGCATAGTCCTGTAAGGCGCTGGCTGGAATGGCTTGCAACAATTGAATATTGTGTTGCTGCTGCGCTTTGGAGGGCAGCCATTGACCTAAAGCCTGAACACCCTCCAGCTTGTTTTGCGCCTGTAACACTTGCAGTTTTTGCAGCAATTGCTGTTCATTCTGTTCTAGCTGCTGCAGCGTATCGCCATGCACCACAAAGTATTCACTGCTTTGCTGCTGCATAAAGCGTTCACGCACATACTGGTCTTCCTGTTTCAGCTGTTGATCCATACTTTGCAGGTTACGAATATCATCATTGCTTTGCAGCAACATCAAACTGCTGCCGGTGACGACCGTAATCACAGCGATCAGGCCATAACGCAGCCCCTTTCTGGCCTGAATAAAGGTTCGAGCTTGGCCAATAAAACTTAGGCGGCGAATCGCCGGTTCAGCATTTAATGCCGGCAGTCTTGGCAACAATAAAATGCTGGTGATCCATGCCGCAGCCAGCCCCACCATTGAGAAAACAGCAATCTGCCTAAAGCCTGGAAATGGGGTAAAGCTGAGGAAAATATAAGCCACCAATGTCGTCATCAGACCCATAAACAGACTGGGCAACAGCGGTTTCAGTACGGCAAAACCGTTAATATGCCGATGCTGTGATTGCATCGCCATAAAGTAAAAGGAAAAGTCAACACAGACTCCGACCAGACTGGCACCAAACACCAGGGTCATGAGGTGAATTTCCCCAAATACTACATGGGTAATGGCAAAGGCCACCAGACAGCCGGTGCCTACAGCAATCATTTCCGTGAGCATCGGACGAACCGAGCGGAAACCAAACAGCACCAGGAAGAAAATCCCGATGGTCGAACCGACCCCAATGGTGGAAATCTCTTTTTCCGCCGAGGTGGTACCGAACTGGGCAAACAATAAAGTTCCGGTCCAGTGCGGCTCAACCTGCATCTGTTTCAGTTTTAAATTTAACTGCGCAATCCATGCGGCAGTTTTTTCCTGATAATCAATATTGTAAGGGCTATTTTTAAGCTGCAAGACAATAAGACGGGAAATGCCCTGCTCATTGCGAATGGTGGCAAAGCCATCTTCCAGCGCAATATCCGGGTTCGCCTGTAAACCGGATAAACCTACGGCATAACGTGGAAATAATAAGAGCGGATCTTGTTGTAACAGCTCTGCTGTGACCGGCATACCCGGGCTCATGATCTGCAACAGGCCCTGTTCGCTCAGCGCGGCATAATCCTGTTGCTCCAGCAGCTTTTGATCTGTGGATGATAGCAAACCGGCACGATGCTGATACAACACCTGGGCAAACTTGTCACTGTCCAGCTGTGCATGTAAGGGCTGCCATAAATCACTTTGTGCCACCTTTTGTTTAAAAGTCGCTGTGGCTTTGGTCAGGGCGGCATCATCTTTAGCATTCAGCACAACAAAGACTTTGTCATTCAGCTGCTGACTGACATATTGCTGCGCCCGTTCCAGCCGCGGGTCATGGTGGGCTTCCGGCAATAAGGCAAAGATATTGGTTTGAATATGAATGTCTTTTTTCAGCCATGCGCTACCCAGCGCGATGGCAATCACGCTGAGTACAAGCAGCCACAGTGCGGTAAATTTATTTTGCCAGTTGGAAAAGTGCATTTTCCTCAGCCGTTAAGGTTTGGGGTTGGGTTGTTTGCTGGCTAAAGCGAATGCTGGTGCTGTTATTGGCTTTCTCGCGAATCACAATACGGTCCACATAACGCTGCCCTTGCGCATCGACCCGGACAAACAGTTTTTTAAATAAACTGCTTTTCGGGGTTAAGGCCACAGTCCACTGTGCCGGACTATAACTGGCCGAAACAATATTGAAGTTTTTGGCCAAAGCCGCTTCATTCCCCGACATCAGCTGCAAGAACATAGTCGCGACCGAACCATAAGGAGATTTATCAATTTCAATCTGGCTATAGGTCCGCTGGGTTTTTTGCACCAGTTTACGTGGGGTCACAATCAGGTCAGCCTTGACCGGATTCTGGATTTTCCAGATCACGCCCTGCGATTTGGAAAATAACACCGTGCCTTTGGAGATGAAAGTTTTGTTCATGCTCGCCAGTTTTTTTTGCTGTTCAAAATTGGCCCGCACCGTTGGTGTTTCGGAAAGTTGAGCAAAGATCTGTCTGAGCTGCGGATTTTGCGCATGTACTGCTTGTGACAGCAACGTAATCAGCGACAGCAGTCCTGCCAGGAATAATCCTGCTGCACGTGGTAGATTGAAAGATGTCATCTTGCTTTATTTACTCCGGCTTAAACTCAGACCAGGCGTTTAAACGCTGCAATAAAACTTGCGGCGACTGGAAACACATTTCCCGACTGGCAATATGGACCGCCACTTGCGTGGTATAACCTTTAGTCAGCCTTTTACCGCTTTGGGCATCAAAAATCTGGTATTCAATTTTCAGGCGGTTTTCCCATTCTTTTAAAATGGCGCGCACCCGAATTTTCTGCTCAAACAGAATGCCATGCGCATAACGCACATGACTTTCAATCACCGGCCAGGCATAGCCAGAAGC
>JAEAMF010001525.1_pt1 | contig 16173 bp, 17 predicted proteins | sample 8958721 | NCBI WGS metagenome assembly JAEAMF01 (sample SAMN16933255, study PRJNA681124) | bioreactor sludge metagenome | isolation source: anaerobic bioreactor treating anionic surfactant - SDBS | place: India: Bengaluru | collected 2019-02-28
TGCCTGCCGGCCAAAGTAGATATTCTTGCCCGAGGCCTTCAGGGGAATGCCATATGCCACAACCCTTTCTTGTGACTCTATTGACCGGTTCTGTGCCGCTATCATATCCTGGCAGCGGGAAAAACCGTATCTTCTGCAGTTAAGGCCGGCATTATCCCCTGACCTGGCCGCCATTAGAACGCAGGCATCGCTCTGCTCCAGATTTTTGGCGTCTCGCAGGTAGAATTTAGTGCTACGGGCAAGGCCCAGGCGGGAAAGCTCCCTGGAAAGCTCCTGCAGCTCTTCGCCAACTACCACTTTGATCAAAATTGAGTCCTGGCCTTTGCCTTTGGGGGCGGTGGGTGCAGAGAGGCCCATTAATTGCTTCCTGCTATCTGTCCTCTTCGATCACGTCATACTCATCCACATCGATGACCCGACCCCTCTGGCTGCTCCTTCCGCTGCCTTGATCACCAGGGCTGCTCTGTTTTTTCCCGAGCATATCCAGAAGAAGCGCGCCCAGGCCGGAGAATGCAAGCAATTCAACGATCCAGCGGACTTTTTTATATCTCCATAGCAACAGGCCGATCATTGCCTCGAATAATGTGGGCAGAGGGCTGGACCTTGCCCCAGGATTTGCTTTCGATGCGCCGGATACAAAGGACTCCGCCTTGGCCCTGGTTGAGGGCTTCGTGAACCATCTCATGGATCTGGCCAGACCACTTGCCAGTGTCCCTCTGATCACCTTATTTGCCAGAGCTGCACTCATTGCCAATTTTATTAATCTAGTCAGCGTTCCCATTGGTCTATACTCTCTTACTGCATTGATATATTATTATCTCCAAACTTCTCCGGCCAGAGGGTTCTCTCCTGGCTGCGCTGCTTGATCATATCCTCAGCCTCGGCAATTGTTATGTCGAAGACTTCAGCCAGTATCTCCTTAGCGGCTATGAGCTCCAGCTCTATCATATATTCGCCTCCCGTTCGCGAGCCATGGCTGGCAAGGATGGAATCCTTTCTGGGCTTTTCCGTGCTATTAATGGCCAGCGGCATTAGCAACTCATTGGTCACTAAAATTTAAGTAATTTGCTACTGGACTGGCTTGTCGTGCAGTTCAGGATTGACCTGAGAGGAATGGACTTGATGGGAATGGACTTGACGGGATTTGAACCCGTGGCCTCCGCCTTGCGAAGGCGGCGATCTACCACTGATCTACAAGCCCAATGATCCTGGATCTGCCTGGATCTAAATCGTCTCCCAAAACGATAGAGGTGGTTTTAGATCAGACCGACCTCTTCCACTTCCACGGACTCCACGCCGGGAAGTTTTCTCACCGCTTCCTCGATCTCATCCGGGCTGCGGCCGCCCTTGTCATCCATGATGGTCACAACGATCAGAGCCTTGAGGCCAAATGCAATTGGTTTTTGCTCGATGGCATGCATTCTGGCGAAGCTGGGCACGGCTTTCCTTATGTCCTCAGCCAGCTTTTCCAGGTCTACATCTGTGCTCTCAGGCATAACCTTCATTCTTACTGCTGCGTCTCCCATTACTTTCACCTCATGGTCCTGTGAAGCCACAGGCCTTGCAGGTATAGACATTGCTCTGTTTTTTACATTTATTGCATCTGGCAATCACGGTTCCGCAGCTTGGGCAGGGAAACCTTGCTCCGCCCACGCCGGTCAGCGTAATGCCACATGATATGCATCTCTCTGGCATTTCTTCCTTCATATTATCTCCTCCCTGGTAGACCTATTTCTCTGTATAAACCTTCCCATTGATCAATAGGATGGGGAAAGCTTCTGTCCATTGATAAACGTGCCGCCCTTTCTGCATCTCAACGCTATTGCAAATGAGATCGGATCGGTGCCGTTAAGCACCCACATTCTCAATCCCGAAAGATCCCCCAATAGAAGCTTAATAGTGCCCTGATCGATGCAGCTTTCTCTTCCCAGGAGCTGGCGGGCAAAAAGCTCCTCTGCCACCGTTCCATCGATCAACACACCATCCACGTCTGTGGCTTTGATCAGGGGCAGGCCCAGCCTGGCTGCAACCAGCAAAGCTATGGAGTCGGAGGTGTAGTCCCAGGAATGCTCCGGGCAAAAGTCATCCTCGGTCAGGGCTCGATAGGGGAGAAGGACATTCACCTCCCTTTTTTCTGGAATGCGAACCTCGGAGCTGAGACTGGCTCCATTTCCATCTGCAAGGAAAAAGGCATACTGTTCCATGGCCAGTACTGCCATCCAATGGGCGGCCTCATCGCCCAAGCCCCTTTTGGCGTTAATCTCACGGATCAGATCGGCAAACGGCCCTCCCCCAGGCACCACCAGGAAGCTGTAGTCCTCCTCGTTCGCGAGGGAGATCAGGACGCGCATAAGATCCCGGGAGGTTTCGATGAGGCTCCCTCCAAGCTTCAATACGTAAGATGGCATGAGGATGAGTAAGGTCACTATCTGTATTTCAGCCTCTTCCTGAAGGATAAAAAGATGGACGAAGGCCGACTGGATGTAGGGTAGGAGGGATCCATGTTATCGACCTTTGCCGTATATCTCCCCGGCTCTCGACGTAGATAAGGCTTTTGGTTGTGTTATGGATGTAACTGATAGATAATAATAGCATATTGAGTGCGGCCTGAGGAATGAGATGAAAAGAGAGATTAAAACCCCCCTGCTGGCTGCAGATGCAGTCATACTCTTCCAGGATGGGATTGTGCTGATAAGGAGGAACAACCCGCCCTATCAAGGCTGCTATGCCCTGCCTGGCGGCTTTGTGGAGATAGGGGAAACTGTCGAAGAGGCAGCGATAAGGGAGGCTAGGGAGGAGACTGGGCTTGATATCAATCTGCTGGGGCTGGTGGGCGTCTACTCCGATCCCGCCCGCGATCCAAGGGGCCATGTGGTCTCCGTGGCCTTTCTCGCCCGGGGCAGTGGCCGGCTCCAATCCGGCTCTGACGCCCGGTCTGCTGAGGTATTCCCCCCAGAAGAGCTGACCAGGCTTTCCTTCGACCATGAGCAAATCATCAGTGATGCCCTCCACCTGGCTGAGGTATTGGGAATCTGTGCATCAAATTAATGTAGAGCGAAAAAGATCTGCCTTTGCCCCTTCTGGGAGAGGTATTCAATGGAAGAGATAAGAGATCTCATCGAGAAATATGCGCTGCAGAACGCGGTGAAGTACAATGCTGCCCCCAATGCCGGGGCGGTCATGGGCAAGCTCATGGGCGAGCGTCCGGAGCTTCGCAGCCGGGCAAAAGAGGTCTCGCCCCTGGTAGGCGAGGTTTTGGCAAGGGTGGAGAAGACCAGCCCCGAGGAATGGAAGAGGAGGCTGGAGGAGATAGCGCCTGAGCTACTGGTGCAGCTCTCAGAGAAAAAGGAGCCTGACAAAGGACTGCCCAGTCTGGAGGGAGCGGAGGGTGGAGTGGTGATGCGCTTTGCCCCTAATCCCAACGGCCCGCCCACATTGGGCAGCGCCCGGGGAATCATCGTCAACTCTGAGTATGTGAAAAAGTACGGTGGCAAGTTCATCATCCGTTTTGATGATACCGATCCCGTGAAAAAAAGGCCCATGCCCGAGGCCTATGGCTGGTATTTAGAGGACTGCCAATGGTTGGCGGCGAAGCCGGATCAGGTGATTGTCGCCAGCGAGAGGATCGAGCAGTACTATCCAATTGCCGAGGAGCTGATCCGCCGGGGTGGGGCTTATGTCTGCCGCTGCCCTCAGGCGGCCTTCAAAGAGCACAAGGAGAAGGGAATAGAGTGCATTGACCGGGGCCAGAGCATCGAGGAGAACCTGGATCTCTGGAAAAAGATGCTGGACGGAACCCTCAAAGAGGGTGAGGCGGTCCTGCGGGTGAAGACCGACATGCACCATAAAGACCCTGCGATTCGGGACTGGCCGGCCTTCAGGATTGTCACCGCCCCCCATCCGCTGGTGGGGGACAGGTACCGGGTCTGGCCGCTGCTCGACTTCGAGTCGGCGGTGGAGGACCACCTGCTGGGCACAACCCATATCATCCGGGGAAAGGATCTGGCAGATAGCGGAAGCAGGCAGAGGTATCTGTACTCTTACCTCGGATGGGAGTACCCCAGGGTCATTCACTGGGGCAGGGTTAAGATCCATCAGTTCGGGTCTTTCAGCACCAGCAAGCTGAGGAAGGCGATTGAGGCCGGAGAGTATTCGGGCTGGGACGACCCACGGGTGCCAACAGTGCGGGCGATGCGCTGCCGGGGAATCCGGCCTGAGGCCTTGCGAAAGTTCATGATCGATCTTGGCGTTGGTGAGACGGACATCAGCCTGAGCATGGACTCGATATATGCCGAGAACCGGAAGCTGGTCGATCCGGAAGCCAACCGCCGCTTCTTCGTCTGGGAGCCGGTGGCCCTGGAGATAGAGGGCGATGTCCCGCCGCTGGCGCGAGCGCCCCTGCATCCCACTGACGATCGGGGATTCCGGGAGATTCCCGCTGGAAACAGGCTGTTCATCTGCAGGAGCGATCTTGAGGGCTTCCGAGCGGGGGATAACATCCGCCTGAAGGACCTGTGCAATGTAGAGATTACCAGCCTGGAGCCTGCCAGAGCACGCTTTTTGGGCAAGGACATGGGAAAGAGGACCAAGATCATCCACTGGGCGCCCCTGGACGGGGTGAGGGTCATAGTGATGAAGCCCGATGGGGTGGATGAGGGAATAGGAGAAACGGGAATTGCCGAGGAGCTGGGGAAGGTCGTGCAGTTCGAGAGATATGGATTTGTGCGGGTCAATAAAATTGGCGAGCCGATAGTGGCCTATTACGCGCACCGGTGAGCAGTGAGGCTGCGGAAAGCCCAGGCGATCTACTTCTCCTGCCATGGAAAAGCAAACTGGGATAATCACGAGATCGGTGGCTTTGTATTGGAAAATGATGAGATCCAGACAACGAAAGATCAAGATGCGGTCTTGACCATAAGGATCTCTTCGAGCTGCACCTGGATCAGGCCCGGATGGCAAACCTCTCCGCCTGCGAGACGGGTGTGCCCGGTGCCCGGCTGCCGGATGAGGTGGTATCGCTGCCCTCCGCTTTCATCCGGGCTGGCTTTGCTGGGGCAATAGGCTCACTCTGGACAGTATCGGAAAAGAGCACAGCTATGCTCATGATCCGCTTCTATCAGCTCTGGCGGGCGGAAGGCAAACAGCCAGTGCAGGCCCTGGCTAGGGCTCAAAAGGAGCTACGAGAGGATACGCGATTCTGGCATCCATTCTACTGGGCGGCCTTCTATATGACCGGCGTTTGATCGGGAGGGGAGAACGAAATAGGCTGGACTTGACGCGCAGGAGCGTACTCACATGGCAAACGCACGCGAGAGAGCGGCCTTTTCAGCAGGCGACGATAAAGTCCAAATACGAAAAAGGATAACAGTCAAAATAATGCTTAAGCTCACCGCTTATGTCTCTGGAAAGGTCCAGATGGCGGGATACAGATCTAAGATAGCAACTATTGCCCGCGTCTTTGGCCTCAAGGGATATGTGATGAACCTGCCCGACAGCAGGGTGAAGATCGTTGCAGAGGGCCATGAAGCTGATTTAGAAAGGTTCCTTGAAGCCGTCAGAATCAAAAATACCCTGATCGACGTGGAGGAGATTAAAGCAGATTTTTCTGAGGCAAATGGATCTTACGAAGAATTTTTTAAAATCGCAGGGGAGGGGGAGACTGACGCCCGTCTGGACCAGGCGGCAGAGTATCTTAAAGAGCTGATATCCGCCGTGAGAGAAGGATTCAAGGATAATGGTTCAAAGCTCGATAGCATGAGCTCCTCTCTAAAAGATATCTCAGGGAAACAGGATGATCTAAAAAAGTCAATTACGGAAGGCTTCCGGGAAACTGGCTCCTATCTGAAAGATATCTCAGGGAAACAGGATGATCTAAAAAAGTCTATTACAGAAGGCTTCAGGGAAACTGGTTCCTATCTGAAAGATATCTCAGGGAAACAGGATGATCTAAAAAAGTCAATTACGGAAGGCTTCAGGGAGACTGGCTCCTCCTTAAAAGATATCTCAGGGAAACAGGATCAAATCATCGATAGGATAGACTGTGCCCGCGAGGAGATCGTCTCTGAGGTTTCCGGCATGCGCTCGGATCTTAAGGGCCGCACAGAGGAGCGGCTGCAGAGGATCGAGAGCGATGTGACTGAGATCAAAGCCGGGATGAGGTCCTAAATCATTCCACGATTTGCATCAATTCATAGGATCATCATCTGATCAGGATAAGAGCGCCCCGGCCAGAAATGCCAGCAGGGCCACAGCCATCCCTTTCTTTATCGCCTTCTGAGAGCCGGCTGCGTCCTTCCGGATTACTTTGTACACAGAGAGCAGAAGGAGCAGATCCGCCACCGCTACTATCAGCAGGTATAGCCTCCCAAAGGGGGCGAGGAGGCTCAGGGCCACTCCCGCCACTCCGAAGAGCCCGGCCAGGGCTGCCGCCGCGCGCTCGCCCGCCAGGATGGGTAAGGTTCGGGCTCCACCCTGCTGGTCTCCCACCATATCCTCGATGTCCTTGGCGATCTCCCGGCTCATGCTGGCCAGAAAGGAGAGGCCGAAGGGGACCTGGTTGGCCAGGATGCCCATAAATCCAGCCACTGCCCCTCCAAAGAGGAAGGTGGAGCCGGTAAGATAAGAGACGGACAGATTTCCTAGAATTGGGGTGGCCTTCAGGTTTCGGGCATAGAAGAAGAGGAGCAGGGAGTTGAAGGCGGCGATGGCCAGACATATCCGACCGGCCAGGCCCGCCAGAATGCAGCCGGCGGCGAAAAGGGCGATCGAGTAGTAGAAAGCCGTCTGGGGCCGGACTCGCTTGCTGGGGATGGGCCGGTCAGGCCTGTTTATGGCATCGATCTGGCGATCATAGTAATCGTTGATGACATTTCCCGCCCCAGTGATCAGGAAGACGGCCCCAGCGATGATTAGGGCAGCGTGCATATCCTGAACCATAGCGATCAGAAGGCCGATTATGGCTGCCGCTGATGCCATCAAGCAGTTGAACGGGCGGAGGATCTCCCAGAATGCCAGCAATTCTACCCTCTTTGGCGGCCTTTAAAACGAGGTCGCACGTGTGAGATAGAGCAGATAGATCTCAGTTAAGTAGCTATCGATATGGCTGTGGCTGCCAGGCAATCTATTGTGGTTAAAATTGCTATCGATCCGGTCATCGATATCCAGATCCATCTCACTCTTGCTGCCCAGGTTGTCCTCGATCGAGCAGTCGAAATAGCTGCCGACCGGGCGATCAAGCTCATTTAAATCCTTTGGACCGTCATTTTCGCTCTCGATTGGGCTTGAGCTCTTGCCGTCCATCGAAGAATCAGTCTTGCGATTGATCGTGTCTTCTATCTTGCCGATTGAACATTGAATCCTGCGGTTGACCTGGCCGAAAATCCTTCTATCAATAAGCCTGTCGATTTGCCGATCGATCAACTTCTTGATCCGGCCGTCGGCATTGCCCTGGATGAACCTCTCAAGATCACTTTCTATATTGGCAGCGGTGATGTCAGCGTTATAGCCTTTCATCTGCGTATCAGCATGAACCCTGGAAATGCCGCCTTTGAGTTTGCCTGCCGCGTCCTTCCTCTTCTCCTCATGCCCAGACTTCTTTTTCCTCGGGCCGGCATGAGCAGGGACGGCAGATGGGGCAGTAGCATTGGATGAACCATCCGCAGGAGGTGGGACAAACGCTCCGGAGAGCTTTAATAGGTAGGTGCTGCTGGCAGGAACGCTCTCTCTGCGGATCAATTCTGAGCCCTGCAGCCTGGCTACCACCTTTGAGCATTTGCTGCTGTCGATCTTCAGGAGCCTCCTCAGATCGGATTGATAAATTCCCTCTGGCCGCAAGGCTATGATATCCATCGCCTTCTCCTGCAGAGCAGCAATGCTGCTCTTAGCGGCAAATTCTGACTTCTCCCCCATTTTCATACTCCCTTTGGTCAGATAGAGCCCAAACTTAATTATTTTTGATATACTGTAATGAATTCTCTTGATATAAAACTCTTTTGCATTTACCCCTTATTTTGTCTAAAAATAGCAGATATAACCTCATATTCCGAGAAAATTCCATAGAATACTGGGATTTATTGCAGAAAATCGATCAATATTTTAAATATTTTATGAGATATTCAGCTTCTGCCAAAGGATCGCAATGTTGGCGGCGGGAAAATCTAATGTTATTATATCGCATCGCTCGGGGAAAATCGGGCCCGAATCTCCTGCGCTTTGAGCATAGGCAGTCCGATCTCTTCGACCATTCCCTCAAGCCTCTTTCGTTCTGCAGATCGCAGCGACTTGCGGTCGATATAGGCATAAGTGGCATTCGAGCTTTCCCGAGCAATTTCAACCGCCTCTAAATCCAGATCAGGAACCTGATAGCTGGAGAACATATGGCCAAAAGCTATACGAGAGTTGAAGATCAGCTCAGTCTGCCTCTGCACATAATGACCTCCTCCAAATCCCAGAAACACGGGCAACTCCTCCGGTCCAAGGGCCAAAATCGCCCTGGCCACCGCCTCCCCCGCCTTCAAATCTACCCACTGCTCCTTTGTGCTGCCGATCTCAGCGAAGAAGGATGGTGACCTTACATCCACAGGACCATGATGAGTGGCCTCAGCCGAGACTATATACCCCGGCATCGACAGGGAAACGATAGCTGAGACATTATATAGAAATGACCTCAAGCCTGCGGGAGCGGCAGCGGAAAGACGGCTCTTGCCCTCTCCCACCTCCAAAATGCCAGTAAAATGCCCTCCGAACCAGGGTAATGCTGCCTTGGCCTCATGCCTGCAGGGGAGGACGATCATATCTGGATAAAGATCCAGATCCGCCAGACGATCGTCCAGACCAATAAGGGCGGTCTGCTTATCATCATGAACCAGGAGACGGAAGTTTCCGCTGGATCGGTATCCTTTGCACTCCTGCCAAGCCTGCAGCTCAAGCAGACGTCCAAAGATATTGAAACTTGCCGGATCTGCCCGAGAGCAGACTACAGCAATCTGACCAGGCTGCTGAATTCTCAGATCTCCCTGCCGATCCCCAGCATGTCCGCTACCATTGGCGCATAGTCTATCTTGGTAGACTTTATCTCATTAAGAGGCATGATGACCAGCATCGGCCTTTCAGTGATCAGCCCCTGGGAAGAGAGGTTGCGCAGCTCCTGATCCAGGCGGCTCTTGAGCTCCGGATAGCCAGTGGAGAGGAACGCCCCGAATATCTCGCCAGGCTGCATATAGGTGAAGAGCGGCGCTCCAACCCGGCGGAAGGCCTGATAGACCTTGGCCAGATCTTCCCGGTCATGGCCGTGCCTGATGGGTACGTGATAGAAGGACATCAGCTCGCAGCAGATCTTCTGCCAGTCGATATAGGCTTCCCGGGTCAAGAGGCCGCTCTGAAAGAACTTGGTCCGCTTTCCGGAGATCGTAGGCCTGGATATGCCCGTCCTTCTGGAGAGCTCAAGGTCGGAGAGCATGGGATACTTCACAAAGGCATATAGGGTCAGCTTATCCTTCTCCGTCAGCCGTGAGTCCTCAGTCAGTGCGGGACGGGGAGGAATCATCCCGCTGGGAAGATCAGCTCTTTCCAGATCGAAGAGGCCGTCAACTGCCAGGGCGGCATCAGATGAGTAGCCGGAAACCTGGAAGGGATAGTGATAATAATGAATATCCTCAACGAAATCGTTCCTATAGTACTCATCGATGATTGGATCGAAGTTAACCCGAAAATCCGTCAGGCTCCGGGAGTAAAATGTTGAGACGGAATCGGTGTCTGTTGCAGTATGGGATACGCAGTTAGGATAGTTTATCCATCTCTTGTGGGAATCAGACTCCTTCCTCACTTCGTATGGCGCAGTCGGATTGTACTTGACGAACACTGAGGTCAGGATTTCGGCACCCACAGCTTCTCCGGAAGGCACATTCAATAGCTTAATGAGTTTCCAGTCTCTGAACTTCCTTTTGCTCTTGAATATGGTTGATCGATCCACGCCTATGTTGGAGGCGAGATCAATATCGCTAAATCCCGGATATCTGGCAAGACCGTAAAGAACTAACCTCTCCTTTGATGTTAATTTTAGCTGCATTCGCATATCATATACATTTCATAAGTATTTATAGATTGCTTATTCTTAGAGTATAGAATACATACGTCCTTCATTTTACATGGTATCAGCAGGTCAATTTTGCCATAATTTAATCTGCAGGCTCATGGTCTGCACTTTGATCCATTCGCGGAGCCAGAGCTGGATGATTGATTTGAATCCCTCTAAAAAAAATAGGAATCGATTGCGCCAAGAGCGATCTATTCCATTTCTATCGTTGCAGTCAGAAGACTATCCTATGATACGAACCACTCCCGTATCCATATGATAACGTGCGGCTACAATAGCCAGCTCTCCCTTCTGAATCCCTTCCGACAGGATACAGTTGGTGCCTTCAAGCTCTTTCTTTATGTTCATGATATTGTTGTTGATGGCGTTGTCCAGCAGTTCGCTATCATTTCCCATTTTGATGGCTTCGTCCACCGCCGGCCGAATGCTCTCAACCAGGCACTTCATATGGCAGGGAGCCTCCCCTCCTTCAACAGCGGCAGTTACTGCACCGCAGTCATCATGGCCGAGGACGACCACCAGTGGCACCTCCAGATGTTCAACGGCATATTCTATGCTCCCCAATGAAGCATTATCCAGAACCTGGCCCGCAGTTCTGACCACAAAGATATCGCCCAAACCCTGATCAAAGATGATCTCCGGAGGAATTCGGGAGTCGGAGCATCCTACAACGACTGCAAATGGATGCTGGCCTGCGATGAGCTCAGAACGTCGATCTACCAGGTTCTGACCACTATGGGTGATATTTCCGGAGACATAACGAAGATTGCCCTCCAGGAGTAATCGTAGAGCCTCTTTGCCTGAAATATCCTCGTTCTCATCGGCGGATGCAAATAGTGCTGCCAGTGCAAACATCATTAGTGCCAAGCATAAAAGACCGATAAAGCCTGTTTTCCTCATGTTAAATCCTCCATAAAGAAATTGAGGAAGATATGAATAAAAAGTCTTTCGCCATAAAAATATAAAATATGAATATTATGACAACTCCTGAATCCTGTTGATCGCGATCAGCCATAATCATCAGCTCTCCCTTTGTTTCATAAAAGATCTGCTATCCTGGCATTGATAATTGATTATACTGCTTCTTGCCCAGAGCAATAACCTCATAACATGGTTTATATAGAACCTCAAACAACGCTTAATCAGTAAATCCTTATTGAGGTATTAAATTGGCAGGACAATTCAGCGGGACCCCTATATTCGTCCTTAGGGAAGGCAGCCAGAGGACTGCGGGAAGAGAAGCGCAGAGATCGAACATCATGGCGGCGAAGGCTGTAGCCGGCGCAGTGAGGACCACTCTTGGCCCCAAGGGCATGGACAAGATGATGGTGGACACCATGGGAGATGTGGTCATCACCAATGATGGCGTCACTATCCTCAAGGAAATGGATATCGAGCATCCGGCAGCTAAGATGATGGTGGAGATCGCCAAGACCCAGGACACCGAAGTCGGAGACGGCACAACCACTGCCGTGATCCTGGCAGGAGAGCTTCTCAAGCAGTCTGAGGAGCTACTGGAGCAGGATATCCATCCTACTGTCATCGCAGCAGGCTACAGAGCGGCGGCAGATAAATGCATGGAGATCCTCCAGAGCCTGGCCAAAAATGTCACCGCCAATGACCAGGAGCTTCTAAGAAACATCGCCATCACCGCCATGACCGGCAAAGGCTCTCAGGCCGCCAGGGAGAAGCTGGCCGATATTGCCGTAAGAGCTGTCCAGGCGGTTGTGGATGAGGACGGATCGGTGGACACCGATAACATTACAGTAGAAAAGAAAGTAGGCGGCAGCATATCCGACTCGAAGATCGTGCAGGGTGTGGTCATAGACAAGGATCGTCTCCATCCCAGCATGCCCAAGAAGGTCACAGATGCGAAAATTGCATTGCTGAACGCTGCGGTGGAGATCGAGAAGACTGAGGTCGATGCCAAGATCCAGATAACCTCTCCCGCCCAGTTGCAGTCGTTCTTAGATCAGGAAGAGAGCATGCTAAAGGGCATGGTCGACAGGATCGCCGCCACCGGGGCTAATGTGCTCTTCGTCCAGAAAGGGATTGACGACCTGGCCCAGCATTATCTCGCCAAGGCCGGAATCTACACTGTACGCCGGGTCAAGAAGAGCGACATGGAGAAGCTGGCTCGGGCCACGGGTGGAAGGGTCGTCACCAGCCTCCATGAGATCTCAGCAGATGACCTGGGCAAGGCGGGCCTGGTGGAGGAGAGAAAGGTCAGCGATGAGAAGATGACCTTTGTTGAGGACTGCAACAATCCCAAGTCCGTCTCCATCATCCTTCATGGCGGGACAGAGCACGTGGTCGACGAGCTGGACAGAGCGATGGAGGATGCCCTCCGAGTGGTTGGTGTGGCAATTGAGGATAAAATGCTGGTTGCCGGCGGCGGAGCGCCAGAGGTGGAACTTGCCTCAAGGCTCAGGTCTTATGCCTCTACTGTGGGCGGCCGTGAGCAACTGGCCATAGAGTCCTTTGCCAATGCCATGGAGATCATACCCAAGACCCTGGCCGAGAATGCGGGCCTGGATCAGATCGATACTCTAGTGGCACTGCGCAGCCAGCATGAGAAGGGCGTTATGACCGCAGGCCTGGACATGGATTCCGGCAAGCCGGTGGATATGATGCAGATCGGTGTGGTCGAGCCCCTGAGGGTTAAGAGCCAGGCCATTAGCTCTGCCGCTGAGGCAGCGGTGATGATCCTGAGGATCGATGATGTCATCGCCTCCAAGTCCGGTGGGCAAGGCGGAATGCCTGGCGGAATGCCCGGTGGAATGCCCGGAGGCATGCCGGGCGGTATGGGCGGGGACTTCGATTAAGCCCTCAACCTCTCTCTTTTTTTTTATTCTGCAGTCACCTTGAAAAAATCTTAAGGCATACTGGTTTTTCATGCTTTATGAATGAGGTGCTTTGGAAGCTTGCAGCTCCCCCTTCGCGACAGCACCAGAAAAATTTAAAAAAAAGCGGCGAAATGCCGCTCAGTGGTTACCTACGAGAACATGCGCAGAGATTCCTCAGATCCATCGATCTCGTCTCCCAGAACCTTTTTGATCCCTTTATCAAAGTCATCTTTGCTGACGATGGTCGCATTTCTGCGCAGAGCGTTCATGCCTGCCTCTACCGCGATGGATTTAAGGTCTGCGCCGCTCGCCTCATCCGTAACTGTGGCGATCTCGGCCAGGTTGACATCCTCTGCCTTCCTCATCTTCCGGGTATGGATCTCCAGTATCTTGAGGCGGCCCACAAGGGATGGCATGGGTATCTCGATGATCCTGTCGAAGCGTCCCGGTCTGAGCAGGGCAGGGTCAAGGATATCTATCCTATTCGTGGCGGCAATGATCCTGATATCTCCCCTGGTTCTGAAGCCGTCCATCTCCGCCAGAAGCTGCATCATGGTCCTGTTGACCTCTGCGCTTCCAGTGGTCCCATCATGGGTCCTGATGCTTCCCACCGCATCGATCTCATCGATGAATATGATGCTTGGCGCCTTTTCCCGGGCCATCTGGAATATATCGCGAACCAGCTGTGCACCTTCGCCGATGAACTTATGCACCAGTTCCGATCCGGACATGTGAATGAATGTGGCCTTGGATTCGTGGGCCACGGCCTTGGCAAGCATCGTCTTGCCCGTCCCGGGAAGACCGTAGAGTAGCACTCCTCTTGGAGGTTCAATTCCTATGTCCTGGAAGATCTCGGGATTGGTTAGGGGAAGCTCGACCGTCTCCCTTACCTCCTGGATCTGAGCCTCCAGGCCTCCAACCTGATCATAGGATACATCCGGAAGCTCAACCAGCTCCATTACCTTGGCGCGGACATCAACCGAGCGCTCAAGAATGCGAACTACAGTCAGGGAGTTGTTGATTGCCACCCGGGAGTTTGGCTGGAGTTGTTCCATCATCTCTGGAGCAACCGTTGTGATGAATTCCTGATTGTTTCCGTGCTGTCTCAGCAGGACATAGTCCGGTCCCATCTCAACAACCGTTGCCAGGAACAGAGGCATCCTCTTGAGAAGAAGATTCTCTTTCTTAAGCCGCTCAACCTCACGCAGATACTTTTTGTTGGCGATTAAGGATTCGAAGAGCTTTGCCCTTACCTCTTCCCGCTCCATCCTAGTGGTCTCCAACTCTTCTGCGAGGCTCTTAGTATCGGATTCCAGCGCGGCTATCCTCTTTAAGAATGTTTCCTGTATCGTGTCTTGACCAGAGAATGCTGTTGATTCACTCATATAATCAGGGACTGAGTTTTCAAGGCTTATAAATTCATCTCTGAAGGAGGCTAGGAGATTACTGAAAATCGCTGCGCCTTTTTAAGATCCTTTGCTTTTCTTTGAGACCTCTTTTTTGGCCATCTGCAGCCGCTGTTTTGCAGTATATCCGGTCGCTTTTTCCAAAAAATTTCGGAAGCGCTTGTTGGTGTCCAGGATCTGATCGTCTTTTGCGGCGGTATCCGATTCAGTGGTGACATTGAGCTTCTTTTCATTGATCGATACCTGGATGCTTTTCAGAGCGCCAAAGGAGAGCGAGAGCATTCCGTCCGACTCTTTTATCTCTGCGGGGAACTCCTCTTCCAGGACCTTTCTGATTCTCTCCATGTCGGGCTTGAATCCGCGCTTGAATGAGTAATCCATGTGAGAAGGATGAATTCTAATCGAGTAATAATGTTTCGAGCCGTTTTGCCCAATACCCCTTAAAAAAGAGCGCTCATCCTCCCATCTCAGGAGGAAAAGCGGGTGATGTTCTCACTGATGCATCCATATTTAGATGCAAGCATATCTTGCTGCCTCGCCCAGATCTTCCTGAATTCTGAGGAGCTGGTTGTACTTGGCCGTCCTCTCGGAACGGGCGGGAGCGCCAGTCTTCAGCAGCTCGCAGCCTAAGGCCACTGCCACATCTGCCAGAGCGGAGTCCTCTGTCTCTGCAGAGCGATGGGATGCCATGACCTTCCATCCAGAGCGGAAGGACATCCGAGCAGCGTCAAAGGCCTCGGATACCGTTCCGATCTGGTTAAGCTTGAGAAGCAGTGCATTGCCGGCACACATCTTGATTCCCTTCTCCAGGCGCTTGATGTTGGTGACGTACAGGTCATCTCCCACTATGATCGTTCCCGGAAGCTTGGCAGTGAGGCGGGCGAAGTCATCATAAGCCTCTTCCTCGAAGGGATCCTCCAGCAAAATGATGGGATAGGTATTGACCAGATCCACGTAATAATCTATGAGCTCGCCAGGTGAGAGCCTGTTTCCGTCCACAGAGTAGCCGCCCTCCATATAGAAGCTTGAGGCAGCAGCATCGAGGCCGATCTTGATCTCATCTCCGTAACCTGATACGTCAAAGGCGCTCATGATGGCGTCCAGGGCATCTCGGGTCTTGATGAGAGGTGGTGCATAGCCTCCCTCGTATCCTACGTTCGTCGCCCCCACGCCGTATTTCCCTTGCAGGATCTTTCCCAGAGCATGGTAGGTCTCGGCGGCCATGCGCAGGCCCTCGCTGAAGGTCTTGGCCCCGGTGGGTTGGATCATGAACTCCTGGATGGATAGCTCGTTTCCGGCATGCTTGCCTCCGTTGAGGACGTTGAAAGAGGGGATGGGAAGAGTCACGGTATTCACCCCGCCCAGGTATTTGTAGAGCGGCACCCCAGAGGACATTGCCGCCGCCTTTGCCATAGCTATTGAGACTCCCAAGATGGAATTGGCGCCCAGATTGGCCTTGTTCGCGGTTCCGTCCATATCTATCATGAGATCATCGATCTCCCTTTGGCAGGAGGCATCCATACCCAAAAGCTCAGGAGCGATCACCTCATTCACATTCTTGACCGCCTTCAGGACGCCTTTTCCGTCGTACCTGTCGCCGCCATCCCTGAGCTCCAGGGCCTCGTGAGTGCCTGTAGATGCGCCCGAAGGCACAGCCGCCCGTCCAAAGCCACAGCAGGTGTAGACATCGACCTCGACAGTCGGATTGCCTCGTGAATCAAGTATCTCACGAGCATGAATCTTCTCGATCTCGAATGACATCGTATACCACAACCGGTAGTTTGCAGATCTATTTATTAAAGTTAGCGTGCCCTGAATCAGCAGCCGA
>JAEAMF010001530.1_pt1 | contig 16131 bp, 20 predicted proteins | sample 8958721 | NCBI WGS metagenome assembly JAEAMF01 (sample SAMN16933255, study PRJNA681124) | bioreactor sludge metagenome | isolation source: anaerobic bioreactor treating anionic surfactant - SDBS | place: India: Bengaluru | collected 2019-02-28
GATCGTGGGCCTCGCCATCGAGCGCGGCGATGATGCGTGGGAAGCGCAGGTCGTGGCTCAGTCCCATACCTTGTCCAAAGTGATGGATGTACAAACCCGCGAAAAAGTCCTCGATGTCTGGGATATGCGGCACAAGGCTTTTCATAGCGCCATCGCCGCAGGCTGCGGTTCCAAGCACTTGTTGCAGGTGCGCACCTATCTGTTCGATCAGGCCGAGCGCTACCGCCATCTGTGGTTGACCCAGACGGTGTTCTCGGAGGAAGCGTTGGAGATCAAGCGCAAGGAGCATGCCGCGCTGGTTGAAGCGATCCTGGCGCGGGACACGGAGCGCGCGACGACCATGATGCGTAACCACCTGATGTCGCCCGTGCCGATCATTCTTGAGGTCATGCAGCGTGAAGGGTTGGGGAAGGCGGTATCGCTTGTCCCGGCGTCCTGACACGCTCGGGCAGTGATGCAGGGGCGCACGGGCGCCCCTGTCGATCAGATCAGATGCGGAAGCTGTCCACCAGGCTCTTCAGGCGTTCGGCCTGCTCGTTTAGCGCCTTGCAGGCTTGCAACGTTGCATTGAGGTTGGAGATGCCTTGTTGGTTGAGGCTGTTGATCTCGATGATGTCGACGTTGAGTGACTCGATGACCGAAGTCTGCTCCTCTGTTGCCGCCGCAACGGACTGGTTCATCCCGTCGATTTCCACGATGCGGCCGGTTACGCCATTCAGGTGTTCGCCCGCCTGATTGGCAATCGTCACACTTTCCTCACTGTGTTGCTGGCTTTCCGTCATGGTTGCCACGGCTTCGCGTGCGCCGACCTGCAACTCTTGAATCATCGTCTGGATTTCCTGTGCGGACTCCTGGGTACGATGTGCCAGGCTGCGTACTTCGTCCGCCACCACGGCAAAGCCACGTCCTGCCTCACCCGCCCGAGCGGCTTCGATGGCCGCGTTCAGGGCCAGCAAATTGGTCTGTTCGGAAATGCCCTTGATCACCTCGAGGATTCGACCGATGTCGACGGTACGGTTGTTCAGGGTTTCGATATTGAGGCACGACGCACTGATCTTCGAGGACAACTCGCTCATGGCCTGGAGGGTTCGGGCCACGACCTGGCCACCGTCCTCGGCTTGCAGGCTGGCACCTGACGCCTGGCGTGACGCATCTGCCGCGTTGCGCGCAATCTCCTGGGCTGCGGCGCCCAGTTCGTTGATGGCCGCGGCGACACTGTTGGTGCGTTGGCTTTGCTCGTCAGAACTGCTCATCGACGACTCTGACGATCGGATCACTTGCTTGACGACGTTGTTGACCTGAGCCGTGGTAGACGCCACCTCGCGGATAGACCCATGGATGCGCTCAACGAAGTGGTTGAAGGCGATGGCCAGTTGGCCGAATTCATCGCGCGATTGCACATCGATTCGCCGGGTCAGGTCGCCTTCGCCTTGGGCAATGTTTTCCATTGCGCGAGAAAGGTTGTTCAGGGGTTTCATGAGCACCTGGATCAGCATCCCCAGCAGGGCGATGATCACCACGACCGCCACAATGCTGGCGATCAGTGCGCTGGCACGAAACTCTCGTTGTTGGCTGTAAGCCATGTCTTTGTCGATTGACAGGCCAATATACCAGTCGACTGAGGGCAGGCCCTTGATGGGCGTGAAGCTGACGATGCGGGGTTTGCCATTCTCTTCAGCTTCGGCGAAGCGCTGGTCGATACCCGGGGTATGGTTCGGGTACAGATCCTTCAGCGACTTCATGACCAGTTTGCGGTCCTGGTGGACCAGAATCGTACCGTCCCTGCTGACCAGGAAGGCATAGCCGGTGCCATTGAAGTCGAGGGCATTGATCATGTCCGTCATGGTCTTCAGGCTGAGGTCTACACCGGTGATACCGGCCAGGCGCCCGTCGTGCCGCACAGGTGCGGTGATCGACATCACCAGCTCATTGCTCACCAGGTCCAGGTAGGGGTTGGTCAGTATGGCCTGGCCTGCAGTCTCGGCCTCTTTGTACCAAGGGCGGACCCGTGGGTCATAGTCTTTGCCCAGGTCCGTCGGCTTGTTGGCCAGGAAGCGGCCATCTGCCTGGGTTCCGATGTAGGCCAGTTCGAATGCCTGACGGATGGCTTTCAATGACATGGCTGCCATGATTGAGTCATCACTCAGGTCGCGCTCGATGTTTTGCTGCATCGACTCAAGCAGGGCGACGCGTCCGGAGAGCCAGCTCTGGATGTTCTGTGCGGTGAGTGTTCCGTTGTTCTGCAGGTCACCCCGCAGTTCGTTCTCGATGTAGGCGCCTTGGCGAACATCGTTGTAAACCGAGAACAGCGAGAGAATGGCGATCACCACCAATGAGGCAGCGATCAGGATCTTGTGGCTGAATTTCAGGTTTTGCAGCACGGCGTTTAGTCTCCGACTAAGACCCTGGTGGTGTGAAATGCACGCAGCGAGGCTTTTTATAATGTGTGGTCTGTCAGCGCTTGAGCGAGACAGGGGGCCTGATGTGGCTGGCAGAACTTCGGCATGGCGACGACGGATCAGCGGTTAAGGTCGCCAAGTGGTTAAAAGTATCGCTAAAAACTAAAAATATCTACGTTTTTGATGGGCGCTGCTGAGGTTTGCACGTGGCACGCAGCTGCAACGCGTTTGGCAGGCATGAACAAGTACCGCACGCGGGTTCAGGAGATACTCTTGCGGTCACTTGGGAGAGGTCCCTCGGTGGCGACGGCACTATCTTCATTGCGCTATGTTTAGCCGCCAGCCCGGTCGCTGGCGGCTTTTTTTATGACGGTGACTCGAGGTGTTTTAAACAGGCAGCGCTTCAGCGAAGCACAGCCAGTTTGATGCCAAATCCCAATAGGCATGCGCCTGCCACTTTTTCCAGGGCACTGGATACCTTCGGATTTGCACGCAAACGCTCGGCCAGAAAGTGAGTCAGCAGCACCGCTATCAGGCCATACAGAAACGTGAGCACCGCGATTGTCACGGCCATGAAGGCAAACGTCACCAGCCCCTGGTGGCGTACCGGGTCGACGAACAGCGGAAAAAACGCCATGTAGAAGACGATGGCCTTGGGGTTAAGCAGCGTGATCATCAGGGTTTGGCGCAGGTAACGGTTGGGCTTCATCTGCCGGAGAGGGGCTGTACCCGGTTTTGCCAGCAGCATCCGTGCGCCCAGCCAGGCCAGGTAGGCTGCACCGAGCCACTGCACCAGATGGAAGGCTGCTGGGTAGGTGTTCAACAGTGCCGCAACGCCAGCGACCGCCAGCCACAACAACACCTGGTCACCGCAGATGACGCCGAGGGTGGCCGCGAGCCCGCCTTTGATTCCGCCCTTGCCGGTCGACGTTATCAAGGCGAAGTTACCTGGGCCGGGGATGGCCAGCAAGATAATGAAGGCAATGACAAAAGCGCTGTAGTCCGTTACACCAAGCATGAACATCTCCATCGGTATCTGCCGGCCAGAACAGTGTCTGGTTCAAAACAGGATACGCCTGTTGGGGTTTAATCTGACTTGCCCCGTACTATTTTTCCTTGTTTGATCTCGTCTGCGTAGGCCTTCAGCCTGTCAGAATCCTTGTACAGACGATTCATCAAGTGCAGTACTGCCACGACATCGACGTCTTTGACCCGTTCGGCGAGTTTGCTGATTTCCCCGGCGGTTCGTTCCAGGTTTGATGCAACCGCTTTCAGGTCGCGTTTCAGTTCACTGCTTGATTTCCTGGTGCCCATTCCTACCTCTCAAAACATCGTCAGGTGCTTTCACCTGGCGCTTGCTGGCCGCGGAGTGCCGCCGGTCAGAATACTCAGTCAGGTTTGAATTTTCATCTTCACTTTTGCGTCCGCCAGAACAACGCCATTGCTTTGACCGCCTGATGGGATCAGTCCGTGGTCGAACCTTCATTGGGTGTGACGGGCAGCGGCTTCAGATGAAATGTGCACGCTGTTGCCGCCCTCAGTGCCCGGCCAGCAGTTTGAGTAACTGGTCGGCGGCGGGCAGGCATAAAAAAACCCGCACTGGGCGGGCCAAGGGAGATTCTGTAGGAGCATTGCCAGAATAGGGCGCTCGACGTGAACTGTTTGTGAAGAGGGTGTCGAGAAAATGCAAAACCCGGCGCCAGGCCGGGTTTGCGTCGCGAGGGATCAATCGTGCTTGTGGTGACGCTTGTGCTTGTGTCGCTTGCCACCATCGTTGTTGTCGCCATCGTCGCCCAGATGGTTACCCAGTGCGCCACCCGCTGCGCCACCGAGGCCTGCGCCGATAGTGGAACCGGTGGAGCCGCCGATCTGGTGACCGATGATCGAGCCGCCCGCAGAACCGAGCCCGCCACCCAGAGCAGCTTCGGTGCGGTTGCCTTTCTTGGCGCCGACCGCACTGCCAGCTGCGCCGCCAACACCAGCGCCAATCGCTGCGCCTGTGCTACCGCCGATTTGCTGGCCGATGACATTACCCAAGGCGCCACCCAGGCCGCCGCCGACTGCGGCAGTACCATCGCCGGCAGCCAACGCGCATTGAGACAAGAGAAGACCTAGAGCAAGGGTAGGCAATGTAAAACGCATGATATGAGCCTCAGAAAAGGGGGCAGTGTTCAAATGGGCAGGTCGTACAACAAACATGTCAGCGAGGGCCTTAGCGGTCCTCGTCCCGGTAGCGATCATCATGTCGGTGATGACGGCGGTGATCCCGGTCTTGCGAGTAGCGGTGGTCCTGATCGCGCCAGCCATCGTCATCCCGGTCATGGTAATGATGGTGATAACAGCCGGAGGACGCCAGGAAAGTGGCGATCAGGGCGAATTGCGAAAGGCGAGTCAGCACTGTTGTTTCCTTGATCCGCAGCGCGGTTTTTTAGTTGCAAGGCTCTGACAGTGTTTTCTGTTATTGGTTTCGGCAGGATGCCGCATTTGTAGGCTGTATGGAGCGGTTAGCCTAAAGGGCTGGATGACTGTTCTGGATGAATCGCAGGCAGCAAAAAGGCGCCTATCAAGGCGCCTTCTCTAATATGGTGCGAGTGGCGGGACTCGAACCCGCAAGGCTCACGCCGGCAGATTTTAAGTCTGCTGTGTATACCAATTCCACCACACTCGCATGCTCGATTTCTTTACTGCGCTACATCAAGCAACTCAAAGCAAGCTACATCAAGCCACTCGGCGCAACTAATCAGTGGCGCAAAATCGAGGCGTCTTTATAACTCATCGTTATATTTGAGTCAACCGGGCAGGGGCTTTGCCCTGTTCAAGCTGTTGCTGCTCAATGCTCTGCGCCACGTCGCGCAGGTCATCTACAGAGGCCTGTAAGCCTGCTATTCGTCCCTGCATATCCGCGGCATCCTGCGCATGTACCGAGTGTTGCAGGTAGAGCGCATGGCCCGCTAACGTTGTCGCAACCTGCTCAAGTTTCTCGGCCGTGTGCTCCAAGTCGTCATGAATTCCCTTCATCCGCATGTCTGATACCAAGACCTTATCCTCTAGTCCCTTGTCGGCAGTAGGCTTTGCTATAGTCGCGGGAGGACTATAGCAAGTGGCCAGTGCCTTCAGGTAGTCGCTGAGTCCTGGTTTCGATGCGTTGCAGCCGTTAGTGATTGTAGGCGTACTTGTCGTCGACTTTGCGTTTTTCCAGCGTGTAGCGCTTGATGTCGATCTCGTCGCTTTGCAACTGTGCGTCCAGTGAGTCCATTGCCTTGCGCCGTTGTGAGTCGACGTGGGCACGTGTTGCCTGGTAGTTGATGCTTTGAGCCGCATCGTAGCCACTGACCGGGTCCCAGAATATTGAAACAGGCCACAGCAACAGATTGACTACGCCATACCCATACGAACGGCCATAGAACGAGCCACCACCTGGCAGCAAGCCCAGTGCAGCGCCGGTGCCCGGGTTCTTTTCACGAACCTCAAGGTTGTTTGCCTCGTAGTAGGCAAGTTCGGCTTTTTGTTGCGAGTTGAGGCCCGAGGCGCAGCCAGCGGTCAATGTGATGAGTGCAGTTAGCGCAAGTTTACGGAACATCGCGTGCAGATCCCTTAGCAGTGGAGCGTCAATCATTTGAGTGTGTGCCGTTGGCGGCGCGGGATCTTAACTCAAATAAGCGCCTTGGGACATTGCGCGTGCTGCTCAGGCCAGGTCGTTGATACGGTGTACTTACTGGGCCACTGTCTCTTGAGTGGATCCGATCAACGTGCACGCCAGTGCCTCACCAGGTGTTTGCGCAGCGAAGGAAAGGCGCAGGGCAGGTGCGCGGGAAAAGTGTTTACGGTCAGTGCTGAAGTCGGTTTGCCCGACGGTCAACGGTTACCGGCATTTGTGGCAGGCACACTTATCGCGCCGTTGTGGTTGAATCTGCGTGTTCCAGGACGAAATCCTGAGCAAGAGACGCCTCAATAGTCGGCTATTGGCTTTTCGCTCATGGGGTGGCACGTTGCAGTTGCAGGCGTTGATCGGCGCGCCTGGGCCTCCTGAAAGGCATGCGATCTGCGGTCATGGCCGGTCTTCAGCGACCAAGCGCATCCGTGCGACTCGAGTCATGGGCTGTTAGTGCTGATCGTCTCCTTTCTCTGGTGCTGGGTTGCCAGCCTGGATGCGCTTGAAAATCTCTTCTCGATGCACTTGTACATCTTTGGGTGCATCAATGCCGATCCTCACTTGCATCCCCTTGACGCCGAGAATGGTGACCTTGATGTCATCATCGATAACGATGCTTTCGCCGACCTTTCGGGTGAGTATCAGCATGTATTTCTCCTTGGTAGCTTGAATTGCCTGGCAACGTTGTTGCCCAGGCCGGTCGCGCACTATATGCGCTTCCTCTTTCCTTTATTAAAGACGCATTCGTTGAAAATAAATTCTCCGAGCAAAGATTCTGCTGCGTGTCTTTAGTCGCAGGAGGCGACTGGGCGGATGCAAACGTAGGAACGCACCTTTGCCCGCAGACGCAAGCATAGGGGGGTTCGACGAATATGGGAAATTTCTCTGCTAGGCATGAGCAAAATCTTAATATGCCGTATCCCAACAGCCTAGAATTTTAACGCGCGGCACGTGTGATCAGCCAAGCAAAGCCACCGATTTAATTTGCGCCCAAAGCTGCTGCCCTTCATGGATACCCAATTGGTCGTATGAGAAGCGGGTAATGCGCGCCAGCAATGGTGTGCCACTGGCATCAAGGCTGAGCAGCACGTGGGCGTCATTGTCGGCAATGCGGTGTTGACCAACACGCACGGGCAGGCGATTGAGGATGCTGGAATGGTCGTTTTCGACCAGGCTGAGGCTCACATCGCGCGCGCGGACCTTGAGCCGCAGGTACGTTCCAAGCGCCAGCGGCGCATGAGTGACGCGCAGTTGCAACGCTGTGCCGGGCAGATGCAGCCCCAGCAATCGATAGGCCGGGTCATAATGTGCGACGCTGCCTTCGATGATGACCCCGGCATCTTCGTCCTGCGCCAGCGGCAGGTCGATGCGCGCCAGGGTTGGCGCTATGGCACCGCTGGCCAGTACGTTGCCCTGTTCGATGATCACCAGGTGATCAGCCAGTTGTGTCACTTCGTCCAGCGCATGGCTGACGTATACCAGGGGAATCTCCAGTTCGTCGTGCAGGCGCTCAAGGTACGGCAGGATCTCGCGCTTGCGCGGTGCATCGAGTGCCGCGAGTGGCTCATCCATCAGCAGCAGCTGCGGGCTGGTCAACAAGGCGCGAGCGATGCCTACGCGTTGCCGTTCGCCGCCAGAGAGCGTATCAGGCTGACGCTCAAGCAGATGGCCGATGCCAAGCAGTTCGCAAGCCTGCTCAAGCGCCACTTTGCGCTCACGGGGCGGGGTGCGGCGCTGTCCGAACTCCAGATTGCCGCGCACCGACAGATGGCTGAACAGGCTGGCTTCCTGGAACACGTAGCCAATCGAACGCTTGTGCGCGGGCAGGAAGTACTGCCGGCTTGAGTCTTGCCAGACCACGCCATTGACCTCGATATACGCTTCTTCCGCTCGCTCAAGGCCTGCCAGGCAACGCAGGCAGGTTGTCTTGCCAGAGCCGGAGTGACCGAACAGGGCGCTGATCCCGCGGCCGGGCAACTGTAGGTCGACGTTCAGTTCAAACGCCTTCCAGGCCACTTTCAAGCGGGCATGAATCATGGGGTGCATGTTTAGCCCCAGCCCGGTTTTTCACGGCGGCTGGCATACAGGGCCAACAACACCACAAATGAGAACACCAGCATGGCGCCCGCCAGCCAGTGTGCTTGCAGGTACTCCATGGCTTCCACATGGTCGTAGATCTGTACCGAAACCACGCGTGTTTTGTCGGGAATATTGCCGCCAATCATCAACACTACGCCGAACTCGCCAACGGTGTGGGCGAATCCAAGAATGCTGGCGGTGATGAAGCCGGGTTTGGCCAGCGGCAGTACTACGCTGAAAAAGGTGTCCCAAGGCCCGGCGCGCAATGTTGCTGCAGCCTCCAGTGGACGCTCGCCGATGGCGCTGAAGGCGTTCTGCAAGGGTTGTACGACGAAGGGCATGGAATAGATCACGGAGCCGATTACCAGGCCGCTGAAGCTGAACACCACAGTGCCCAGGCCCAGTGCCTGGGTGGCCTGGCCGATCAAACCATTGGGGCCCATCGCCAGCAGCAGGTAGAAACCGATGACGGTGGGCGGGAGGACCAAGGGCAGGGCGACGATAGCCCCAACCGGGCCGCGCAGCCACGAACGGGTGCGTGTCAGCCACCAGGCGATGGGGGTGCCAACAATCAGCAGAATCAGCGTGGTCAGGCTGGCCAGTTTGAAGGTCAGCCAGATCGCGGCAAGGTCGTTGGCGTCCAGTGGCATTAGCGTGAGTAACCGTAGGCGGCAATGACGGCAGCGGCCTTTGGACCCTTGAGGTAGTCAACCAGGGCTTGAGCGGCTGGGTTGTCTTTGCCTTTGGCCAGAATCACGGCGTCCTGTCGGATCGGTTCATGCAGTGCTGCTGGCACTACCCAGGCTGAGCCGCGGGTGATCTTGCCCTCCTGGTAAATCTGCGACAGCGCCACAAAGCCCAGTTCCGCATTGCCGGTGGCGACGAACTGATAGGCTTGGGTGATGTTTTGACCCTCCACGAGCTTGGCCCGGGTTGCATCGGTCAGGTTCAGCTTCTGCAGTACTTGAGTGGCGGCAAGGCCATAAGGTGCGGCCTTGGGGTTGGCGATGGCCAAGTGCTGGAACTGGTTCTGTTTCAGCACGTTGCCTTCGGCATCGACATAGCCGTCTTTGGCTGACCACAGCGCGAGCGTGCCGATTGCATAGGTAAAGCGCGAGCCCTTGACGGTATCGCCCTCGGCTTCGAGTTTGGCTGGTGTGGTGTCGTCTGCGGCGAGGAACACCTCGAAGGGTGCGCCGTTCTTGATTTGTGCATAGAACTGCCCGGTGGCACCGAAGGCCGTGACCAGCCTGTGGCCAGTGTCTTTCTCGAATTCTTTGGCGATGGCCTGAATGGGCGCAGTGAAGTTGGCTGCCACGGCAACCTGCACGTCATCGGCCCAAGCGCTGCTGGTCACAACGGCGCCCAGGAGGGCCAGGGCGAAACGGGGGGCTTTCATACGCATGAAACACGGCTCCGTGTGCTGAAGGGGTATCGCTATGTACGTAAATATATAGCGATACGCAGGTACACCGGAAGGATTGTTTCAGCGTGCGAGGAGCGCCAGGGCCTTGTTCGCCAACTGTTGGGTGAGTTGTGCAGCCGGCAGTTCAACGCCCAGCCTCAGCGCCTGGCCGGACCACAGGTTGCTGAAATCGGTATTGCCCTGGGGCTCGCTGATCGCCCGCAGTGGCATCAAGGCACCACCTGCCAGTGGAAAGGCGGGTGCGGCGGGGTTCATCGGGCCAAGTTCACGCATGATGCGGGTAGTAATCCCGCGGGCCGGGCGCCCGGTGAACAGGTTGGTCAGTGCCGTATCGCTCTCCGCATGGGTGTGCAGGGCCTGGCGATGGGCGGCCGAGATCTTGGCTTCCGGGCAGAACAAGTAGGCGGTTCCCATCTGTACGGCTGAAGCACCCAGTGCAAACGCTGCAACGATGCCGCGTGCGTCGCCAATACCGCCAGCGGCAATGACCGGGACCTGCACGGCATCAACAACCTGGGGGACCAGCGCCAAGGTGCCGACCTGGGTATTCAGGTCGCTGCTGAGAAACATGCCGCGGTGCCCGCCGGCTTCGTACCCCATGGCAATGATCGCATCGCAACCCTGTTGCTCCAGCCACACGGCTTCAGCGACGGTCGTTGCGCTCGACAACACCTTGGCCCCCGTTGCCTTGACCCGTTTTACCAGCTCGGCGTCTGGCAGGCCAAAGTGGAAGCTGACAACCGCCGGGCGGAAGGCTTCTACCAGTTCGCAGGCTGCGGCATCAAAAGGGGCGCGGTTTGAAACCGGTGTAGGCGCCTCGAAATCGGCGCCCAAGGCGTCGTAATACGGTTTTAATGCCTGTTTCCAGCGCGCATCGCGTTCACTGTCGGGTGTTGGCGATCGGTGGCAGAAAAAATTGACGTTAAGCGGGCGTTGGCTGGCCTGGGAAAAAGCCTGCAGCTCCTGGCGCATCTGCTCGATGCTCAGGGTTGCGCAGGGCAGGGAGCCCAGGCCGCCAGCGTTACTGACGGCAATGGCCATGGCGGACCCCGTAGAGCCGGCCATCGGTGCCTGGATAATGGGCAGTTCTATGCCCAGCAAATCGAGGATACGGCTGTCTGGCCAGCGGCTCATTGCCCGGTTCTCCTTGTGGCGTAATGTGCAGTCCTGCGGTTAAAGCGCTCGGGTGACGCGAATTTCAGTGATGCGTTCGGCGTCTTCGCCGTGCATCGTCTTGAGTGCGGCTCGAGCTTGTTCGAGCGAATCATCAGTCAGCTGGGCAAAGTCCCAGCGGCGTTGATCGTCGAGTTTGTAATGGATGACGTACTTGCGTGTGTCGCTCATGTTCAGCTCAGCTTTGAAGAAGATCGACGGATGATCTTGATGGAATGGGTGAACGTCGTCTTGCGTGAGGCGGCATTGTTCAGGCGCGGGCCGGCGGTATCGATGGTGATGTTCCAGAAGCCGGAACTGGGTACCGTGATTTTTGCCGGGAACCGGTCGAAAGCGCCACCGTGGTAGGTATGGCGACCACCATTCTTGAAGCTGCGGAAGTTGGCATCGCTCATCAGGCGAATATTGCAGCGCTGGGAACACTCGATAACGACAATGTCGTCCTCATTGAGATGTTCGCGCCGATGTACAAATTTCATGTGACTCTCCGCAACGGAACTTTTCGCAAATCAAAACGATACCACGATGTCGGTTACACTGTCGGCCTTCGCGCCAGACCTAGGAGAAATCTGCCAATCAAGGGAGCAAATCTGTCGGCGCGTGGTCAGAACTTTTTTCGATGGAGTGGTATCGATGAGATGGCTTGTCCCAGCGTTGGCAGTAACGCTGACTGGTTGTGCGAGTGTGGCAGAGCTTGAGCAAACCCCCGAGACCCTGGATGTTATTTCAGGCAAGTCGCCCCAGGCGTATGCCCATTGTGTCCAGCAAGCGCTGGCCGACAGTCGCGCACCTTTGCAACTGGAAGAGCGCCATGATGGGGTTCGCTTGATCGTGCCGCAAAAACTTTCCGCTGGGCCTGCAGCGGTATTCGATATTGAAAAACGTGGCAGTGGCAGCAGCATCAAGTTGTATGAACGCCTGAACAACTTCCCAATGCGTTTGGGGGATGTGAAAACCGCAGCCACGCACTGTATCTCGGGCTGAGGCCGGTGTTTCGATGATGGCCTCCAGATAGAACGATTCAGTGCGGTATCCCTCCTTTTCCAGTGTTAGCGCAATGTTTGTAGCGGGCGGTATATAGGCCTACTATCCATAGGCTTATATTTTATGTGCCTAAGCTAATAACTAGAAAATGGAGTTCGTGATGATCCCACTGGATCGAATCCTGGCGAGCGGCGCATTGCTGCTCTCGCTTCAGGTCGCGCAGGCTACGGAAGGTCAAAACGTTTTCACTCAAGGCGGCCAGAACCCCGCCGCCATGGCATGCATGGGCTGTCACGGCGCTGATGGCATGGGCATGGCAGCGGCCGGGTTCCCACGTTTGGCAGGCTTGCCTGCCGGCTACCTGAGCAAGCAACTGGCCGACTTTCGTAGTGGCAGCCGCAAGAACCCGATCATGGAGCCGTTGGCCAAGGCCCTGAGCGCCTCGGAAATCCAGGCAGTCAGCGCTGCCCTGGCAGCCATGCCCACGCCGAAAACCCCGCTTGTCCGTCGTCAGCAGATGGCGAGCAGCCCAGATGAGAAGCTGGCGCTGTACGGCGATTGGGCGCGCAGCATTCCTGGCTGTGTCCAGTGCCATGGCCCCGGAGGCGTGGGCGTCGGCGAGCATTTTCCGCCACTGGTGCATCAGCCGGCCACCTATCTGGCGGCACAGCTCAACGCGTGGCGAGACGGCACTCGCAGCAACGATTCCAACCAGCTCATGGTTGGCGTAGCCAAGGCATTGAGTGACGACGAGGTCAAGGCGGTAGCGGAGTACTTTGCCAACCTTGGCAGCCAGGAGGGCAAACAATGACGCGCTTTATCTTGGCTTCGCTGGCATTGTCCATGGGCAGTGTTCACGCTGCACAGGTTGTCATGGAGGACCAGTCCCAGTTGAACGTGCCACCTGCCAGCACGGCAAGTGGCTTCGTTCCTCCTGCCGAACGTGAACTGCCGGACAACGCGTTCGGCAAGATGGTCCGTGATGGCTACGCCCTGTTCGTCGATACTCGGCGGCTGATGCCGAACTACGTCGGCAATGGTCTCAATTGCAGTAACTGCCACCTTGATCAGGGGCGCCTGGCCAACTCGGCCCCGCTGTGGGGGGCGTACCCCATGTACCCGGCGTATCGCAAGAAAAACGACAAGGTCAACACCTTCGCCGAGCGTATCCAAGGGTGTTTTCAGTTCAGCATGAATGGCAAGCCGCCTGCAGCGGATAGCCCGGAAATGACCGCCTTGTCGGTCTACGCCTACTGGTTGGCCAGCAAGGCGCCGATTGGCGTCGAGACACCCGGGCGTGGTTACCCGGACGTACCGGAACCTGCTCAGGGTTACGATTTCAGCCGGGGCGAGCAGGTGTACAAGGATCAGTGCGCGGTGTGTCATGGCAACAACGGTGAAGGCCAGAAGGTTGCCAGCGACTATGTGATGCCGCCACTTTGGGGCAAGGACTCCTATAACTGGGGCGCGGGCATGCACCGGATCAATACGGCCACCTCGTTCATCAAGCACAATATGCCCTTGGGCAAGCCCGGCAGCCTCTCGGACCAGCAAGCCTGGGACGTGGCGGCTTACATCAACAAACACGAGCGCCCTCAGGATCCACGGTTGATCGAAGGCTCCATCGAGAAGACCCGTCTGAAGTTCCACGCCAATGATGGCGTGAACCTGTATGGGCAAAAGGTCGAGGGTGTCTTGATTGGTCAAGGCACTGAGTAAGCTCAGCCCCTGCCATTTTGTGCCTGTCGAGGGTGATCGGCAGGTGCAATATTTACCTGGCCAGGGAACTATCTACACTGGTATTTCTCTATTTGGCATCGGCTAACCGTGGGTGGGGCATTGTAAGGTGACCGCCGCCTGATTAGACTGCGCCGAATTTCGTACGCACAGCCCTTGTTAAGGACTTTTATGATCAAAAAATGCTTGTTCCCGGCAGCCGGTTACGGCACTCGCTTCCTGCCAGCAACCAAAGCCATGCCCAAGGAAATGCTGCCGGTGGTGAACAAGCCACTGATCCAGTACGGCGTTGAAGAGGCGCTGGAGGCAGGTCTGAACGAGATCTCCATCGTTACCGGTCGTGGCAAGCGTGCTCTGGAAGACCATTTCGACATCAGCTACGAGCTGGAAAACCAGATCAAGGGCACCGACAAGGAAAAATACCTGGTCGGTATTCGCCGCCTGCTCGACGAGTGCTCGTTCTCCTACACCCGTCAGACCGAAATGAAAGGCCTGGGCCACGCGATCCTGACTGGTCGTCCGCTGATCGGCGACGAGCCGTTTGCCGTAGTACTGGCCGACGACCTGTGCGTCAACCTGGAAGGCGATGGCGTGCTGACCCAGATGGTCAAGCTGTACAAGCAGTTCCGCTGCTCGATCGTGGCCATCCAGGAAGTCGATCCTTCGGAAACCAACAAGTACGGCGTGATTGCCGGCGAGATGATCCGTGACGACATTTACCGCGTCCACAGCATGGTCGAGAAGCCAAAGCCTGAAGATGCGCCGTCGAACCTGGCCATCATTGGTCGCTACATCCTGACGCCGGACATCTTCGACCTGATCGAGCAGACCGAGCCAGGCAAGGGTGGCGAGATCCAGATCACCGACGCCCTGATGAAGCAGGCGCAGAACGGCTGCGTAATGGCCTACAAATTCAAGGGCAAGCGTTTTGACTGCGGTGGTGCCGAAGGCTACATCGACGCCACGAACTTCTGCTTCGAAAACTTCTACAAGACCGGCAAGGCCTACTGATTTGTTGGCGTAACCGTTGAAGTCGAAAAAGCCACCTTCGGGTGGCTTTTTTGTTCCTGGCTGTCGCCGGGGTTATGCTGATGGCCTGCCAAGGAGACCTGAGATGGCCTACGATTTTGATCTGTTCGTGATTGGTGCCGGTTCCGGCGGTGTGCGTGCGGCACGCTTTGCCGCGGGTTTCGGTGCAAAGGTGGCGGTTGCCGAAAGCCGTTACCTGGGGGGGACCTGCGTAAACGTTGGCTGCGTGCCGAAAAAACTGCTGGTCTACGGCGCTCATTTCGCCGATGACTTTGAGCAAGCCAGTGGTTTTGGCTGGTCACTGGAAGATGCACAGTTCGATTGGGGGCAATTGATCGCCAACAAGAACCGTGAAATCGAGCGGCTCAATGGTATCTATCGCAACCTGCTGCTGAACAGCGGCGTGACCCTGCTTGAGGGGCATGCGCGGCTGACCGGGGCCCATGAAGTGGAGGTCGACGGGCAGCGTTACAGCGCCGAGCACATTCTGATCGCTACCGGTGGCTGGCCGCAGATTCCGGACATCCCGGGTAAAGAGTTGGCTATCAGTTCCAACGAAGCTTTCTACCTGAAGGACCTGCCCCAGCGTGTGCTGGTGGTGGGTGGCGGTTACATCGCGGTAGAGTTTGCCGGTATTTTCCAAGGGCTCGGTGCCAAAACTTCGCTGCTCTACCGAGGGGACCTGTTCCTGCGCGGCTTCGACGGTGCCGTGCGTGAGCACCTGAAGGAGGAACTGGAAAAGCGCGGCATGGACCTGCAGTTCAATACTGAAATTCGCAGTATCGAGAAACAGGCGGACGGAAGCCTCAAGGCCACCCTCAACGATGGCCGTGAACTGATCGCCGATTGCGTGTTTTACGCCACTGGGCGTCGTCCGATGCTGGATAACCTGGGCCTGGAAAACACCGGTGTCGAACTTGATTCGCGCGGCTTCATCCGCGTCGACGAACTGTTTCAGACCACTGATCCATCGATTCTGGCGATTGGTGATGTGATCGGGCGTGTGCAATTGACCCCGGTGGCGCTGGCCGAGGGTATGGCCGTGGTGCGGCGCCTGTTCAAGCCTGAGCAGTACCGTAAGGTTGACTACCAGAACATACCGACAGCGGTGTTCAGCCAGCCGCCGATTGGCACTGTTGGCCTGAGCGAAGAGCAGGCGGTCGCGCAGGGCTATGAGGTGAGTATTTTTGAAAGCCGTTTCCGGCCAATGAAACTGACCCTCACCGAGTGCCAGGAACGCACCTTGATGAAGCTGGTAGTCGATGCCAAGACGGACCGCGTCCTTGGCTGCCATATGGTTGGCCCGGATGCTGGCGAGATCATCCAGGGGCTGGGTATTGCACTGAAGGCGGGTGCGACCAAACAGCAATTCGACGAAACCATCGGTGTGCATCCAACGGCTGCCGAAGAGTTTGTGACCATGCGCACGCCTGTTCGCTAACAGTCGCCCATTGCAGGCACCTGTGTTGGAACAGCTTTTGTTGGAGCTGGCTTGCCTGCGATGGCGTCGGCGGGGTGGCAGTGAGTTCGCGGCGTCTGCATCGCGGGCAAGCCCTGCTCCTACAGGCTGTTTAGCTTTTGTTGGCGCTGGCTTGCTTGCGATGGCGTCGGCGGGGTGGCAGTGAGTGCGCGGCGGCTGCATCGCGGGCAAG
>JAEAMF010001533.1_pt1 | contig 16112 bp, 8 predicted proteins | sample 8958721 | NCBI WGS metagenome assembly JAEAMF01 (sample SAMN16933255, study PRJNA681124) | bioreactor sludge metagenome | isolation source: anaerobic bioreactor treating anionic surfactant - SDBS | place: India: Bengaluru | collected 2019-02-28
ACACGATGAAGTCGTTTGGCTCGACCGGCAAGAAGAAGAAGGTGAAGGCGGGCGGCGACCTGACCGCCTATGGCTACGGCGCGTTCTTTGCGCTGAAGGGCAACAAGACGGTTGAGTTCTGGCGGTATGTGGTGCCAGGAGCGCAAGCCCAAGCTCAAGCGCCAGCCCGGGACGGAGTCGCCTCGGGCGTAGAGCGTACAGCGTACGGCGTAATGCGCGTCGAACCCAATCCGCTCTCCGGCGGATGGGCGACGCTCCGCTACAGCCTGCCCAAGGCCGGGCCGGTAAATGTCACCATCCTTGACGTGGCCGGCCGGTCGGTGCTCCGGCAATCTTCAATCGGCAATCTGGAATCTTCAATGGCGCTGGACCTCAGAGGTCTGAGCGCCGGCGTGTACCTGGTCCGGCTGGATGCGGACGGCTTCACGCAGAGCCAGAAGCTGGTCGTTCAGAAGTAGCGTGAGGCAGTAGACCGAAGACCGGATACCAAAGACCGGGCCGAGGCGAGAGATAGAGCGCGGGACATAACCCGTTTCCGTCTGCGGAACCGGGATTGTGTCCCAAGCGTGCACGACAGCCGATGATCGTGTCAAGACGATACTGGCGGTTGACCCGGCAAGTGATTACGCTATGCTGGCGAGGTGGCAGGGCAGTTTTCGCCGCCCGAGGCGGGACTACCTGCCGGACAGGCAGACAAGACGGCAAATAGGAGGATTGAGTGCGCCACATCTCAGCTGTTCTGTTGGTTCTGCTCGCAGCCGCGGCCTTGGCGGCGGGCAACTACCTGCCGGGGGAGTACGCATACCCGAGGCGCGTGCCGCTGCAGGACCCGCCGCCCACGGTAGTATGGGGGCCATACCAGATGCCGGACCTGCGCGGCCTGCAGTGGGGCCTCTACGGGGTGACCTACCAGGGGCTCAACGACCAGTTGCACGTCAACTACCTCTGGGAGAACCGTGTCCGGCGCTACCGGTCCATCGACTCCACCAACGCCGCGATGCCCGAGACGATCGTCCACAGCTACGTGCCGTCGCCGGTGACGGATTCATTCCAGGACATCGCCTACTGCCGCTATGACCGCTCGGTGTGGCTGCATTCGTCAAAGCTGAAGCGGGTGTACAAGCTGGACGCGGTGACCGGCACGGTGCTGCGCGACTTCCCGTCGCCGGCCATCCAGTACCCGGTGGGGATCGCTTTCAACGAGCGGGCGAAGAAGCTCTATCTGGTCGACCGGATGCCCGAGGGCACGTTCCCGTGCAGCCTGTACGTCACCGACACGATGGGCTATGTCCTGAACCGGTTCGGGCTCGACCACCTGGGGTACAGCTACTCCGGGGCGCGCTGCCTGGATTTCGACTACACGAATACCAACGGCAACTGGCCGACGCTGCTGATGACCTACTCGTACTTCTCCGGGTCCGGGGACCTGGACAGCTGCGCGCTGTTTGAACTCGACCCGGACGACATGTCGATCATCCACCGCTCGCGACTGCCGGACCTGTCGGGTTACATCAACAACATCCGGGGCGTCGCCTGGGACCCGCGCTCGAGCGACTACTGGATCACGATCCTGCAGAACCCGGACAAATACATCTACAAGATGGAAGGCTGGTACAACCCGGTGACACCCGACGTCGGCATCATGACGCTGGTCGCGCCGCGCGGGGTCTACGACTCCGCGACCGCGGTGATGCCGCAGGTGGTGGTGCGCAATTTCGGCACCGGCGACGTCAACTGCCCGGTGATGATGCGCATCGGCGCGGCCTACACCGAGACGCGGACCAAGTTTCTCAGGGCGGGCGGCGAGGACACCATCAATTTCCCGGTCTGGCAGCCGCAGGTCATCGGCACCTACCCGGCAAAGTGCTCGACGATGCTGTCGGGCGACGTGTTCGCGGCCAACGACACCTGGACCGAGATCACCCAGATTGTCCGGCCCGGGCTTGACGTCGCCAGCCACCGGCTGATGGCGCCGGTGGGCATCCTCGACTCGGGCGTGGCGGTGGTGCCTGCCTGCTCGACCTACAACTTCGGCAACCGGACGGTGGACTACCCGGTGCGGATGAAGATCGGCTCCACCTACAACCAGACGCTGCAGGTTACCGGGCACAAGCCCGGCCAATTCGCGGTCTGCCGGTTCCCGCTCTGGAACGCGGACCAACGCGGGGTATTCGCGGCCAGTTGCTCGACCGAGCTCGACGCCGACACGGTCGAGGGCAACAACAAGCTGACCGCGACGGTGAAGGTGCGGGTGCTGGACGCGGCCTGCACGCGGCTGCTGGCGCCGCGCGGGGTGGTGGACTCCGGGTTCACCGTCGCGCCCGCCTGTTCGGTGTACAACGCCGGGACCGATACCGCGACCTACAACGTCCGGATGCGGGTCGGCACGACCTACGACCAGGCGGTGCTCGTGTCCGGCCAGCCGCCGGGCCAGTACCGGTACGTCACTTTCCCGAACTGGACCGCCCAGGTCATCGGCACGCATATGGTCCGCTGCTCGACCGAGCTGGCCTCGGACGTGATCGAGCCCAACAACCGCAAGGTTGATTCGGTCATCGTCCGGGCGCTCGACGTCGGCGTGAGCCAGATCATCGCGCCGGTCGGCACGGTCGATTCCGGCACCGTGCTCACGCCCCGGGCCCTGGTCCAGAACTACCAGAACACGACCGTTTCGTTCCCGGTTATCTTCCGCATCGGCGCGGCGTACGCCGACACCCAGACCGTCACCAACCTGGCGCCGCTCGACACGGTAACGGTCAACTTCGACCAGTGGACCGCGCTGCCGCGCGGGCTCTTCGCGGTGCGCTGCACGACCCGGCTCGACGGCGACATCAACCAGCCCAACAACTGGCGGGACGCGACGGTCAAGGTGCGGGTGCTGGACGCGGTGTGCTACCGGCTGGTGGCGCCGCGCGGGGCGGTGGACTCGGGCCGGGTAGTCACGCCCGCCTGTTCGGTCTACAACGCCAGCACCGACACGCTCAGCTACCCGGTGCGGATGAAGATCGGCGCCGGGTACAACGACACGGCGCTGGTCGCCAATCACCTACCCGGCCAGTACCGGCACCTGACCTTCGCCGACTGGACCGCGGGCCAGCGCGGGCGCTACGCGGTGCGCTGTTCGACCGAGCTGCCAGCGGACATGATCGAGCCCAACAACTTCATAGCCGACTCGGTCAGCGTCAGCGCGGCCGACGTGGGCGTCGTCCGGATTACCGCGCCGGCCGGCACGGTGGACTCGGGCGCGGTCATCCAGCCGGGCGCCTGGCTGCGCAACTTCGGCTCCGCGCCCGCCGACCTGCCGGTGCTCATGCGCATCGGCGCGGCATACTCCGACACCCAGCAGGTCAGTGGCCTGGCCCCGGGCGAATCGACGTTGGTCAACTTCGGCTCCTGGACCGCCTCCCAGCGCGGCGCGTTCGCGGTGCGCTGCACGGCCGGGCTGGCCGGTGACCAGAACGAGCCCAACAACTGGCTCGACGAGTCGGTGCTGGTGCGGGTGCGCGACGTCGCGGCGATTTCGATTACCGCGCCCAGCGGCAGCTATGTCGAGGGCGACAGCGTCGTGCCGGCGGCAACCTGGCGCAACCAGGGCAGCGCGGCGGCGGACCTCGAGGCCTGGATGCTCCTGTCCGACCCGTCCGGCACCCGGGTGTACTCGCAGAAGGTCGACGTCGCCGGCCTCGCGCCCGGCACCGACAGCCTGGTCAGCGCGTTCCCGGCGCTGCAACTCCTGGCGCTGGGCAGCTGGCAGGCGCGGTGCAGCACCTACCTGGCCGGCGACCAACTACCGGTCAACGACACGCTGGGCGGTGAGTTCGAGGTGCTGTCCGGCAGCCACTCGGACGTCGGGGTGACCGACATCCTCGCGCCCGCCGGCCAGGTCGATACCGGCGCGGCGGTCGTGCCTCAAGGCAAAGCCCACAACTTCGGCAACGTCAACACCGGGTTCGATGCCTGGTTCACAATCAGCGACTCAGCCGGTGGCGAGCTCTACCGCCGGTCGGTGTCGGTCGGCACGCTCATCCCGGGCGCGGACACGGTGCTCTCGTTCCCGGCGTGGCCCGGCACGAGCGTCCCGGGCGCCTACCTGGCGCGCTGCTCGCTGGCAGTCAGCGACGAGCAGCCGGCCAACGACACCCTGAGCCAGGGCTTCAGGGTAGTCGCCGGTCACTGGCAGTACGGCTGGACCGAGATGAGCCCGCTGCCGGCCTCGGCGTCCGGCCGGCCGGTGAAGGACGGCGGCTGGCTGGTTGCGGCCGACAACAGGGTCTTTACCCTGCGCGGCAACAAGACTACCGATTTCTACGCCTTCGACCCGTACGCGCCGGACAGCGCGGCATGGACGGCGCTTGTGCCGATGCCGTTCGCGCCGCCGTCCTCCAAGCCGCCGAGGAAAGGCGCGGCGGCCGCGACCGACGCCGAGCGGTACATCTACGCGACCAAGGGCAACAACACGCTCGAGTACTGGCGCTACGACATCAGCCGGGACACCTGGGAGCAACTGCCCGATGTGCCGCTGGGTGCCAACAACCGGCGGATAAGAGGCGGCACGAGCCTGGCATACGTGCCCGGCCCAGGCGGTACCGGCTGCGTGTACCTGCTCAAAGGCCCGGGCAACGAGTTCTACAAGTGGGACGTGACCCTGGGTTCTTGGAGTGCTCTGCCCGGCGCGCCCTTCGGCCTGCGGGCCAAGTACGGGCCCGGGTCATTCCTCGCGTATGACGGCGACCGGTCGGTCTACCTGCACCAGGCCAAGTACCACGACGGCCGGAAGCACTACATGTTCCGGTTTGACGTACTGGCCGGCCAGTGGAACCAGGCGCAGTTGTCCGGGATGCCGCTGGCGGGCCGGCACTCAGGCGTGGTCCGCAACAAACGGTCCAAGGACGGCGGGTCGGGCGCGTGGTATGACGGCGGGCTGTATGCGCTCAAGGGCGGCAACAGCCAGCAGTACTTCAGCTATGACCCGGCCGCCAACACCTGGACCGAGCTCGACACCCTGCCGTCAGTCGGTTCTACCGGCCGGGCCAAGAACGTCCGCTCGGGCGGCAGCTTCGCCGGCTTCGGCGGCGACGCGTTCTTTGCGCTCAAGGGCAACAAGACGTGCGAGTTCTGGCGGTATGTCATACCGACGCCACAAGCCTCAAGCTTCAAGCGGCCAGCGAGGAACGGAGTCATGGCGGAGCGAATGGCGAACGGCAAGTGGCGAATGGCGATTGCCCCGAGTCCGATTGCCTCGGGCTCTGCGACAATCAGTTACACGCTGCCCAAATCCGGGCCGGTGAATGTCACCATCCTCGACGTTGTCGGCCAGACTGTGCTCCGGCAATCTTCAATCGGCAATCTGGAATCTTCAATGGCGCTGGACCTCAGAGGTCTGAGCGCCGGCGTGTACCTCGTGCGGCTCGACGCCGAGGGCTTCAGCCAGAGCCAGAAGCTGGTGGTTCAGAGGTAACACCCTCACCCTTGCCCTCTCTCCCGTCCAAGGGAGAGGGAACAGAGGAAGGCAGAGGCGGGCGATGAGCCCGCCTCCGCTGTTGCTGACGCCTGCAGAGGAAGTCCGCCGCTACTGAGTCATGTGGTTCAAGGAGGGATATCTGCCGCAGGATCCGGATTCCAAGGTGCGCCGGCTCGCCCAGCAGCGGCAAGCTGCTGCCCCTGAAGGCATTGCGTTGGCGGCTCGTGTTTCGGCACAGGTTTCTCGACTGGCCGGGGGAGTGACTCCCCAGGTGAGTCGGGCCGCGAGCCGGCAGTGCAGCGGTTGGCCCAACTGACCGGCCAGCAGCGGGTTGTGGCGGTATCTGAGCTGCGTTCCGAGTCAGGCGCGCAACTCGCGGGCGAACGGCCGGTTGAGGGCCGAGGTCGGACGCGTCATCACGGTCGAGTCGAGTTCGTGGTCTATACGTTGGCCGAAGTCGCGGTTCAGCGGTCGGACGATGCGTGGTGCCAGGTGCAGCGCCGCGGCGCGGACTCAAGCCAAGGCAGGTGGTCTTGTGCGTGGGAATGCCGGCAGTCGTTGTCGGTTGGGCGGCGCGGCAGAGGTTTGGGTCAGGACGTGGACTGAGTGCGTCGCGTGCGGGCGGCGAGGATGGAGCCCAGGATGCTGATCTCATACAGCACGAGCAGAGGGCCGGCCATCAGGAGTTGGGATATGACGTCGGGCGGAGTGAGGATTCCGGCGACGATGAAGATGATGACGATGGCTACCTTCTGCTGTTTCATCAGCAGCCGGGGCGTTACGATGCCGAGCTTGGTGAGGAAGAAGATGACGACCGGAATCTGGAACACGAGGCCGAAGGCCAGCAGGAACTCGGAGATGAAGGTGATGTAGCGGTCGATGGAGAGCATCGGCTGGAGTTTGGCGGTCTCAAACCCCAGGAGGAACTTGAGCCCGACGGGCAGGACCACGAGGTATGAGAACGCGACACCGAGGCAGAAGAAGAGCGTGCTGAAGATGACTGCGAGCGCAACGTAGCGCGTCTCCCGGGGCAGGAGCGCGGGTTTGACGAAGCGCCAGAACTGGTAGAAGACGGCGGGCGCGGCCAGGAACAGGCCGGCGATGAGCGCGACCTTGAGCTTGACCACGAACGCTTCCGCCGGGGTCAGGAACACGAGTCTGGGAACCGGCCGGGTCAGGAGCGCGGTCAGCCAGTCAGAAAGGAAGTAGCCGGCGATGGCGCCGATGACGAGCGCGAGAGCGGCCCAGAAGATGCGCTTGCGGAGTTCTTCGAGATGGTCGAGGAAGGAGGCGAAGACGGTCCGTTCGTCACTCATCGGTCAGGCGCGGCGGGCAGGGCGGGCCGGAACCGGCCCTACTGGCCGGGCTTGTTGTTCTTGTCGTCCAGGTCCTCGGGCGCGTCTTCCTTCATGCCCTTCTTGAGCTCGCGCACGCCCTTGCCGATGGAGCGCATCACTTCGGGGATGCGGCGCGCGCCGAAGAGCAGCAGGATGACGAGGACGATGACGAGGATTTCCTGCCAGCCAAGTCCGAACATAGCTATTGTCCTCCAGCAACCGGGTCGGGCGTTCGGCGATTCACGATAAGACTCTAGAACCGCGCGTGCGCTTGTCAAGGACGAGCCGGGCCCGGAAACCGAAGTGGATCCACGTGCTGCGCCCGGCGCAGTTCCCAGACGCGAAGGACACGAAGCGAATCCCTGCGACCACCAGGCAGCAAAGCGTTCTCGGTGACGGTGCAGGGCCGGACCCGCCTGATGTTGTTTGGTCCTGACCCGAGTCATCGTGTTTCGTGCGTTTCGTGACTTCGTGGCTCTTCAGTCTCCGGCCCGGCACGGCTTGACCGCGGGCGCGGGTAAGGGATAATCATTTGCAGCGCGAATCGATGAAGTGCTTCGAACCAGCCGCCTGCCGCTCGGGCGTGACGGAGGATGAATGAAAGACCTTTCGCGGCGTGATTTCCTGAAGACCCTGGGCATCGGCGCGGCCGGGCTCCTGGCCCAGTCCAAGCTGGCGCAGGCGGCCGGCAACCGGCTGCTGTCGCTCGACGACGCCAGCCGGGTTGTGCAGTGTTACGACGACGGCGCGACGTCGGGCAGCACCATCAATGAGGCGGTGGTGCAGGTGATGGTGGACGAGTCCATCAAGGCGCTGACCGGCCTGCCGACGGTCGGCGAGGCGTACATGTCGCTGTTCCCAGGCATCACGACCGCCAGCGTCGTCGGCATCAAGGTCAACTGCATCAACTCGTCGCTGCCAACCCACAAGCAGGTGGCGAACTGCATCGTCAATGGCCTGGCGCAGATGGACATCGGCGGCACGCTGTTCAAGAAGAACAACGCTATCATCTGGGACCGGACCAACTCCGAGCTGACCAGCTCCGGCTATACCAAGTACACCGGTTCGGACCCGGGTACCGCCCGGTGCTACGGCACCAATGAGTCGGGCGTGGGCTACGACACGTCGAGGCCCTTGAATGTCGGCGGCGTGACGAGCAACCCGAGTAAGATAATCAGCCAGACGTGCGAGTTCATCATCGACGCCGCGGTGCTCAGGACTCACAGCCAGGGCGTGGTCACCATGAGCTTGAAGAACCACTACGGGTCCATCCACAACCCGAGCTCGATGTCCCATTCCAGCGCCTGCACGCCCTCGGTGCCGGCGCTGAACGCCCAGATAAGGGACGTGCTGACCCCGACGAACAAGCAGCGGCTGTTCGTCATCGACGGCCTGTTCGGGTTGTACTCGGGCGGGCCGGGCGGCAGCCCGAACTTCAACCCCAAGGTCATCATCATGAGCCTGGACCCGGTGGCCTGTGACTACCAGGGCCAGAACGTCATCAACGCCGAGCGGCAGCGCCACAGCCTGACACCGGTGAACTGCGGGCACATCACGATGGCCGCCCAGTCGCCCTACAACCTGGGCACGACCGACATCGAGCTCATCGAGATCAACAACCCGACCGCGGTCAAGGAGCAGCACCCGGTCGAGCCGGGGCGCGGGCTGGCGGTGGTGCCCGAACCGGTCCGCGACCAGGCAGTGGTGAGTTTCAGCCTGGCCCGTTCGGGACGGGTCGAGCTGGACCTCGTCAGCACGTCGGGCCGGACCGAGCAGCGGCTGTTCGCCGGGACACTGGGCCGGGGACGGCACCAGGTGAACTACCGGCGCAACGGCCTGCGGGCGGGGACGTACCTGCTGCGGCTGCGGGGCGCCGGCGCTGACGCCACACGCAAGGTGACGGTGGTAAGATAGAAGCAGACGAAGGCTGAAGCCAGAATGCAGAATGAAGAAGTCAGATGTGAGATGAGTGATGTGAGATGGCAGATGTCGGAAGCTGGCCTGAGCTTGGGCTTGTGCCCGTGCCGGTGCCCGATGTTTGAGGGCGAGTGATGACAGCATATCGAGCGGGAGGAACAGTGAGGATGACGTCGATTCTGGCGGCCTTGCTTGCCTTGGTGGCGTGCGATACGCCGCCCGGGCCCAAGGACGTGGTGGACCTGGTGCCGGTGGATAATGAAATCAGCGGCTGGACCCGGAGTGCGGCGATGAAGCTGGCCGAGAACCAGACCCAGCTCTATGACCTGATTGACGGTGAGGCCCAGCCGTATCTCGACAACGGGTTCGTGAAGTGCGCGTTCCAGAACTTCAAGGGCGACATCGGCGGCAACCAGGTCGAGCTCGAACTGCGGGTGTTCGACATGGGCGATTCGACCCACGCCAAGTCGCTGTACGACGCGCTGGCGGTGGGCGGGGAGACGCCCTGGAACAGCGGCAACGCGGGCAGGGAGGCGCGGATTGACGAGAACCTGCTCTTCGCGTACAAGATTGACTTCCACCAAGACAAGTTCTACGTCTGGACCACGGTGCAGGAGAAGTCGGACCCGGCGCTGGAAATCGCCAAGACGTTCTGCCTGAACGTGGACGCGGCGATGGAAGAATGAACCACAGAGAACACGGAGAACGCAGAGTGAGGAAACCGGACAGCAAACGCACGGAGGCGATGACCAGGCGCGACTTCATTGCCGCGAGCCTGGCCGCGGCCGGGGCCGCGCTGCTGCCGAGGTTCGTGCTGGCTGCGGGCGAAACCGAGGCCCGGGGCCCGGTCGTCGCGGTCGCCAAGGGCACGCGCGACAAGCTGGTCAAGGCCGCGCTCGACCAGCTCGGCGGTATCGCGAAGTTCATCAAGACCGGGGACAAGGTCTGTATCAAGCCCAACATCTCGTTCGCGGCCAACGCCGAGTGCGGGGCGACGACCAGCGCCGAGATCGCCCGGCAGGTCGTCCGGCTGTGCCTGGACGCGGGCGCGGCCAAGGTGTCGATTGTCGACCACACCATCGCCGACGCGAAACTCTGCGTCCAGAAGTCGGGCATCGAGGCCGCAATCGTGGACAAGGAGAAGGTTGCGGTGGTGACGCTCGAACAGGAGCGGCAGTACACCGAGGTCACGGTGCCGGGCGGCGAGGAGCTCGCCAAGGTCAAGGTCGCCAAAGTACTGCTGGCCTCGGACAAGTTCATCAACCTGCCGACCGCCAAGTCCCATTCCGCGACCGGCGTCAGCCTGGGGATGAAGAACCTGATGGGACTGGTCTGGGACCGCGGCATCATGCACCAGAGGAACCTGAACCGGGCCATCGCCGAACTGGCGACGGTGATGAAGCCGGACCTCATCATCGTGGACGCGACGCGCGCGCTGACGTCGGGCGGGCCGGGCGGGCCGGGCAAGACGGTGCAGCTGGGCATGGTCATCGCCGGCACCGACCCGGTGGCGGTGGATTCGTACACGGTGGGCATCACCCAGTGGTACAACAAGTCGTTCACCGGCAAGGGCGTCAAGTACATCGTCGCGGCCGCCGAGCTCGGGCTGGGCGAAATCGACACCGCCAAGATGACGGTCAAGCAGGCGACCGTCTGACATACCGGCAGTGGCAAGGCCCAGGCTCAAGGCCGCTGCCCTCGTCCGCTGGCTGATACAGCTCGGGTTCCTCGGGCTGTTCGTTTTCCTCTTCATCCAGACACGGTACGGCGCCGGCGCGGGCTGGCAGAGCATCCTGTTCAGGCTCGACCCGCTGGTTTTCGTGATCACGAGCATCGCCCAGCGGGCGGTGCTGACTACCGGTCTCTTCGCGCTGGTCATCGTCATCGGCACGCTCGTCTTCGGCCGGCTGTTCTGCGGGTACGTCTGCCCGATGGGCACGGTCATCGACCTGTCGGACGCGGTCCTCAAGGCGAAGCGCCGGCCGGCTTCGGCTTGGCGGGCGGGCAAGTACCTGGTGCTCATCGTGATGGTGGTGGCGGCGCTTCTGGGCGGCACGGTGCTGGCGTCTCTCGACCCGCTGACCATTCTCCAGCGTTCGCTGGTCCTGGTGTTTTACCCGGCGGCCACGCACTTCGCCGGCGCGCTCTTCCACACCCGGACGGCGTACTACACCGGTTCGTGGGTCGCCTTTGGCCTGCTGGCCGCCATCCTGGCGCTCGGGCTGGCGAGCGCGCGGTTCTGGTGCCGGAACCTGTGCCCGCTGGGCGGTTTCGCGGCACTTGCTTCCAAGTTTTCGCTCTTCAAGTTTCGCCTGAGCGGCGAGTGCCGGCAGTGCCTCGCCTGCGAGAAGGCGTGCCCGACCGGCGCGATTGACGTCAAGGCCGGCCGGCTGGACTCGGGCGAGTGCATCGGCTGCCGCGCCTGCCTCGGCGCCTGCCCGGACAAGGCCATAAGGTACACGATGCACCCGCGGCCACAGCGCGTCGACGTCAGCCGCCGGCAGGCGCTCGTCGCCATCGGGTCCGGAATTGTGCTGCTGCCCCTGGCAAAGAACTTCCTGTACCAGCGCTTTGCGGGCCGGCTCATCCGGCCGCCGGGCGCGGTGCCGGAGCCTGATTTCCAGAACCTGTGCATCCGTTGCGGCCAGTGCCTGAAGGTCTGCCCGACCAACGGGCTGCAGCCGTGCTTGTTCGAGGCGGGCGCGGCCGGGCTCTGGACCCCGCGCCTCGTGCCGCGGGTCGGCGGGTGCGAGAAGAACTGCAACTCCTGTGGCCAGGTGTGCCCGACCGGTGCCATCCGCCGGCTGCCGCTCGAAGAGAAGAGTTTCGCCCGGATGGGCACTGCGGTGGTCGACAAGAGCCGGTGCATCGCCTGGGAGCAGGACCGGCACTGCCTGGTCTGCGACGAGGCGTGCCCGATTGACGCCATCGCCGCGGTCAAGGACCCGGCGGGCATCGGCATCGCGCTCAGGCCGAAGGTGGACGACCGGGCCTGTATCGGCTGCGGGCTGTGCGAGTCGCGCTGCCCGGTCGGCGGGCCGGCGGCCATCCAGGTGTTCTCGATGCTCGAAGTCCGCAAGCGCACCGGCGCGTACGCGACCGAGGAGTTGAAGCGGCTGCGCGAATGCGGGCAGGAGAAGCAGGAAGAGATACCGTCGGGGTTCATCCAGGAATAGGACCGGACTTCACCACCAAGACACCAAGCCGAGAACTCGGAGAAACCAGAAGTCAGATATCAGAGACCAGAGACAAGAGATACCGTCCGCCTCTTTCTGATCTCTGGTATCTCCGTGTCTGACCATCATGCTTGAACTGCTGCTGACCCTGGTTGGCTTGAGCGCCAAGTCGCTCGGCGGACGGCCGGTGCTGCTCGACGCGGCCGGCGACCGGTACGCTTCGGAGTTCGTGCTGGTCGGCACCGGCACCGGGCTGTACGCGTTCGACCGGAACGCCGGCACCTGGCAGCATACCGCGGCCGGCACCGGCCTGCCCGGCAGTTCGGCCGAACTGCTGGCGCTCGACGACGGGGTGCTCTGGGTCGGCACCGACTCGGGACTGGCCGCGGCCGACCTGCGGGCGAATGACTGGGTCAGCCATCCTGAGCCCGGTCACGTCAACGGCGTCGCGTTCGACGAAGACTACGTCTGGGCCGCGGCCGATTCGGCGGTCTGGCGGTTCGACCGCTACCTCGAGCAGTGGGAGCCGGCGGTCGCGGTCCGCGCCAACGACGTCGAGTCGCGCGGCGACTTCCTGTGGCTGGCTTCTGACTCGGGCGTGTTCCGGTGCAGCAAGCAGTACCGGACGCTCGAACGCCAGCCGGTGACCGCCGCGGCCTTCACGCACATCTTCAGTTCCGGGAGCAGGACGTGGTTTCTCGGGCCCGGGCTGCGGGCGAGCCTTGAGCCCGAGCAGGAGCGCTGGACCGAGTTCCCGGGCAGCGCAATCGCGGACTTCGCCGGGTTGGGCGAGTCGCTGTTCGTGCTCGGCCCGGCCGGGGTCGAGCTGTTCGACCCCAAGGTCGGGACATTCGCGCCGCTGCGCGAGGCCGAAGCCACGCAGCAGGGAATCGCGGCATCGGGCAACCGCCTGCTGCTCGTGTCCGCGGACGGCATCACCGCGCTCGACGTCACCGACTTGAGCCGCACCGGCTACACCCGGGGCAGCGGGCTGACGCTGGACAGCGTGCTCGACGGGCTCGAGGATTCGCGCCTGCTGTTCGTGGTCGGCAGCGGCGGGGTGCAGTGGACCGAGAAGGGTTCAGGTATCTGGCAGACGCAGGAGTTCAGCCGGCCGCGGCGCGCGGCCGCGCGGCTGTTCGACCTGGACGAGCAGGGCGCGCACGCGCGGGTCATCCCGAACACCGACGTGCGGCTGGCCGGCCGGGCATACTACTCGACGTCGGGCAGCCTGGCGTCGGGCAGCCTGACCCGGACCCAGTACGAGAACGTCAACCTGAACCTGGCGGTCGAGCACTCAAGCGGCCGGAAGGCAAACGGGTTCTACGACGACTCGGACAAGGAACAGGTGACCTGGGGTCTCGGGTATCGCGGGCTCGGGTCCGATGCGCTGGCGCGGGCCAACGCCGGGTTCCTGTCGGCCGAGTACTTCGAGTTCGGGCTCGTACCCGGGTTCGCGACCCTGGGCGGCAACGCCCGGCTGAAGCTGGGCCGGCACGCGCTCGACGCGCAGGCGGGCAGGCTGCAGTCGTCGGTCCGGCAGGACTGGTTCTTCGGCCGGAAGACCGAACACGACGACACCGTGCCGGACCTCGCATACCGGAGCCGGGCGTTCTTCAGGGCCCCGGAGGTCCGCGGCCGCGAGAACACGCGCGGCCAGGATACGGTGTTCAGGGACGACCGCGTTGCCGGCAACAACGAGGCCGGCACCAGGCCCGGGTTCGAGGCGGGTGGGATGACGGGCGACTTCGACGTGCAGGTCCAGGGGCAGGACTACTTCATCGACTACGGCCGCGGCATCGTGCAACTGCTGTCGCCGGCCCGGGCCGGAGACCGGGTGGTGCTGCGCCTGCCGGGAGAGGACGTCGTGCTCCAGTCCGAGACCGAGTCCGGCCGGGCACTGGAGAACGTCTACTCGTTCGGCACCGGCATCGTGCCCGGAACGTTCGAGCTCAGCATCGTGGACACGCTGGGAGACGCGCACCCGCTCGACGAGTTCGGGCTGGACCAGGACCAGGACGGCCGGGTAGACGACGCCTACCTGAACGCGGACCTGGGCCTGCTCGAGTTCCCGGACGAGCGGCCGTTCCCGGCGCCGGTGTATGAAGACAGCCTGCACGTGTTCGCCCTCGCCGCCCGGTTCTCGACCCGGACTGCCAGCTTCGTAACCGGCACCCGGCCGGTCGTGAAGGGCAGCGAGCAGGTGCTGGTGGACGGCGAAGAGCTGGTCCAGGGCACGGACTACGTCATTGACTACACCGCGGGCCGGGTCGTGTTCCTGCGCGACGACGCGGTTTCGGACCTGAGCGCGGTCGAGGTCCGCTACGCGTCGGTCGAGCGCGACCGTCGGGACCTGCTCTGGTCCGGCCAGGCGAACGTCGAAGTCGCGCCGGGCGTGAACGTCGCGCCCGGGTTCTCGTCGGTCGCGGACGCAAGGCTCGGACACCTGTCCGGCAAGCTGGAGCGGCAGTTCGGCCAGGAGGGACTGGTGCGAATCGTGCCGCAGGTCGCGATGACGCCGAGCCGGCAGCTGGCGCAGGACCACTCGGCGGTTCTCCGCTACCGCTGGCTCGGGCTGTCGGCGCGGTACCGCGGGTTCGGCCGCGGGTTCGACGGGTTCGGGCGCGACCAGGCGCGTTACGGCCGGCTCGAACACGGGGTGGAGACCGGGCTGACGGTCGAGCCGGTCCAGTACGCGCGGTTCGATGCCGGCGTGGACTGGCAGCGACAGGAGGACTCGGTTGGACGGCCGGTCACGACGCGCCGGGTCGACGCCGGCGCGCGCTACCAGAACCCGAGGCTGCCGCAGTTCGTCCTGTCGGCTGCGAGCGAGGAACTGCCCGACTACCGCAAGGTCGGGGTCAGGTCCGGCCTCGACTACGATTTCACCGCGCTGGCGTCATCGGCCCGGCTCGCCGGAACGGTCCGGGCCGAGCGGCTGGTGCGGGGCACGGAAACCGAGCCGCTGCTCGAGTACTCAGCCAGCGCGAACATCGGGCTGCCGATACCGGTCCGGCTGGACGGCTACTTCCGGCACAACGACCTCGGCGCAGGGGAGAAGCAGGAGGACGAGCTGCGCTGCCACCTGTCGGTGGACGCGGTGCCGGGCCTGTACTACACCGGCAGCCTCGAGCAGGAGGCGGTCTCTTACCGGCTGACCGGGACCCGCGACCTGGACCTGGGCAATCGGTTCTCAAACAACCTGGGCATCGCGCCGGGCCGCTGGTGGAGCGGCCTGAGCATCGTCAACCTCCAACTCGGCACCGGGTCGAGCTTCGACGAGTACTGCCGCGGGACCGGCCGGCGGCCGTTCGTCGCATTCACGCCGGTCACGGAGGGCATCGCCAGCATCAACAGCCAGAACAGCGTCTACGGCACGGTCCAGCTCCAGCCGGTGAGCGCGTTGAGCGTCTGGTACCGGCGGACCATGAACCAGAGCGGGACCTCAAGATACGGGCTGGCGGCGCTGCGGCCGGGAAATGAGGACAAAGTGCGCGTCGAGTTCGAACCGGCGCGGTTCGGCAAGCTTGTCGCGGACGCGAGCCTGCTCCGGTCCGGGCAGTTTCCGCTCAGCTCGCGGCGGAACGTGTACACCGAATGGAGCATGCCCTGGACCGACCGGTTCCGGACCCGGCTGCTCGGGAACTGGAATGACCAGCGGTACGACTTTCGGCCGGCGGTCGAGCGGCAGGCGGAGACCAGGCTGACCTGCGAAGGGGTGCTGCGGTTCGGGTCCAAGTCGCACGTGCTGGCGAGCGTCGGCGCGGGCCGGAGCGAAGAGAGCGGGACCGGCGACAGCTACTCGTTCCTGCCCGGCGCGGGCGTGAACCTGAACCTCCTCAAGTTCCTCTACCTCCAGTTCGACTACACCTCGACGGTGCCGTTCGCCGGCGCCGCCACCCACAACTTCTCCGGCCGCCTCACCGCGCAGTTCTAAGCTGACGACAAGCGCCAACCCGGCGCCGGCCGGGCAGGATGCCCGGCCCAACTCGGTCCGGATACGCTAAGCGCTGCCCGATACGCTGTGCCAGACTCCGCCTGTTTGCCAGCGTCTGACCCAGCCTGATGCGAGGCCCGAAACCCTGGCCGACGGGGTCCGGAACGCCCGGCCCGATGCCAGGCCCGGAAAGGGGTTTCCCTGAAATGTATATCTGCTGCGGAGTGGGCAGCCCAGTGGGCAGCGGAGTGAGCGGCGGAGTCCGCTGCCCAGACGTCGCTGAG
>JAEAMF010001535.1_pt1 | contig 16074 bp, 11 predicted proteins | sample 8958721 | NCBI WGS metagenome assembly JAEAMF01 (sample SAMN16933255, study PRJNA681124) | bioreactor sludge metagenome | isolation source: anaerobic bioreactor treating anionic surfactant - SDBS | place: India: Bengaluru | collected 2019-02-28
GAACATCGAAACCCAGAAGACGTCGTTCAAGCGATATGGCCTGAGCCTCGACTGGACGCGCGAACTCCACACCAGTGACGCCGAGTACTACCGATGGACCCAGTGGCTGTTCCTGCACTTCTTTGAACGGGGTCTGGCATACCGCAAGGACTCCTTCGTTAACTGGTGCCCCAAGGACCAGACCGTGCTGGCCAACGAGCAAGTCGTCAACGGTGAGTGCGAGCGGTGCGGTACCCCGGTCACCAAGCGCAAGCTCAACCAGTGGTACTTCAAGATCACCGACTACGCGCAGCGACTGCTCGACGACATGGAGCAGTTGGAGGCGGGCTGGCCCGATCGGGTGCTGGCGATGCAACGCAACTGGATCGGACGCTCCGAAGGAGCGACGGTCGCCTTCGAGGTCGAGGGCCGCGACGAGCCGATCACCGTGTTCACCACCCGCCCAGATACGCTCTTCGGCGCCACCTTCATGGTGGTTGCCCCCGATTCGGATCTGGCCGACCAATTGGTCAGTGACGACCAGCGTCCGGAATTCGATGCTTACCTGGAGCAGGTCAAGAAGGCAACCGAGATCGAGCGGCAGTCGACGCTGCGTGAAAAGACCGGCGTCTTCTTGGGCATTCACGCCATCAACCCGGTGAACGGGGAGCGGATCCCCATGTGGGCGGCGGACTACGTGCTCAGCGAGTACGGAACGGGCGCGATCATGGCGGTCCCCGCTCATGACCAGCGCGACCTTGATTTCGCGCGCAAGTTCGGTCTGCCGGTCCGGATGGTCATCGACACTGGTGAGACAGACCCCGCGGAGTCGGGCGTCGCCACCGCGGGCGACGGCACCTATGTCAACTCCGGTCCACTGAACGGCATCAGCGGCACCGTCGTCGGTGTGGCGGCGACCGTGGCTGAACTGGAGGCTCGTGGCACTGGTAGGGCGACTGTCACTTTCCGGTTGCGAGATTGGCTGCTGAGCCGACAGCGCTTCTGGGGTTGCCCGATTCCGATCATCCACTGCCCGGGCTGCGGTGAGGTGCCGGTACCTGACGACCAGTTGCCGGTCGAACTGCCCGATCTGCGCGGTGCTGACCTGGTCGCGAAGGGCATCGCCCCGCTGGCCGGGGACGCGGCGTCCGCCTGGCGCAACGTGGCGTGTCCGAAGTGCGGTGGGCCAGCTCAGCGGGACACCGACACGATGGACACCTTCGTCGATAGCTCGTGGTATTTCTACCGCTACTGCAGCCCGGGCTACGAGGGCGGCCCATTCGGCGCCGGAGACGTCGCCCGCTGGATGCCGGTGCAGCAGTACGTCGGTGGCGTCGAGCACGCGATCCTCCACCTGCTCTACATGCGCTTCTTCGCCAAGGTCCTGCACGACATGGGGATGATCGACTTCGACGAGCCCATGCAACGGTTGCTCAACCAAGGCCAGGTCATCAACCAGGGCAGGGCGATGAGCAAGTCGCTGGGCAATGGCGTCGACCTGGGCGAGCAGATTGACCTCTACGGTGTTGATGCGGTTCGGCTGACCGTCGTCTTCGCCGGCCCGCCCGAGGACGACATCGACTGGGCCGACCTTTCTCCGGCCAGTTCGCTGCGGTTCCTGCAACGTGCCTTCCGACTGGCCAACGAGGTGACCAGCGCGCGCGACATCGACTTCGCCGCAGGTGACCGGACGCTACGTCAGGCCACCCACCGGTCGATTCACGATGTAACCGACCTGATCGGGTTGGGGCGCTTCAATGTGGCCGTCGCCCGGGTGATGGAACTGGTGAACGCCACCCGCAAGGCCATCGACAGCGGATGTGGCCCCGATGACCCAGCGGTTCGGGAAGCGGTGATGTTCGTCGCGCAGGCGCTGAGCCTGGTTGCGCCGTACGTGGCGGAAGAAATGTGGGAGGCGCTCGGCGAGGCGCCTTCGGTAGCCAGTTCCAGTTGGCCGACTGCTGAACCCGACCTGTTGGTCACCGAGGCCGTGACCATGGTCGTCCAGGTGCAGGGCAAGGTGCGCGCCAAGCTGGAGGTGCCACCGCAGATCACCGAGGCCGAAGCCACCGCGCTTGCCTTGGCCGACGTGAACGTGCAGCGTGCCCTGGACGGACGTGAAGTCACCAAAGTGATCACCCGGCTACCCAAGATGGTGAGCATCGTCCCGAAGGCATGACGCGGGTCTCGGTTCGCCGAGTTGTCCACAGATCCAGGTCGGTTTGACGGATCTGGGAAGCCAGCGCCCATCCTTTGCGGGTGAACGCGCCAATCCCCGCAAAGCACCAGGCCAACCCGGTCGGGCGCCTGCGCGCGGCGGTCGGTGATGCGCCGGCGCCGGGCCGACCCCGACGGGCCTGCCTGCCGTCCGAGCCTGGCGACCGGGCAGGGCCTGCTGGCGTCGAGGAGCCTGCTGACATTCAGCCAAGCAGGCGCCCTGATGGCGCGGCGGACGGTGACGTCGGCCAGGCCGAGGCCGATGCACCAGGGGCGGTTGTGATACCGCGACTCGTCCGGCTCGGACGCAGGCACGCCGGGACGATCGGGGTGCTGCTGGTCGTGGCCCTGGTGCTCGCGGCCACCCGGGTGATGGCGGCTCAGGGTCACGATGTCCAGACCCCTCCACCGACGCCCGTCCTGACCCCGGCGGCCTCGGCCACAACTAGCGCAACTCCCAGCCCCGCATCGCTGCGGGTGCACGTCTTTGGCGCGGTTGCCAGCCCGGGCGTGGTCACCTTGTCCGCCGGCGCCAGGGTCGCCGACGCCATCGAAGCGTCCGGTGGCCTGGTGCTCGAAGCAGATTGTGGAGAGCTGAACCTTGCGGCGCCGGTCCAGGACGGGTCACAGATCATCGTCGGCACCAAGGGGAACCCGCGCGGTGAACTGCGTCCGGCCGAGGGCGGCTCCGCAAACAACGCCAACAACACAGCCGCGTCCAGCAATGGGTCATCTGCACCCACCCTCGACCTCAACACCGCGACCATGGCACAGCTGGAGGGGTTACCCGGGGTGGGGCCGGTAACTGCGCAGCGGATCCTGGACTGGCGCGAGGCGAACGGCGGCTTCACTCGCATCGAGGAGCTTCAGGAGGTGGACGGCATTGGCGCAAAGACCTTCGCAAGGCTCGCCCCCCTCGTCCATGTCTGATCCTGCGGAGCGGGTCGACCTGCGGCTGGTGGCGCCGGCTCTGGCCGCCTGGTGTGCGGCGGCAATCGGGGTCGGGGGCGGCCGGTGGGCCGGTCTGGTCATCGGTCTGGGCTTCTTGGCGACCACGTTTGCCGCACGTCGTCGCGCCTGGACCGCCTGCACAGTCGGGTTGGCACTGCTCGGCGCAGGCTCGGTGAGCTGGCTCTGGGCTAATGGACTTGCCTCGGCTGCCCCCGCCCGATGGGCATCCGAGGGTGCCCTGATGGAAATAGAAGCCGTCGTGGTCTCCGATGCCCGCCACTGGCCGGCAACCGGCAACCGTGCGGCGTCGGCGGTTCTGCCGATCACCCTCCGGCACGTCACCGCCCACGGTGAGGCTTGGCGGGGGCGCCTACCAGCCCAGCTGACAGCCAGCGGTGACGCGGCGACCGAGTTGGACCAACCTGCGGGCGCCACCATCAACGTGCTGGTCTTGTCTCGGGCTGCCGAACCGGGGGAGCGCTCGGTCGGCACATTGTCGCTGCGCGGGCCGGTCGTCCGAGTGCGGGAGCCGGGTTCAGCCGCTGGGTTGGCGAACCGGTTCCGGGAAGGACTGCGAGCTGCGATGGCGCACTCGCCGCCACGGCAGGCCGGCTTGGTGCCGTCCTTGGTCGTCGGTGACACTTCCGGGCTGTCGTCCGAACTGAAGGACGCCTTCAAGGCCACCGGGCTCTCCCATCTGACCGCTGTCAGCGGGACCAACCTGACCTTGATGCTGGTGTTCACCCTCGGCTTGGCACGTCAACTCGGAGTGCGTGGCTGGTCGCTGCGTCTACTGGGCGTCGCGGTTGCGGTCGCATTCGTGGTGGTCTGTCGACTGGAGCCGAGCGTGCTGCGGGCCGCCGCGATGGGTTTGGTGGCGATGGCGGCCACCGGAGTGGCTGGAGACCGTCATCGTGGGCTGCGGGCGCTCAGCCTTGCGGTTCTGCTCCTGGTGCTCGTCGACCCTTGGCTGTCCAGGTCATGGGGCTTCGCGCTGTCGGCCACCGCCTCGGCGGGCATCCTGTGGTGGGGTGGTCCTTGGCAGGCCAGCATGAGGTCGTGGGCGCCAGGTTGGCTTGCGGAGTCGCTGGCCATCCCGTTGGCCGCCCAACTCGCGACCCAACCGATAGTCACCGCCCTTGCCGCGCAGCTGAGCATCGTGGGGCTGGCGGCCAATGTGGCGGCTGGACCATTCGTCGGCCCGGTGACCGTGTTGGGACTGGTCGCGGCGCTGGTTTCGCTTGTCAGCCCGACGCTGGCTGAGGTCTTCGGTTGGCTGGCCGGCTGGTGCGTCCAACCGATCGTGCTGGTGGCCCAGATCGGGTTCACCGCACCGGCTGCAACGTGGGCCTGGCCGGCACGACCGGCGTCGTTGGCGGTGCTCACGATCGGCTGCCTGTTGATCGCGGAGGTGATCCTGCCTCGGGTGCTTCCTCGGCGTGGGTTGGCCATTGGGCTGGCGGTCTTGTTGGTGATCGGCGCGTTTCGTGAACCACCTCAGCCGGGCTGGCCCGGCGATTGGACGGTGGTTGCCTGCGACGTCGGCCAAGGCGGTGCCCAACTGATCCGCACCGGCGCCCAGTCGGCGATCCTGGTCGACACCGGGCCGGACCCCGATGCGCTGGCCCACTGCCTGACTTCGGTGGGGGTCACCGAGATCCCGTTACTGGTCATCACCCACTTACACGCCGACCACACCGCCGGCTTGCCGGGTGTGGCCGGTCGCTTTCCGGTGACGATGGTCCTGGTGGGGCCGTCGATCTCAGGCTTCCCGAACTCGCCATTGGCCATGGTCGGCCTACCGGCGCCCACATCCACTGCTGCCGGTGACGTGGTTCAACTCGGCTCGGTCAGATGGACAACGCTTGCTGCCGGCCCGGTCACCGGCATGTTGGCCAGCACCGGACCAGAGGACGCCATCGCGAACGACTCCGGGGTGGTCGGGCTCATCGAGACACCCGCACTGCGAGTGCTGGTCACCGGTGACATCGAGATCGCTGGTCAGCAGGCTTTGGTGGCGTCCGGTGCAGACCTGCGGGCCGACGTGCTGGTGGTGCCGCACCATGGTTCGGCCAAGCAGGAGCCCACCTTCCTGAAGGCAGTGGCGGCCCCCATCGCATTGGTACAGGTGGGGGAGCACAACGACTACGGTCATCCGGCGGACACCACGCTGCGCCAGCTGAGGGCCACCGGATCAACGGTCTTCCGTACCGACCTACAGGGTGCCCTGGCGGTTTCGACCGACGGAAGTCGTGTGGTCACCCAACGGTAGACAGACGTTGGGGTCACCAAGCGGTGCCCCAGCGTCTGCCCAGCACAGGGGAAGGCCCGTGCCAGCCGAAGACTACTGGGGCAGGGTCGTGGGACCTTCGTGTCTGGGCGCCGCCAACAGTGTCCGGGCTGGCTGGCAGGTTTGGTCCATGGCGACACGGAAGGTCTTCGGCGGCACCCTGCTGGTCCGTGGTTCCGAGCCGTTGCTCGCCGAGCGAGCGGTCGCGGCCCAGGTGGCCATTGCCCGACGCGAGCGTCCGAACGCCGAGGTCACCGAGGTCACTGCTGCCGAACTCGCGGACGGCCGATTCGCAGACCTGATCGGCGGCAGCCTGTTCGCGTCCGACGCCGTGGTGGTGGTCACCGATCTGGCCAACCTGCCTGATCAGGCACTGCCGCTGGTGAGACAGACAGCGCTGGCCCCGCACGATGAGCTCTGTTTGGTGCTGGTGCATGGCGGCGGCATCAAAGGCAAGGCGCTGCTCGACGCACTCAAGAAGGGCGGGGTTCCGACTGTCAGCGTCGATCCGATCAAGCCGTGGGAATTGCCGAAGTTCATTGCGGCAGAGGCGAAGCGGTTGCGGATGGTGATGGATGACGTGGCCGGTCAAGCCCTCGTCGAAGCGGTCGGCGCCGATCTACGCTCGCTCAGCGCAGCCCTCCGGCAACTGGCGTCCGACTACGACGGGGAACAGGTCAGCGCCGCGATGGTCCAGCGCTACTTCGGTGGTCGGGCAGAGGTGACCAGCTTCGCGGTCGCAGATGACGCGCTCGCCGGACGCCGAGGAGCCGCCTTGGAGAAGTTACGCTGGGCACTTTCCACTGGCGTGTCGCCGGTGCTGGTCACCAGCGCGTTGGCCAGTTCCTTGCGTGGTTTGGGCAAGTACCTCGAACTGCGCTCCGGCAGCTTCTCGGACCAAGACCTTGCGCGGCAGGTGGGCGTCCCGGCGTTCAAGCTGAAGGACCTGAACCGGTTCTCGCGCGACTGGTCGGGTCACGGTGTTTCGGTTGCGATCAGGGCCGTGGCGAAGGCGGACGAACAAGTGAAGGGAGCGGCCGCCGACCCTGCCTTCGCGCTGGAGCAACTGCTCCTCCGAATCGCGGCCGCCAGGTCGCGGTGAGGCCTGCCTTGGATCGCTGCTTGCTGCTTCTTCGCTCCCCAGCAGCACAATCAACCTAGGATCGAAGGTATCAGCCCAAACAGAAACAGGAGAACAGATGACGATCAAGGACATCGGTCCCGAGCCCACCGTCTTCGACATCGAAGACGAAACCACTGGAAATGACGCCTATCGGCGCGTCGCATGGAGCGGCAAATACCTGCAGGTGACCTTGATGTCGATCCCGGCCGGGGGCGAGATCGGGTTGGAGTTGCACTCAGACACCGATCAGTTCCTGCGTGTCGAGGCCGGAGAGGGACTGGTCCAGATGGGCGACCGCAAGGATGCCTTGGACTTCGAGCAGGAATTGGAGGACGACTTCGTGGTGCTCGTCCCGGCGGGTAAGTGGCACAACATCACCAATACCGGCGATGAGGACCTGAAGCTGTATTCGATCTACGCGCCTGCTCATCACAAGCCGGGCAAGGTGCAGCAGACCAAGGAGATCGCCGACAACGACACCGACGACGAGCCGGCCGACTGGTCGGTCCAGCCCTAGAGCAGCGGATCAGAACGCTGACACCTGGGCTATCCAACACGATCCAGACAACAAGGCCAGCGCCCTGACCACCCAGTGGGTCAGGGCGCTGGCCTTGTCTAGCGGGTTAGCTCAGAGAGCGGCGGCGCGGGCCGAGATGGCCGACTTGCGGTTGGCGGCCTGATTGGGGTGAATGACACCCTTCGAGGCAGCCTTGTCGAGAGCGCGGTTGGCGGCCTTCGCGTACTCCCGAGCCTTCTCGACGTTGCCGGCATCGGCGGCCTCGCGGAACTTGCGGACGTGGGTACGCAAGGCCGACTTCACGGACTTGTTTCGAGCTGTGGCCTTCGCGTTGGTCAGGACACGCTTCTTCTGCGACTTGATGTTCGCCACTGGGTAAGCCTCTTTTGTTGGTTGATCACTGGGTGGCACGCGGCGAGGATCACAGCCGATGCGCGAATCGGTACGTTACCACACGCCCGATTCGGGCCAAAAAGACGCCGCAGTCCGAGCGGGGCATGGCCGAACTCGTGGGGCTCTGCGCGCCGCCGCCCCCACGTGCTCGCCCTGTCTCGGCGCGTTGCGGCCGGTCTGTTGTGAATGACGGACTCCCGCCCTAGCATGAGGAGTTGAAAGTTTGATTTATAAGCTGTCAACTTGATGGGGTTGGGCCCATCGGGCTCGACCTCCATCCATGCCGGCTCCTTGCGAGCCACCCCAACCAATCAAGAAGGGAAATCAATGGCAACACAGGTCTACAGGACCCTCGCGAAGATTGTCGGAGCGGTGTTGCTCGTCGTTGGCATCGCCGCTCTGTTCGGGGGCAACTTCGCTCACGGCTTCGTGAGGGAGCAGCTCGTGGCGCAGAACATTACGATGCCGACCGCCGAAGCGATCGATGCGCAGGTGGCCTCCGGACGGATCACCGAGGGCAACGCCGTTGAACTCCGCAAGTACGCGGCAGATGGGCCGATGAGTACGGGGCCGCAGGCACGTGCCTTCGCCGATGAGTACATCTTGTCCCACATGAGGGCGGGCGCTAAGGCCGCCGGTGTCCCCGAGGAGCAGGCAACCTACAGCGGCATCGGCGAAGTCGTGACAGCGAAGACCGCACAGCTACGCGCTGAGCTGAAGGCAGTGCCCGAGAACGCCTCCAAGACCGACCAGGAGATTGCGGCGTTGGCCGCCCAGGAGATCGCCAACCCCGCGACCGATTTCTCGCTCGCCAAGGAGATCAAGTCGTTGCAGGACCTGCGAACGTCGACCTTCCTCGACGGGAACACCCTGCGCGGCATGCTGCTGAATGCCTACGGTTGGTGGTTGGTCGGCACCATCGCGCTGGTGGCCGGTTGGACGTTGATCGTTGTCGGCGTTGGCCTGCTGGCGCTCGGCCTCGTCCTCAAGCCGCGTGCGAGCACTGGCGACGGGCCTGTGGCAGCACGCCAGTAGCCCGACGTCCCTCAGTCCGGAAGGCGGCGACCCTGCGTTGGGGTCGCCGCCTTTCTCGTCCCGGCCGGTCATCGATCAAGGTGCCCCCGTAGAATGCGGAGTGCCGCACGCAATTGCGTACCCCGATGACGTGGAGGACCCGATGGCAGACCCGATGTACAACGCGATGGCGAGAGTCTTCGCAGTGGTGTTGCCGCTGGTCGGCGTTGGTGCCCTGATCGGAGGCAGGTTCGCACACCGCTTCGTGGCCCAACAACTTGGCGCGGAGGACATCACGATGCCTGACGCTGAAACGATCGAGCGTGAACTGAAGATCGGGCTGGTCGCCGGCGAGGACGCCGATCTGCTGCGTCCGCATGCCGGCGAGACGCTGACCACCGGCCCGCAGGCTCGCATCTACGCCGACAACTACGTGTTGGCGCACATGCGTCTTGCGGCCCGCCAGGCTGGTGTCCCCGACGCGCAGGCCACCTACGCAGGGGTCGGTGACTTGGCCGCTGAACGCAATCGCGAACTCAAGGCCGAGTTGCACGAGCAGTACCCCGAACTGACGCCTGCGGAGGTGTCGCATCGGGCCAAGGCGGAGATCTCCGATCCAGAGACCGAGTACGACACGGCTCGGCAGATCAAGTTGCTGTATGAGTTGCGCTCGGACAACTTCTTCATGGGCAACTCCATCAGGGGGATGCTGCTGAACGCGTTCGGTTGGTGGCTGGTCGGCCAGGTGGCGAAGGTGGCGGGTGCAGGGCTGATCGGCGTTGGTGGTCTGCTCGCCGCGATCGGCTTCCGGCCGGCCCGCCGCTCGAAGTGAGTTGGGGTGCCGTGTCGGGCGTGCGAAGATGAGCTGTGGCGCCCCTCGCCTCGAGCCCAACTCTGCACCCGACTGGATAGTGAATGCTTGATCCTGCACCTGGACGAACCGACCCTGCGATAGTGCGCAATTTCAGCATCATCGCCCACATCGACCACGGCAAGTCGACATTGGCGGACCGTATGCTGCAGCTGACCGGTGTGGTCGACGAGCGGACCATGCGGGCGCAGTACCTCGACCGAATGGACATTGAGCGTGAGCGGGGCATCACCATCAAGTCGCAGGCAGTCCGCATGCCTTGGCAGATCAACGGGGTCCCGCATGTCCTGAACATGATCGACACTCCCGGGCACGTTGATTTCACCTATGAAGTGAGCCGCTCGCTCGCCGCGTGCGAGGGTGCCCTGCTACTGGTGGACGCCGCGCAGGGGATCGAGGCCCAGACCTTGGCCAATCTCTATCTGGCCCTCGAGGCCGACCTGGTCATCATCCCGGTGCTGAACAAGATCGACCTGCCAGGTGCCCAGCCTGACAAGTATGCGCGCGAGTTGGCGTCGATCATCGGCTGTGACACAGATGAAGTGCTGCGGGTCAGCGCCAAGACCGGCGACGGCGTGCCGGCGCTGCTCGACCAGATCGTTGCGCAGGTACCCGCCCCGGTCGGCGAATCGACTGGGGCGACCCGGGCCCTGATCTTCGACTCTGTCTACGACGCCTACCGCGGCGTGGTCACCTACATCAGGGTTGTCGACGGAGCGATCAAGCACCGCGATCGCATCCTGATGATGTCTACCAACGCCACCCACGAGGTGCTCGAGGTCGGGGTGATCTCGCCGGAGCCGGTGAAGGCCGAGGGGCTTGCGGTCGGCGAAGTGGGCTACCTGATCACCGGTGTGAAGGACGTCCGCCAATCGCGCGTCGGTGACACCGTCACCTTGGCCCGCCGCCCGGCGACGAAAATGCTGGCCGGCTACCGGCAACCGCACCCCATGGTCTTCGCAGGGCTGTACCCGATCGACGGTGACGATTTCCCCGAGTTGCGAGAGGCGTTGGAGAAGCTGCAGCTCAATGACGCCGCTCTCAGCTATGAGCCGGAAACCTCGGCGGCGCTCGGCTTCGGTTTCCGCATCGGCTTCCTCGGCCTGCTGCACATGGAGATCGTCCGGGAACGACTGGAGCGGGAGTTCAACCTCGATCTGATCAGCACCGCGCCCAACGTCCACTACACCGTGGTGATGGAGGACGGCACGGCCCATGAGGTCACCAACCCCTCCGAGTTCCCCGATGGGAAGATCGCCGAGGTACATGAGCCGGTCGTGAAGGCGACGATCCTGGCCCCGGCTGAGTACATCGGAACGATCATGGAGCTTTGCCAGACGCGGCGCGGCGTCCAAAAGGGCCTGGACTACCTGTCCGAGGACCGCGTTGAACTGCACTACGAGTTGCCCTTGGCCGAGATCGTCTTCGATTTCTTCGATGTCCTCAAGTCGCGGACGAAGGGTTATGCCTCCCTCGACTATGAGGAGGACGGAACCCAGGTGGCGGACTTGGTGAAGGTTGACATCCTGCTGCACGGCGAGCCGGTGGATGCGTTCAGCGCGATCGTCCACAAGGACAAGGCCTACTCCTACGGCGTGGCGATGGCGGCGAAGCTGAAGGAACTCATTCCACGCCAACAGTTCGAAGTGCCGGTGCAAGCGGCCGTCGGCTCCCGCGTGATCGCCCGGGAGACGATTCGCGCCATCCGCAAGGACGTCTTGGCCAAGTGCTACGGCGGCGACATCACCCGCAAGCGAAAGCTGCTCGAGAAACAGAAGGAGGGCAAGAAACGGATGAAGATGGTCGGACGCGTGGAGGTGCCCCAGGAGGCGTTCGTCGCCGCGCTGTCGACAGGTGAGTCCGGCAAAGACAAGAGGTGAACCGGGAGAACGCCCGGCGTGGGGCCATCCGATAATCACAGAACCGCCTGACTCGAGTGGTCATCGTCGGATCGCGACGGGCGACAACTGGGCGTCCCCAGCTCAGCGATTGGAGGTAGTGCGGCGTTGGTCTTGGCTGTGCAGCCGCCAGGCGATCAGCAGACCGGCGACCGCGCCACCGAGATGCCCCTGCCAGGAGACACCCGGGGCGGTCGGGAAGACGCCCCACAGCACAGACCCGTAGACCATCAGGACGACGGCGCCCAGCACCAGGTCGCGCCAATCGCGCGTGAACAACCCGCGGACGATCAAGTACGTTAGGTAGCCGAAGACGATCCCGGAGGCACCGATGGTCACCGTGCCGGGTGCATTGAGCAGGAAGGCGAACAATCCGGAGCCGATCGCGGCGGCGAGCGTCACGTAGGCCCACGGTCGCAGCCCGCCCAGCGCGATGAAGAAGCCGAGCACCAACAGGGGGATCGAGTTCGCGGCCAGGTGCGCGAAGTCTTGGTGTGCGAAGGGCGCGGTGAACAGGGTCCACAGCATCGCGAAGTTCCAAGCGTGCACACCGAGCCAATCGAGGGAGCCCCGCAGCGCCACATCAATGATCTCCAGCAGCCACATCAGTCCCACCAGGGCACCGTTGAGAATGCCGGATTGCTTGGCGATTTCAGCGGTCGGACGATTGGCGGGTTGGCTCATAGGTCCAGTTTCGCAGGCTCGTTGAAACCGGTCGCCACGTAGGATCGAGGTCATGCCTGCTGCACTTCCCGAGGGGGACCCGGCTCCGTCGGACGGCCGCCTGCCGTCGTCGGCGTTGCAGGGACTGGCTTCGACGCCGCTGTCGATCTACGTGCACGTCCCGTTCTGCAAGGTTCGCTGTGGCTACTGCGACTTCAACACCTACACCCTCGACCAACTCGGCCCGGCTGGTGGCCGAGATGACTGGCTGGCGGCGGTGCAGGCCGAGATCGGCTTGGCATCCCGGGTCTTGGGCCCGACGGCGCCGCCAGTCTTCACGGTCTTCTTCGGCGGCGGGACGCCGACCCTGATGAGCCCGGCTCAGTTGAGCGAGGTCCTGGCAGTCATCAGCGAGCGGTTCGGGCTCCAGCCGGATGCTGAGGTGACCACCGAGGCGAACCCTGAAAGCGTTGGACCTCGAGAGCTGGCGGCACTGCGGGCTGGCGGCATCAACCGGTTGAGCCTGGGCATGCAGTCGGCCGTTCCGCATGTACTGGCCACCCTTGATCGCGCTCACACACCCGGACGAGCCCTCGAAGTGGTCGCAGAGGCTCGGGCCGCGGGTTTCGACCAAGTCAGCCTCGATCTGATCTATGGCACGCCGGGGGAGTCGATGGACGATTGGCGGCGCAGCCTGGAGGCCGTCTGCGCCGCCGCGCCGGACCACATCTCGGCCTACGCGCTGGTGATCGAAGCGGGCACGGCGATGGCCCGGACCGTGGCCCGTGGCGAACTCGAACCGGTCGACGAAGACCGGCAGGCTGACTACTACCTGAAGGCCGAACAGGTGCTGGCAGAAGCGGGCTACCACAACTACGAAGTGAGCAACTGGTCGCGTGACCTGGCGTCCCGGGCCCGGCACAACCTCGCCTACTGGCAGGGTGCCAACTGGTGGGGGCTCGGTCCCGGTGCGCACTCGCACGTCGGCGGTGTGCGTTGGTGGAACGTCAAACACCCTGCGCGTTACAGCGGCGCGTTGGCGTCCGGACGCAGCCCCGCCCAGGCTCGCGAAACGCTGGACGCAGAAGCCAGACGTATCGAACGGGTGCTGTTGGAGCTGCGCTTGGCCGACGGGCTGCCAGTCGAGGTGTTGACCGAGACAGAGCGGGCACGGCTGCCAGGCTTTGCCGATGACGCGCTGTTGTACGTCGACCAGGATCGCATCAGGCTGACCCTGCGCGGTCGACTGCTGGCCGACGCAGTCATCCGCGATCTGCTGGACTGGACGTAGTTGGTGCCAGTACCGCAGACCAAGGCGAGCGCGGCAGCCGCAGGATGACCATTGCCGCGGGCTCCTCGCTCGGGATCGTCGAGCGCGTTCAACCCTGCTCGCGGGCCGATCTCCTTGCGGTGCATCAAGCTGCGACGATGCTCGTGCAGATGGTGAGGTTAGGCAGGCCTCGGTGGTTGAATTGCGAATCATCGCCCAAGATGCAGGCTGGATCGGAAGGATCGCTGGCGCCGGTGCACTAAGCCGCGGTCAGGACGCGTGAGACGGCGGGCGTGGGGTCGGCGTGGCCACAAGTCGCATGCCGGGCCCACGCGAGGTACTTGCTCAGGCATGCTTCACCGCAGGATTCTCCGTCCGGGGGAGACTGCGTCTCGGCCGGTGGGGTCAGGTAGGGCAGACAACTGCGACCGCTAAGGTATCTCGGCAGGACGAACAGCGAGGTGGGCCGCAGATTGAACTCCGAGGACGTGGGGCGCGCTGAACTTGTGCGCCTGCTGAACGAGGCCCGCCAGCGAAAAGCGCTGTCGATTCGGGCCGCAGCGAGGCTGGCTGGCGTCGCGCCTGCCACCGCTCAGGGCTGGTTGAACGGCAACCATATGCCGACCCCGGCGCTGCGCGAGAACTTCCGGCTGCTGCTGACCGCACTTGAAGTGAACGTGCCCGACAGCATGTGGCTGCCGGAATCGGTGGTGGCAGTCGACCGCACACAGCAACCGGCGCCATACCTGGGGCTGCGTCCCTTCGGGGTGCCGGATCGGGAGTTCTTCTTCGGACGCACCGCCGAACTGGAGCGCCTGGTTGACCGGGTCCGGCAGGCGATGGGTAGGGGCATCGTCGTGCTCACCGCGCCGTCCGGGGCGGGCAAGTCGTCGTTGCTGGCCGCCGGGCTGATCGCCGGGGCCACCGCTGACGGCGCCTTGACGGGCTGGTCGGTTGAGACCATGACACCGACGGAGATTCGGCGCTCGTCACCGGCGCAATTGATTGTGATCGACCAGTTCGAGGACGTCTTCGAGACCGGTTCCCAGCAGGCCGCCGAGTTGGTCGCACGAGTGGTGCAGTTGGCTGAGCATGCCGTAGTGGTGCTTGGGTTGCGCTCCGGTGCCTTCGGCGTGGCATCGGAGTATGCAGAGTTGGTCCCAGCCTTGGAGCACGCGATGCTGCTCGCGCCGATGAGCGCCGACCAGTTGACCGAGGTCATCGTCGAGCCCGCCCGCCAAGTCGGGGTGAGCGTGGAACCCGAACTGGTGGCGGCGTTGCTGCGAGACGTGGCACCAGGCGATGCCTCTCCTGGACGAGCACGCGTGCTGCCGCTGCTGTCCAACATGCTGTTGGCGCTGTGGCTGGCAGGTGATGGCCGGCAGCTGACTGTGGCGGACTACTATCGCGCCGGCGGGTTGGGCTCGGCAGTCGAGAACATGGCCGAGAGCGTGTTTGGCACGCTGAACCCAGACCAAGGGGAGACCGCGCGGCAGCTCTTCCTGCAACTGGTGCGCGTCGTCGAAGGTCTGCCGAGGCGCGCTCAGCTGCCACTGGATGCCATGAGCCCGGAGGAGACCCAGCTGGCGAACCGGTTCATCGCGGCCCGGCTGCTCACGGTGAGCCCCGACGAAATCGGGATCTCGCATGACGCGCTGTTGCTGCACTGGCCGCGATTGCAGGGGTGGATCGACGAATCCGCCAGCGAACTGCGGATGCGTGAGCGGCTTCGTCAGGTCACGGCGGTCTGGATCGCAAATGACCGCCATCCGTCCTCGTTGTTGCCGGTGCTTCAGTTGCCGGTCTTCGCCGATTATCTGAACGATCACGATCGCATCGCCCGGCTGACACCCGATGAGCAGGACTTCCTGGAGGAAAGCCAGCAACACTTCGCGGCGCAGCTGGCGGCCGAACGTGCCACGTCGAATCTGCTGCGCCGCCAACGCCGCCTGGCAGTCATCACCACTGCCATCGCGGTGGTGGCGGCCCTGATTGCCGGCATCGCACTGGGCAATCGCGTCCAGATTCAGCGAGCCGCACAGTCACGGCAACTCGCCTACTCGGTGCGGGCCGACCGCGCAGGTGACACTTTCCTCCAGGCCCAAGTCGCGCTGGCATCTCACGCACTGTCTCCAACAGTCGAGGGACGCTCCGCGTTGGCTGATGCGCTTGCCGCCGACATTCCGGTTCGCTGGACCGGCAACGATGCACCCGGAACGCTGGCCACGCTCGAAGACGGTCTTGCAGGCGAGGAATCGCTGTTGGTCAAGGTCGACACCGGGGGAGAAGCCGTGTTGTGGCGCGGCAGTGAGCGAACCGAGACCGCGGGCTTGGCTTGGCGGGTCACCGAGCCCGGCGAAGGCTTGTTCGCGGTCGATCTGGCTCGGATTGCTGGACGCCCCATCGCGGCCATCGGCGGCCAGCGACAGATGTCGATCTGGGACCTGTCCGCACAGCCGCAGCGTCTGGCCACCGTCGACGTCGGCACCCAGACGATCTACTCGGCCCGGTTCAACACGACGCGAGGCTGGTTGCTGATCGGACAATCCGACGGGAAGGCCCGGCTGTTCGACCTGTCGACCCTTGCGGCGCCGCGCGAATTGGACGCCTTCCAGATCGCTGGCGCAGTGTCGGGCATCGCCTTCGACCCGGTACGCCCGATCATCTACGTCAGCGGCGCATCTGGCGCGGTCGATCGGTGGCAGGTCGAGTCGTTGCCAGCCCAGCCGATGCCGTCCTTGGCCTACCAGGTGGACGGCCGCGGTCCTCGATCGCAGACGGTGGCCACAAGCCCTGATGGTAGCCAGCTGGTCGTCGGCGTCGCCGGGCGGGCTACGATTCGCTGGAATCTGTACGATCCAACGGCTGCACCGGTGCTGAATCGGCAG